>Ga0207701_10000043_pt1 | contig 100261 bp, 75 predicted proteins | sample KBSSwiSSwithPhiX_FD_184294 | JGI IMG/M metagenome (GOLD analysis project Ga0207701, IMG submission 184294) | Switchgrass rhizosphere bulk soil microbial communities from Kellogg Biological Station, Michigan, USA, with PhiX - S5 (SPAdes) (version 2) | ecosystem: Environmental > Terrestrial >...
ATGTATACATCAGTGCGAACAACTGCAACGCGGATACCATCACGTGGAGTTATATTGATATGGGCATTAACCGCAAAATGGGACTTGCAGATATGGTAGGCACACCGGTAAAGCTGAATAAGGATTTTATCAAGTGTTTTATAAAAGATACCAGTTATGCATACCTCTCTTTCAACGACTGCAGTAATGGCCGCGGATTTTTGTTAAAAATTCCATTTGATAAAAAAGGAACCATCAGCCGGAAAGCGAGCGCACTGAATGACTTTGATCCAAAATTTGATGTTGCAGACGGATTGGTTGCATATTCAGATCGTGGAAACATATTTGTGGAGGATGTAAGCAACGGCAAGTCAGCAATGATGACATTTGGCGCCAAAGCTGATATTGATTATGATGCTATTCATGAAACTGTCGATTCGGTGAATGTAACATCCAACAGGATCTGGGCAAAAGTATTGTTGGGAAAGGAATGGAAAACTTTTGAAAAAAATATTGAACTGAAATAGCAGTCGCGGCAAAAGGCTTTTCGGTCAAATCCTAAAATAACGAGTTTTAGTGTGGGACGTTTATAAAAAAGGATTCAAATCTTACCTGCAACTGGAAAAATCACTCGCCGATAACTCGGTGGAAGCCTATCTCCGGGACATTGATAAATTGTCGCAGTATTTGTTGATCAGTTCGTTAAAAAAAACTCCCGGTGAAATAAAGCTAAGAGAACTGCAGGACTTCATTAAATGGGTAACTGAATTAGGCATGACTGCTTCGTCGCAGGCCCGTATCATATCGGGAATAAAAGCCTTCTACAAATATTGCCTGCTTGAAAAAATTACAGAAGCCGATCCTACTGCGCTGCTCGAAGCTCCAAAACTTAAACGCACATTACCCGATGTGCTCAGCTTCCATGAAATTGATACCATCATCGCGCAAATAGATTTGAGTAAACCGGAAGGTGGCCGAAACAAAGCAATCCTGGAAACAATGTATAGTTGTGGCCTTCGCGTAAGCGAAACAGTCAATCTCAAAATATCACAGTTGTATCTCGATGTCGGATTTATCAGGGTGATCGGAAAAGGCGATAAAGAAAGACTGGTGCCTATTGGAAGTTCCGCAGTCCACTATATAAATATTTACAAAAATGAAATCAGGATTCATATGCAGCCCAAGCCCGGCAATGATGATACTTTGTTTTTAAACAACCGGGGAAAAAAACTTTCAAGGGTAATGATCTTCCTGATTATAAAAGAGCTCGTTAGAAAAGCAGGCATAAAGAAAACGGTTTCACCACATACATTCCGTCATTCGTTCGCCACTCACCTCGTAGAGGGTGGAGCTGACTTACGGGCCGTGCAGGAGATGCTGGGACACGAGAGCATCACCACCACCGAAATATATACACACCTAGACCGCGAGTATCTAAGAAAGACATTAGAGAAGTTTCACCCGGCATTCAGGTAGGACTTCTTACCTACTCCATGACAACAATTAACATTTGTCACAATGACGGGTTTTCCTGTTTTTATCTTTACCTGGCCTTGTGATGCAGCCTTTGACGAAGCGAGGAGGGCTGGCAATGCAAACTGAAAAAAATACCTTAGCCATGGAATTCGTTTTTTGGGGATTAAAATATCACGCTGCAACTGATCATTCATGAAACGTCCACAAATTGCGTCCTTATTACACTTTTTAAAATAAGCAATAAGTTGCTGGTCGCTCATGTTTGTGAAGTCAATCACCTGGTTTTGACAGGAAGTGCAATACCTTCCCTTTTCAACGGGTACCATACTATTCCAGTCCTCATGACAAGGTTCTGGTATATGTAACTGAATATTTTTTCTCATAAAACAATAATTATGTTGGTTGAAACTATTGCCACATTATCCGTAAAATCTGCCGGCCTTGCTTCGCAGGCAGATCCCAGTTCAGAAAAAGGGGGGCCGGTAGAAACCAGCCCCGTATCAATTAACCGGCTGTCAACTGATTACTTATTTTTATTTTGATGCTGCATCGAAAATTGCATGTCATTATGTATGGATAATATCAGCAAGCAGGTAGCCGTACAAAACACCGGGCTGGTAATGCAATGATGACCATTCCAGCTGCCATCTTCGTTTTGAATATTGATCAGTTTGGCTGACATCATATCGTACCACTTCGTCCAGTCATTTCCACCTTGCATAAGCATGCTTTCCCCTGTCATAAGGAAGCTCATAAACTCTTCACCGCCGTTATTACCAAATCCCACCATTACATCTTCTCTTACGGCCTGTTCTTTTGACGCCCTATTGATTGAATAAGCCGTGACAAGCTGCTTTGCGTCGGTTGTCGAGACGCCGGCATCCCTTAAATTTTGTTCCGTTACTTCCTCATCCTGAATTTTTCCATCTTTCTTTGCTTTTTGAACGAGGTCCTTTGCCCTTTTTGATTCCTTTGCGCTTGCCCGTGTAGTACTTGATAATCCATACAACATCACGCCTGCCGCTTTACGGGTAACCACGGAATTTGTATTTACATCAAAATTTCCATTTTGATATTTGTACCCGCGTATCAGCACGGCTGAATCAATTTCCCTCCCCACATCGCCAGCGCTTTCCAGCGCATTGTTTGCTAATGCGGACTGTAATACCGGTGCCCATCCTCCATCTTTCCAGCTTCCGTCAGCGTCCTGGCTTTGCTGAATGCGGTTTACACATTTGTCCAGTGCGTGTTCAATTCTTTTTTTCAATCTGTCATCATCGATCTTATACCTTAGTATAGTGGTGAAGAACTGGGCAGTTAGTATCACATCAATATTTCTGCCCAGCTTTATTTGTGGTTGTGTATTGGTGAGTGTGGTAATATATACCTGGCTGGCGGGGCAATTTTCAATTGTTTTCAGAAGAAACTCAGTAGCGCGTTTTAAGTTTTTCGAGAATTCTCCTTTTTCCAGTGTATTGTCAGTTCGCAGCAGTGACATTGCAACAAGAGAGGTTGTGGCGGGATCACTTGACACGGCATGCGGATCCATAACGTCCTGCCTTGTATGGGTGCCGGCGCCCCAACCTCCGTCATTTGCCTGGGCCTTATTAATCCAATCCAAACCTTTTTTAATGGATGACTCAACTTTCTCCACAGCTTTAAACGTACTGATCCATTTCTTTTCCTGGCTTGTATCAATTCCCAAAATTGTCTTCATTACACAGACGTGATTCGCAGCAGGATTGTTACAGCTCCGGGTTGTTTTTTTCCTTTGAAATTCCTGACCATTAAAGATGGCCAGCCCGGCAACAAATGCTGATGATAGTGTCAGCAACACCTTTCGATTGGCAAATAAAAGTTTCATGATGTTAGGTTTTTGACCCCGCATTCCAGTCTCCGTCGGCCAAAGCCTCGGCGACGGCACGCAGGTAGTCCTGGTAAATAAATTTGTGATCGATCGAATTAGGTTTATCATTAAAGGACTAATGGATGCGGCAATTCAAATAATAGTTACGAATTGTTGTGAGAATGTCTGTAAGCTGCCTGCTTATGTTTTCACAGGCCCTGCTACCGTGGATTTTTCGCGCCGCTTATTTTGTCTATGCCTTCACGTTCAAATGCCAGGAGCATACATAGCAGTGGCAAAAGCATAAAAAAGCAATCTTTTCATAATGTTGTTTTCGAAACAGATGCGGCCCTTGATTTTTTTGCATAAATCAAATTTGAAGTTTATACGTTTTAGTTTTTTCTTAAGAAATCAGCACGGATGGCCGGTGTACGACGCTTTCATCTTCTGCATCTTTAAAGTAATTTTACTAAAGTGTCATTTTTAAAGAACATATCATCCGGATCATTATCAGATGCGGAACTAATTGCACTTTACAAACAAGCGGGTGACCTGACTGTGCTGGCTGAACTGTATCAACATTATATGGAGTTGGTTTATGGTGTGTGCCTGAAGTACTTAAAAGATCCGGAAGCAGCCAAAGACAGCGTCATGCTAATATTTGAGGAATTGGTATTAAAATTGAAAAAACATGAGGTGGAGAATTTCAGGGGATGGTTGCACCAGGTTTCAAAGAATCATTGTCTTATGCGGCTCCGGACACCTAAAAACCTTAAAACTGTTGAGCTAAAAACGGACCTTGTGCAAAGCGAGCAGGATGTGCATCTTAACGGCATACTGGAAAAGGAAGAAAATTTCAGGAAGCTGGAACAGTGCATGGCAACGCTGACTACCGATCAGCAACAGGCTATAAAGTTGTTTTATCTTGAAGAAAAATGTTATAATGAAATTGTTGAAATAACCGGTAAAGACTGGAACCAGGTCCGAAGCTTTATTCAGAATGGACGAAGAAATTTAAAGCTTTGTATGGAAAAGGATTCGAAGTTTGAAGTTTGAGGTTTGAGGTTCGATGGACGTCACTGCGATCCCGCCAGAGGCGGGAGAAGCAGGAGGTTTAAGGTTTAAAGTTTAACGTTGGTAGTTCAAATGTCTAAAGAGCATCATATAAAAGTGTTTACTGCGGCGGAAATTGAGCGATATCATAAGGGTTTGATGTCGTCAAAGGAGAGGAATGCGGTCGAAAAAGCTGCACTGGATGATCCTTTGCTTGCCGATGCCCTTGAAGGATATGGCCAGGCTGCGAACTCCATGAATAAAGATCTTGCTGATCTGAGAAAACGACTTGAAAACAGGACAAAGAAAAGCCGGGTTGATCCGGTTTTAACTGCCAGCGCACCATTTTCGTGGTGGAAAGTTGCAGCTATGATAGTCGTGGTCATCGGAGCCGGCTTGTTGGTATATCAATTCGTTTTCAACAAAAAACAACCCGGACTTGCCCAGGCTAAGAGTAACACAGCGATGAAAGCAGCCACCAAGGATTCCGAAAACATTTTTGTTCCATCAACCGGGTCCGCTGATAGCAATAAAAAAATCGATAGCGTGAGTGTCAGGCCCGTTAATGAGGGCAAGCAGAGGAACCGGGCCAATCAAAGTCTTCCGTCAAAGGAAAATGGAACGGCGTTGGTTGATAAGAAAGTAAATACCGATGCTGACGGAATTAACAATGCGTTTGACAACCAGGATAAGGAATCAGCGGCCGCCGAACCTGGGGCGTTGACAAAAAATAATGATAATGCCAGCAAAGCAGTTCCTAAGCAGGAAGAACCAATTGCAAAAGCCCGGCGAAGCGACAATGTGCCTGTTGTTACGGAGGATGTGAGATACAAAAAGGCAGAGTTGAAGCCAAATGCCGTAACGGCTGACCAGGGCTTTGCAAATCAGTTTAATGTTTTCCGCGGCCGTGTAACAGACAACAATAATAATGCACTCCCATTTTCAAATATTACTAACCTGAATGATAATATTGGCACGTATAGTGACGCCAGGGGAAATTTCATCCTTACCTCTCCTGACTCCGTTTTAAATGTACAGATACGATCCCTGGGATTTGAAACTACCAACGCCCAACTTTTACCTACCAACCAGGAAAATAAAATCCAGCTTGAGGGAGACAATAGCATCACTGCAAAAGTGCTTGATACCGTGAAACGAAATACGAATCGGTCGCGCGATTCACATATGACGTTTGAAGAGCCGGAACCTGCTGATGGCTGGAACAATTATGATATGTATCTCGCCAATAATCTCAAAACTCCCGAGTCCTTTAAGTCAAAGAAAAGTAGTGGCACGGTTGAACTGATATTTGACGTAGATAATAATGGCGCGCCGTATAATATCGTTGTAAAAAAATCGCTCTGTGAAAGTTGTGATAAAGAAGCTATCCGCCTGGTAAAAGAAGGTCCTAAATGGAAACGTAAATTTAAAAAGGGCGAAGGCGGCAAGGCAACCGTAACAGTAAGTTTTTAATTTTAGTAAACATACCTGCATGCCAGGCTGAATTTGGGTCTTCATTACCGTTATTACCCGTTACAACAGAACTTCCGCGCTAACTTCATATTCCTTCCCTACCTTTGTGCATCATAAAAAATGTTTGAAATGAAGAAACTTATTTTCTCAGTAATCGTTGCCTGCTTGTTATTTACTGCGGAAGCGCAATTGAAGACACCGGCACCGAGCCCTACTCAAAACGTTAAACAGGATTTCGGATTAGCATCTATCGAGCTTTCCTATTCGCGACCTGCTGTCAAAGGAAGAAAGATCTTCGGGGATCTTGTGCCTTATGGACAGGTATGGCGTACAGGGGCAAACCAGGCAACTACAATTACTTTTGGTGATGAAGTAACCATAGGTGGTGTAAAACTTCCCGCCGGGAAGTATGGCATTCTTACCGTTCCTGATAAAAAAAGCTGGACAATTATAATCAGTAAACAAACTGATATTACAAGTCCGCAGGGCTATAAGAAAGATATGGACGCTGTAAGAGTAACGGCTAACGTAAGTTCTACAAAATCAACAGTGGAGTCTTTTACTATGCAATTTGCAAATGTGAAACCAACTAGCTGTGATTTACAAATCATGTGGGATAAATCGGCTGTAGTGCTGCCGATTGCTACTGAAATTGACGGAAAGATCATGGCCAATATTGAAAAGGAGATGAAAGGAGATAAACCTCCTTATTTTGAGGCAGCCATGTATTACATGAATAATGGGAAAGACCTTAACCAGGCACTGTCATGGTTTAATAAGGCAGTCGAAGCGCAACCTGACGCTTTTTGGGTGCAACACCAGTGGGCTAATTGCCTTGCCAAGCTTGGACAAAAAAATGAAGCCAAAGCGGCAGCATTAAAATCAAAGGAACTGGCAATGGCGGCGAAAAACGATGATTATGTTAAACTAAACGACAAACTCTTAAAAGAACTCGCCAAAAACTAAACATTCATTTCTTTTATTATAAAACCCTGCTTATAAGGCAGGGTTTTGCTTTTTGTTCCAAATCATGTGCAATAAAAGGCTAAACAAAACTACTCCGAGCGCGCCAATAGGATTGAGCCAAAGAAATCCCATTTTAAAACCTCCCAGCTTTGTCAGTATAAAAACGGTGAGCACTAATATTTCCGCTGCAATGGCAGCCCAGAATACAACATGGCCGCTCCTTATGCTTTTTATAAAAAAAGCGACCAGGAATAGCCCCAGGATTACGCCATAAAATAATGAGCCCAACACATTGACTGCCTCAATCAGGCTATTTCCAATATTGTATGTGAACATCGCAACTACAAGGCAGAAAAGACCCCACCCTAATGTGTACCATCTTGAAATTCGGTATTCTTTTTCGCCCGTTTGTGCGGTTTTGGAAAACCGTTTATGAAAATCCACCATCGTGCACGAAGCAAGCGAATTAATAGCAGCGGCAATGCTGCCCCATGAAGCGAGGAAAATAATAGCAATCAGTAAGCCTACCAGGCCCACCGGCAAATAATCAATCACAAACCGAAGGAAGATATAATTGGTGTCGTTATTATCGCCTTTTACTTCCTTTGTCTTAAGCCATCCCTTTACCTTTTTGCGAAGGCTATCAGAACCCGACTGCAGTGTCTTGAGTTCCTGCAATTTCTGTTCTTCCAACGATTCATCGCCAATATCTGTAGCCTGTGAATAATCAATGACAACTTTTTCTTTTTGCGATGCAATAGTATTGTATTGCTGCTGCACTAAAGAAAATGAGTCCTTGTATATTGATTTTTCCAGCTTCTTAACCTGGACATCGTTAAAAAAAATCGGGGCCCTGTTAAACTGGTAGAAAGTGAATACAAGACCTCCTATCAAAAGGATCAGGAACTGCATCGGTACTTTGACCAGTCCATTCATTAACAAACCAACACGGCTTTCGGACAAGGAACGAGCGGTAAGGTAGCGGCCAACCTGCGATTGATCGGCACCGAAATAGGACAACGCCAAAAAGAAGCCTCCTACCAGCCCGCTGAAAAGATTATACTGATCGCTCCAATCAAATTTTCCGCCTTGAAATCCGGTCGTAATTACGTTAAGCCTCCCCATTTTTCCACTCACAGTCAGTGCATCCAGGAAACCGACATTGGCTGGCAGCATTTTCACCACCATGTAAGCTGCGAGAAACATCCCGGCAAAAATGATGATCAATTGCAATTGCTGTGTATAGGCTACAGCCTTGGCACCGCCGGTCATCGTGTAAATAATCAATAGCCCACCCATCAGAATATTGGTATAATAAATATTCCAGTCAAGCAGAGATGAAAGTATAATAGAAGGTGCAAATACACTTATGCCGGTAGACAATCCCCTGTTCAATAAAAAAAGAAAAGACGTTAACGATCTCGTTTTGTTATCAAAGCGGTTTTCCAGGTATTCATAGGCCGTATAAACCTTGAGTTTATGAAATATAGGCACAAAGAAGATGCAAATCACGACCATGGCAAGTGGCAGACCAAAATAATACTGCACAAAACGCATTCCGTCCGTATACGCCTGTCCCGGCGCAGAAACAAAAGTGATGGCGCTCGCCTGCGTGCCCATGATGCTCAGCAATACCAATCCCCAGGGCATGCTCCGGTTGGAAAGAAAATAGCCATCGAGGTTGCGTGATGTGCGGCTTTTATATAAACCATAGAATATGGTGGCAAGCAGTGTAACAATAAGTACTATCCAATCGAGTTGATTCATGAAAATCTTTTCGTAAAAAGGGAAAACAAGATGATCAGCAATACAAGGAATAAAATGATAAAAACATACCAGCCATTCCAGCTCCTGAATACAGGTATCTTTTCGTTGTCCTCTTGCATATTTATTTCTTATTTACGCGTATCCACCCCAGGAATACGATAGCTGAACCCAGGATAAGACCCAGGATGATACCAAGCCTCACTCTTTTTATCAAAATGCCAAGTACCAGCCCAAGGATAATGGCTAAAATAAACGCCATATCTCCTCTCCTTGCACTTGGTTTTTGTTCTCCGGCCATTTTTTTTATTATTTCGTATGACGCTCTTCGAGAATATTTCGTTTGGAATGGATTAATTAATCCTAAAATGCTTTTTTCCTGTTTAATGCGATCAGGTTTGCCATCAGCCTGTAAGCCCCCGGAACACCTGCCGGTAATTGTCTGAAAAAGACAAGACCTGTGTAGGTAAAATATCCTTTCCCATACTTCGCAATAATCAGGCTCCCGTCTTCAGGTTTTTCGCCGGGGTCCGTGAGAGAAATTACGGTCTCAAAGTTTACACTATCCCGGACACCTGCATGATAGATGCTGCGCTCCTGTACCCATCCTTTGAAGTCGTCCTGCGAAATCCTGTTTGGAAAATTTAATGCCGGGTGATTGGGTTTTAGAAATTGAACGGGTGAATTTTCATCGGTAATCCTGGTGCGGGATATCTCAAAATTGTAAGGGCCGATTTTGGATTTTAAATTACTGACAAAATTGACGGTATTGTATTGAACAATGTAGTTACCTCCATCGTAAACATACTTCATCAGTTTATCGTAATATTTGTTCAACCACTCGTTGGTATTATAGGCTCTTACTCCACTGATGATGGCATCAAATTGTTTCAGATTATTTCGTGCAAGTTCTTTCTCGGTTAATAAGGTAACATTGTAGCCCATTTGTTCCAATGCTTCCGGAACCTTATCACCGGCGCCTATGATATAGCCCACATTCTTGTTATAAATTTTGGTGTCGACTTCTTCAACCTTTAAAAGCGCTTCTTTAAAATATGAAATCGCCGGAATGTAGTCGTATTTAATGGTCTTTAAGATAAACCCAGCGGTTCTGTAATCAGGCGAAACATTTATGCGGTAGTTTTTTGAATCTAATTCTGCGTCCGACCATGTTTCTGTGTGCATTTGTCTTTTCTGCAGCGAAAAACCGCCAATCAGCCGGGGCAGCGTATCCATAGTCGACGAGAATACCTGGGACACTACGGCCGGCGAGGGAATACTGACACCATTGTTAGCAACGAACGAAACATCGAAGGACTTGCTCTTATCACCCTTTATATAAACTTTGTCGAAATCATTAAATGTGACAACAGGAATTACAACGACCGGGTTGTACACCTCGCCTTTGACCGGGTCAGTAAATTTATATTTTACTGCTCTTGTGAAGGTGAATAATTCACCATAGATCTTCAGATCTATTTGTACCTGGTAAGCCGGGTCCGCATCCGGCTGTCCTATTTTTTTAAAGTCCGCAACGTGATAATAGCCCTCCTCCATTTTTTCTTTTAACCAGTATGGCTGGGTTACCGGCTTGGAAGGGTTGACATAGAAAGTCTTTGAAAGAGTGACATTTTTGTTCCTGTCGAGCGCTTTAGAAAGCGTTGTATCAAAGTTATCGACTGTGACTCTTTGCAAAACAGCATTGGCACCAAGCCTGTTATTTAGTGCAAGATTGATCCTGATGGAGTCTGTTTGTACGGCAAATTGCTCCGTTGACGTAGCATCGATAAATAACCCGCTGCATTGTTCGATTAATATCCTGACCTCATTCAGCTTTTGCGCTTTCCAATATCCATCAGGAAGATTACTGATTGCCTTATGCAAGCTGATCAATGGCTCCACTGATTTTTCAGGATGCAATAAATCGTAAGACGCAACAATACCATTAACCATTTCTTCAATGCTGTCAGCTCCCGGCACCCTTTTCCATCCAAGATTTACGTCATCCATCAGATCATTTACCGGGGCGCTACCAGCCATCGTCTTAAAACTTTCAAATGATTCACCCCTTGAAGCAGGAACACCAAAACCCTGGCTCTTATGCTGGCTCCGGCTTTCTGCTGCTATCTCCCCGTAGCTCTTTCCAAGAAGGGGGTTATATCCGCCCACGTCTACTCTAAACTGGTCAGGCGTAACGGTATTTGTTCCCCCGAAGTTGAACGTATTCCAAAGAATGCGCTTCGGCTGCCATGGCTGCACATATTTTAGTTGCTCTGGAAACCGATGAGGGTCAGCCGCTGCCGTAAAGGCTTCATTGGCCAAAATTGCAGATGCTGTATGCTGTCCGTGTCCCCCTTCACCTGTCGTGGGAAAGCGCGTGATAACAACATCCGGTTGAAACTTGCGTATCACCCACACCACGTCACTCAATATTTTTTCTTTGTCCCATTTTGTGAACGTTTCTTCCGGGCTTTTAGAGTAACCAAAGTCGAAGGCTCTTGTAAAGAATTGCTCTCCTCCGTCTATACGCCGTGCAGACAATAGTTCCTGCGTCCTGATCAAACCAAGTTCAATACCCTGCTCGTCACCAATCAGGTTTTGCCCGCCGTCGCCTCTTGTAATCGAGAGGTAACCGGTCCGGTATAATTTGTCCTTTGAGAAATAAGCGATGAGCCTCGTGTTCTCATCGTCAGGATGGGCTGCCAGGTACAAAACGGAGCCGAGCACGTTAAGCTTTCTAAGTGCAAGGTGGATATCTGCAGATGTCCAGTTAAGCGGGGACTGCGTATTTCCATTTTGACATACGCTGATCATCATGAGGAACTGGACAATGGGAAGAAGGACGGTTAAACGAATTGTCCGGTTTTTTTTCATCAAAGCAATTTAGGGGCGAATATAAAGGATGTTGTTAACCTATGACATCCATTCATCTATTTTAGGGGCTTTTAAGTACCTTTCTCCAAATCTTTTAACATAAATGAAGAGAATTTCCGCCGTGCTGCTTTTTCTTTCCGTTATTCCGGCTTGCAAACCTCCGGGAAAAACGTCAACATTACCCTTTGATGCGTACAATTATGACATTCAGAAAAAAGTGGTAGCGGAAAACGGCGCGGTGGTTTCAGCCCACCCACTTGCCAGCAAAGCAGGTATTGAAATATTGAAGAAAGGCGGCAACGCAATAGATGCAGCCATTGCTGTGCAATTGGCGCTTGCTGTTGTTTATCCCGGGGCCGGCAACCTTGGTGGTGGCGGATTTATGGTGGCACATCTTTCAGATGGGAAGTCAATTGCCATTGACTACAGGGAAACAGCTCCTTCCGGTGCGCACCGCGATATGTATCTTGATTCCTCCGGCGAACCAAGGACAGATAAAAGCCAGGACGGCCACCTTTCCTGTGGCGTGCCAGGTACAGTTGCAGGTCTTTTTGCTTCATCAAAGTTCGCAAAGCTTTCTATTGATAAATTAATTGAGCCAGCCATTGCGCTGGCAGAAAACGGTTTTGTGATAAGTGATCACGAGGCAACCTCTTTAAATGCACTCCAGTCCGATCTGAAACAATTCAATACTGTGCCACCTGTTTTTGCAAAAGAAAAACCTTGGAAAAAAGGTGACACATTGATCCAGAAAGATCTTGCAAACACACTAAAAAGAATACGCGATCATGGAGAAGCAGGCTTTTATGAAGGAGAAACCGCGCGGCTTATTGTCGAAGAAATGAAAAGGGGAAATGGCATTCTTTCCGCTGACGACCTAAAAAATTACAAGGCAAAATTGCGCGAGCCCCATTTATTCTCATACAAGGATTATAAAGTAATTGGAATGCCGCTGCCCAGCAGCGGGGGCATACTGTTGCACCAGATGATGTCCATGACTAAAGAAAAAAATATCAGCCGCATGGGCTTTCAATCGCCACGGTCGGTACAACTGATGGTAGAGGCAGAGCGCCGGGCTTTTGCTGACCGTGCCGAATATATGGGCGATGCAGACTTTTACAAAGTACCCGTTAACATGCTCGTCGATGAAGTTTATCTCCAAAAAAGAATGGAAAACTACGATTCTTCAAAAGCAACTCGCAGCGCGATGATCAAACCAGGACAATTGCCCGTAGCGGAAAGCGAAGAGACCACTCATTTAAGCGTGATTGACAAGGATGGCAATGCCGTTGCCGTAACGACAACACTTAACAATTCATATGGCAGCCGAACGGTTGTAGGAAATGCAGGTTTTTTTCTCAACGACGAAATGGATGATTTTAGCATTAAGCCAGGAGTGCCGAATATGTATGGTGCAGTTGGCGGCGAAGCAAATGCAATCAAGCCAGGTAAAAGAATGTTGAGCTCTATGACACCCACCGTTGTTTTAAAAAACGACAAACCCTTTTTGGTTGTAGGCACGCCGGGGGGAACTACAATACCCACTTCTATTTTTCAAACACTGGTCAACATATTTGAATTTGACATGTCCACAGTTGATGCAGTCAATAAACCAAAATTTCATCATCAATGGCTACCTGACACAGTATTCATAGAGAAAGGTTTTCCGGATTCGACAAGGATGGCGTTACAGAAAATGGGATACAGCGTGGCTGACCGTGGCGAAATAGGAAGAACTGAAGCAATAAAGGTGCTGCCGGATGGAAAATTTGAAGCCGTTGGTGACAGAAGAGGTGATGATGATGCGAGGGGATATTAGGTGAGAGGCTGGATGTTTGATGTTGGATGCTGGATATTAGATGCTGGATGCTGGATGTTGGATGTCGTCACTGCGAGGACGAAGCAGTAGTTATGCCGGTTTATATTTTCAAAAAGCGAAATAAAGTAAATCATGGATGACAATATTATTTTAGAGAGTGCCATTCAGCAATTCAAAGATTACAAATTGCTGGCAGAAAAAGCATTTGCGCAATTGGAGGAAAAAGATTTTCATTTTCAGCCTAATGATGAGACCAATAGCATAGCAATTAACATCACTCATCTTTATGGCAACATGATGAGCAGGTGGACAAATTTTTTAACAGAAGATGGCGAAAAAGAATGGAGGCAACGGGATGATGAATTTGAAGTTCACGCCTACTCGCGGGAAAAACTTTTGCAACTGTGGGAGGAGGGATGGCGGACCGTATTTCGTGCCCTGCAATCGTTGCGGCCTGGTGATCTCGAAAGGACAGTTTACATCCGAAGTAAACCTCTTTCTGTAATGGACGCTGTCCTTCGACAGCTCACTCACTATTCCTACCATGTGGGTCAGATCGTTATGCTGGGTAAAATCATAAAAGGACCGGGTTGGACGAGTTTGTCGATTCCAAAAAACCAATCAACCCAATTCAATAAAGAAATAAAGAAATGATATGCTGTGGCTTTGCATTTCTGAAATTAATTTCTATTTTTACGCACCCCAATCTAATCCGTCCCTCCTTTCAAAGGATGGCCAAAATATCTGTGCAAAGGCCTGCAAAAATCCAGTTCAACAATTTATAAAAAATAGCCGCTAACCGGTAAATTTTTGTACAATGCGAAAAGCAAGCTTTTTATCCGTGCTCATTATCCTGGCCGCAGTATGTTCGGCACAGGAAGCTAAGTGGGGCATTTTCGGGGGCCCTCACGTCAGTTCAGCGCGCTATACTATCAATGGCGACAAGCAACAAACATCCTCCAAGTATGGATTCCAATTGGGTACCAACTGGAAAGTTCCCTTCGAAAATAAATTGTATTTCTCACCTGCTATCTTTTATAGCCTGAAAGGGTATAAAGTTGATCTCCAGCAGATGTCCATTCCGCCCGACTCACTTGCCATCGACAACAATACAAGGATTCATACAATAGAATTTGCTGCGCTGCTTCAATATGACTTCAATAGCCAACCAAATCATTTTTTTGTTAAAATGGGTCCTTCTCTCGATGCTCAAATTGCCGGAAAAGAAAAGTTTAACCGCAGCGATCGCACAACTGTCGAACAGAAAATGGATTTTGACTTTACAAAATATGGCTACTTCGGCGCCAATATACTGGTACTGCTTGGATACGAAACAAAATCCGGGTGGCAGTATTCGATACAATATACACATGGCATCGCCAGTATAAATAATGCGGATAAAGGGCCGGCCATCTGGCATAGGGTTGCGGGAATTAGCCTGGGCAAATATCTTAGATAGGAGACAATAAGACTAAGCGTATCAATTTATCCCGATTTGCTGCGACCATGTACCTAACAGCAGATTGTATTATAAAATCTTTTTCCTTTCGAACATCAACTGATTTCCAAATGGAAAATGGTGTATGAATATCGTTGATAATACACATCAAAATTTTATCACTCATTTGGATTGCTCGGCTTTTGTGGTATCTTTATCCCGTATCTCAAACAAAGCATGCTGAAGAGTTATTCTTCATTCAATGTTTCCTCCGGGATATAAAATTGACAAGAGTCAATATCCTCCTTGATCATCCTTCTCCCATTCAAACATCCTGAGGACTTCCATAGAGATTTTTTTATTTGATCCGTCCGGCACTGCCAGGAAAATATTAACGTACCTGTATGAAACAGATTATTATTCTTGTTGCTTGCATTTACTCTTTTCAGCTTGGACTAGCACAAAACCCAATTGTGATCGAAAATCAGCAAGCTGGAAATCCTATCTCGGAGTGGGGTGTACCTGATTTCAGAGACAATCGAATTGCAGGTTTTAGCACAAACATGAGTGTCAACAGTGGCCAGACGGTGCATTTCAAAATCGATGTGCAGGGCGGGGCTGACTATACCATAAAAATTTATCGTATTGGCTATTATTCCGGCGATGGCGCACGAATAGTGGCAGATCTCGGGACATTTAGCGGAGACAGTCAACCACAGGGAATAAGTGATCCTGTCACCGGCATGCTTGACTGCGACAACTGGAGTGAATCCGCTTCCTGGAACATTCCCGCCTCAGCGGTTTCCGGGCTTTATATTGCGAAACTTGTAAGAACAGGTGGTGGTAGCAATCACATAGCGTTCATTGTAAGAAATGATGCAAGCAGCTCTGATATTTATTTTCAAATACCCGACGTTACCTGGCAAGCTTACAATGGCTATGGTGGTAACTCCTGTTACGATGGTAATACCGGGTATCCTAACGGACATGCTGTTAAAGTAAGTTACAACAGACCGATATTTCCTTACAACTCTTTATTTAACACGGATGGAAGGCAGGCAGACTGGTACATGAATTCGGAATACCCGATGATCCGCTGGCTGGAAAGAAATGGTTACGATGTCACCTATACTGGTGGCAATGACGTACACAACAATGGCAACCGTTTGCTCAATCACAAAATATTGTTATTCGCCGGGCATGATGAATATTGGTCTAAAGAACAAAGAAACAATGTTGAGGCAGCAAGAGCCGCCGGCATTCACCTCGCATTCTTTACCGGAAATGAAGTTTATTGGAAAGTTCGTTGGGAGAACAACAATGGCAATGAAGACCGCACTCTTGTCTGTTACAAAGAGGGTAAACTCGGCACTGGTTTTCTCGGCGAACGTACCTGCGGATCAAAATGCGATGCGTCTTCGCCTGAGTGGACCGGATTATGGAGAACCGGCGACAATTATGACGCAGGCCGCCCAGAAAATGAATTGCTCGGACAAATAAGTTGGACCGAAGCGGTAGAAGACGCAATTAAAGTTCCTGCATTTTACAGGCGGATGCGTTTCTGGCGCAATACCACTGTGACCTCCATGGCAACGGGCGAAACGACTTCACTTGGAGGCAGGACGCTTGGATACGAGTGGGATTATGAGCAGGATGCATATAAAAACACTAACCCACAAGGCCGTATCACATTATCGAGCACAACTATAAACGGAAAGACGCACAAACTTTCGTTGTACAAGTACGCGAGCGGAGCCCTTGTTTTCGGCGCCGGTACCATTCAGTGGTCATGGGGGCTTGATGGCCAGCATTACGGCGTTTTCCATGAGATCAATAAAAACATGCAACAGGCAACAGTAAACCTGTTTGCGGACATGGGTGTTCAGCCTGGAACGCTGCAAAATAACCTCATTGAAGGAACTCCATCCACGGATTTTATAGCGCCGGGATCAACTATTACTGCTCCCTCAACCGGGTCGTCGTTTCCTGTAAGATCGCCGATTACAATTAATGGTACGGCTGCCGACGGAGAGCTTGTGGCGGGCGTTGAGGTATCGGTAGACGGAGGAGCAACCTGGCAACCTGCAACAATAACGACCGACCTTGATGGAAATGTTAGCTGGAGCTTTACCTGGACGCCAGAATACCAGGGCACCTTTAATGTTAAAGCTCGGGCCTTTGATGACAGTGGAAACATGGAAAATGCAGGAACAGGTATCACATTAAACATATTGCCGCCGGAATGTCCGTGTACCATTTTTGACAATACTGATTTACCCGAAAAACTTGACCAGGATTCACCTCTCGAATTAGGTGTAACATTCAGAGTAAACAGTAGCGGTTTTATTACGGGAATTCGATTCTACAAAGACATAGATAATATCGGCACTCATGTTGGTACTTTATGGAACCAGGCAGGAGAGGCGCTGGCACAGGTTACCTTTACTAATGAAACGGAAGAAGGCTGGCAGCAAGCTGAGTTCTCAACGCCTGTTGCCGTAACAGAGGGAACAACTTATGTCGCTTCATACTATAATCCTTCAGGGCTTTATTCGGTAACACCGAATTTCTTTACAAGTGAATATCCTGCAGGTCCTGCTTCAACATGGCCATTACAGGCACGAAAGGATGAATCTCCAACGATCGGAAATGGGGTATATGCTTATGGTGGTTCATCGACCTTCCCAACTCATTCATTTAGCAAAGCCAACTATTTTATTGACGTCGTTTATATCCATTCGCTGGCAGCTCCGGCTAGCTTAAACGGCTCGGTAACACTACAAGGACGACCTGCTGCTCCGCACGCAAGCTGGCAGGTTCCGCTCACCGTTGATCTGTACATAGCTCCGGATATGAGCACACCTGCATTTTCATATAGTGTCACAACCGACGCCGACGGTGCGTTTACGATCAACAACATACCAACAGGAGTCTATACGATTGCCGTAAAAAATTCGCATACACTAAAAAGAGTGAAACAGGCACAAACCATTAGTTCAGGAACAAATAATGTTGATTTCGGAACATTGCTGGAAGGAGATGGCGTAGATGACAATATTGTGAACGTGTTCGATCTCTCGTTACTGGCAACAAGTTTTGGCAAGAGCATCGGTGAAACTGGCTTTGACCCGCGAGTAGATTTTAATGAGGATGGAACCGTGAATATTTTCGACTTATCGCTTTTGGCCAATAACTATTCAAAAACCGGCGAGAACCCATAAACTATTCAAGTAATTTTTAAAATAGGAAGTACATGAAAACGATGTTTACTGAATCAAGGCATCTTGTCAGGCGCCGGTTAAGCCATGGGAAAGGTTTGTTGGTTTTACTTATCCTGACTCTGTATTCCTTTGCCAGGATCAGTGCGCAACCATATGTTAACCTCGTCATAGAACCTGCTGTCACTACCACAACAGTTGGCCAATCTATCACAGTGCAGGTGAATGCTCAGTTTACAGCGGCAAACCCAATTGATGCCCTCCAGGCAAATCTGAGTTTTGATCCCGCAATCCTGCAAGCGACTGCTGTTAACAATATATCTGGTGAACTTAATTCGTTTATTGGACCGACGTTTAACAATACTACCGGGGTAATCAATTTTGTAGGTGTGGATTTGGGAGCCCCCTATCTAACCGCTGATGGCCCCGTTCTTTCCATTACATTTACTGTGATCGCAGTGCCCGCGGGCGGATCAACAACGCTATCATTTAACAGGCCCCCGACGGAAATTGCTTTTGCTGCAGCGCCGGTGCTTGGCACCACAACAAGTGGAATTATCAATGTTAGTGCAGTTAGTTGTACACCACCTACTGCGTCAATAAGGGCTTCAGCTACGTGCGATGCAAACACTTTTAACCTCATTTTGTCTACTACACCAGCTCCAATCGGAACTGCTCCTTTTGATCTTACTATCAATGGGACAACTTATGACAATATCCCGGTTGGTGGTGTCATCACCAGTTTTACGCCTCCAAGTTTAAAAATATGGCCCGCTTTACCTTCACCATTGCCAGCTACAAGCGAGGATAATTCCATGACGCTTGGAGTTCAATTCAAAAGTTCAGTAACGGGATTTGTAAAGGGTGTTCGTTTTCTTGGACCTGATGGAGTGCCGGGCGGACAAGGAAATTTTACCGGTCAATTATGGTCTGCAGGTGGGACGTTGCTCGGAAGCGGCGAGTTTACAAATGTTGCAGCAGACAGCTGGAACGAACTGATTTTCGCGGAACCTGTTCTTATTGCGGCGGGTACGACGTATATAGCATCGTACCATACAGTTCCTATAAAACACGTTGCAACTCCCGACGGCCTGGCTACACCCGTAGTGACTGGCCCACTGACTGCACTGGCAAACGGTGGTGTATCCAGTTACGGTGCCACTGCTACGTTTCCTGGCAATGCCACCAATGACAACTTCTGGGTCGATATTATTTTCGCACCCAATAATTTTACATTTAACCTGACGAGTGTTAAGGACGCCCTGGAATGCTCCAGTACCGGCTCACCTAATTTGCAAACATTAAACGTAACATCGGTTGATTGCAGTACATTACCGGTATCACTCATCAATTTTTCGGCGACTCCCGGCGATGATAATATATTGCTTCGCTGGTCAACTTCTTCTGAAATCAATAATCTTGGATTTGAAGTACAACGTAGCATCGATGGCTCCGGAGGTTGGACGACGCTTGGATTTGTTGATGGAGCGGGTAACAGCAATAGCACTTTGCGCTATTCATTTCTTGATGAAAACGTCAGTGCACGGAGGTATTACTATCGTTTAAAACAAATTGACATTGACAAACGATTTGAATACTCACCGATCGTTTCAGCAGTAATCGATGGCAGCAATGATTTTGTACTTGAACAAAATTATCCCAACCCATTCAGAAATGAAACTGTTATCAAATTCACTCTTCCTCAAAGAGCCAAAGTAAATCTTTCGCTGTTTGACATGAACGGACGACTTGTACGAGTGCTGCTGAATGAATCAAGGGAATCAGGTACTCATGCGATTACTTTCCATTCGGGAACATTGACAAGTGGATTATATTATTATACTTTAAAAACAGGAGAATTGACAGCCGTCAAAAAATTGACGATTCAATAGTAGAAACTAATTTCTTGAAACAGAAACCGCATTAATCATAAGCCGTTTCTGAAATTTCCAGTATTCCTTTTCGGCTTAATGCCTACATTATCCGATCCTGTTTCAGACCTCCAAAACTTATCTGAGATCTCCCTACCTGTGAAACCCTTAATACGTTTTCGAACCCTAAAACAAAACATATGTTCACCGCCGTACCCATCCGCAAGACGCAAATATGCTATTCGCGGTTAGTTGAAAAGAGAATACTCTTCGTCTTTTCCCTATCGTTATTGCTGTCGGCTAACACATGGTCTCAATGCACCACTCCCACAGCAACAATCGCTGTTCAGCCAGGATCTAACCCATGCAATGGACAGCCCTTTAATCTTATTTTATCTAACACAGTTACCGGCGTTGCCCCATTTGACCTCACGATAAATGGCAACACTTATAGTGACATTTCGCCGGGTGCCGTGATTACCACATTTACGCCGCCAACAGAAAGATTATGGCCCGGTGCTCCGGGTACTATTCCACCGACAAACGAGGATGCTTCGGTGACGCTTGGTGTAAAATTTAAAGCCTCAACGTCCGGATTTGTAAAAGGAGTTCGTTTTTATAGTTCTGACGATGCCGTATTGGCACCGGGTTCTTATACCGGGCAACTCTGGTCTTCTGACGGCACATTACTTGCCAGTGGAAGTTTTTCAAATGTTACAAGCAGTGACTGGCAAGAGCTTGTTTTCGCTACACCGGTTCTCATCAGTGCCAACACCACTTATGTGGCATCTTATCATACAAACGGTGTTAAGTATGTTGGAACTACGGGAGGTCTTAGTTCTTCGGTTACCAACGGATCGTTGACAGCAATGGATAACATTTCATCCGGCGGTAATGGCGTTTATGCTTATGGAGGCGCTGTTTCATTCCCCACCCAATCTGTTGGTGCGAATTACTGGGTCGATGTAATGTTCTCTCCCAACGAGTATTCTTTCAATTTAACCGGCATTAAAGACGCAAATGAGTGCTCCGCCTCAGGCTCACTCCAAACTCTAAAGGTAACATCGCCAGACTGCGGAGTACTGCCGGTTAATCTTGTAGTAAACCCGCCGGCAACAACAACTGCAGTCGGACAAAGTTTTACCGTGTTTGTCAATGCTGATTTTTCCGGCCCTGCCTCTTCACTCGGTCTGAATGAAATCGAATTACATCTTGCATTCGATAATACAAAACTTTCCGTTACGTCTATAGTTGAACAACCTATTGCAAGCGCTTTCACATCAAAATCCATTCCTGTCGAAGCAGCTCCCTACACAAACACAAACGCTACAGGACAAATAAATTATGGAGCTTCAACGACTGGCACCATACCCACCAGTGACTTCAACGTGCTGGCAATAACGTTTACGGTAACGGGAGGAAATGGCACTTCTACATCTTTAACGATGCGCAGAGATGCACCGGCAGATGAAACAAAAGCAAAAATTAATGGAAGCTCTGTTTTAGCAGGAGTTGTAAACAGCACTATACATATCAACCCTGCAGGATGTATTACACCTGTGGTTACCATGCTTGCGCAATCACTTACTGGCAATTGCAATGGCCAGCCTTTTGACCTGGTTCTATCAAATACGTCAACAGGCGTAGCTCCATTTGAAATTACCATCACTGGTCCTTCCGGAACGACAACTTATTCAGATATTATGCCAGGTGCTGTAATTACCAATTTCACACCGCCTGTAGAAAAAATATGGCCCGCTATACCAGCTATCATTCCACCCACGCATGAAGACGCATCTGTAACGCTTGGAGTGAAATTCAAATCATCAGTACCAGGTATCGTTAAAGGCGTGCGTTTCTTTAGTCCGGATGACATTGACGAGACTCCGGGATCATACACGGGTCAGCTTTGGACCGAAGGTGGTACATTAGTGGCGAGCGGTACATTCACAAACGTTACCGCGGACAACTGGCAGGAACTGGTTTTTTCATCACCCGTGTCTATCGATGCAAACACGATCTATATCGCTTCGTATCATACCAACGGCAGCAAATATGTCGGCACTTCATCGGGTTTTGTAGCTGCGGTTATCAATGGATCATTAAGCGCTCCCGATAATGCTTCTGCGGGAGGAAATGGTGTGTATGCTTATGGTACAACCGCCAGTTTCCCCAACCAATCTGTAGGAGGCAACTATTGGGCTGATGTGATGTTCACCCCGTCCGCTTATAGTTTTACGCTTACCAGTATTACAGACGCGAATGGTTGTTCAAGTCAAGGAGTACTGCAAACACTGAATATAAACGCTGGTAATTGCGGAGGAAATTCCTTACCGGTAACTCTTACTAACTTATGGGCCACCACAAATGAAGATGATGTCACCTTGCAGTGGACAACATCAACTGAAATTAACAACCTTGGTTTTCAAGTACAACGCAGTATGGACGGCGCTGACTGGTCTGTACTTGGATTTGTAACTGGCGCTGGAAACAGTACAGCGGTACAACGCTATATGTATTTGGATCAAAAATTGCCCATGGGCAACAGTTATTACTACCGGTTGAAACAAATTGATTTTGATAAACGATTTGAGTATTCCGCAGTTATAGCCGTTAAGATCGACGCCCCGAACGGCTTTGTCCTGGAGCAGAACTATCCCAACCCGTCGCGCGGTACAACTACGATCAGGTTTACACTTCCACGAACAGCTAAGGTAAACCTGTCACTGTATGACCTGAGCGGAAGATTGGTTAAGGTGCTTATAAATGATTCAAAAGAGTTGGGAATGCACGCCGTAATTTTAAATACAGGTACGCTTGCCAAAGGTCTCTATTATTATAAGCTGCAGGCCGGTGAATTCTCAACTGTAAGAAAGATGGTGATTCAATAAAATCAAAAAATTAATAAATTCTTAGTTACAAAATGCCCTTGACAACAGGGCATTTTTTTAATTAATTAAGCTTGCCAGTGCTTTTAAGCGTGAAAATTTGTTAATTAGCTTGAGTCGAGATCAGTTGTCACGAGGTAAACCTTTTGCCTATCACGAAAAGATCCTCTCCGGAAAAGACTGATCTGAGAGTTTGGCACAAGGTGGTCCACGTCTCTTACGAAATTCTAATGACTTTTTAATTGATTTTTATCCACTTTTCACTCCTATTTTTCCACCTTTTGAAAGATTTTTATATCTTTATTACTCCTTTTGGTCTAATCACTATTGTGAAAACCGTTTCCACCAATCCCTCCTTTTCCGATCCAATGATACAAATCTGCAGGTAACTGATCGTGAGAACGAGTTACATTATCACTCACGATTGAAAGGTGTTGTGTAAACGTTTAATTCGCGCTCGCCCCAGCAGATACTAACCTGCAAGCAATATTCACGGCAATTGTGTCGGCTCCTATCCTGGCAAACCCCAGTGATCTTCATCATTGGAACATTAAACTATGTCGTAATGAAAGTCTTGTTTTTTTCGATCCGGCTCGCTGAAACCTATTCTTATCTAATTGCGGGAAGGCGATTTGTATTCTTATTATTGTCAGCATTGCTGACGTTTCAGGCTGTCCTGTTTTCGCAGAACACACCATTAATATTTACCCAAATACCATACTCTGCGCCGGATATAATATCTCCCGGGCGAGGTGGCGAACAGTGGGATTTTGGCTCTGAGAAAGTTAATAATCCCGCTGCCGACACTAGTATACGTCCATTAGATGTTTATTATCGGTTCGCCTGGACTGTGCTGGAAGGTGATTTAATAAATAGTTATAACTGGACCTTCTTTGATAACGTGATGAAACAAACTATCGATAACAGGCAAAAATTATCGTTTGGAATAATGCCGGTTTACGATGGAAAAGGTACGGTCGTTTATGACAGCGCAAAATCCGCTTATCCATTGTATCTCCACAAACTGATGCAATCTGGTACCTGGAATACCAGAGACTGGATCAGCCATGGCGTGTGGATTCCCAACTGGAACAGCACCTATTACCTGACCAGGCTTCGTGCACTGCATGAAGCTCTGTATAACCATATCATGAACAGTTCGTACAAGGGCGTTGCATTTAAAGACGCCATTTATTGCATCGATATCAGGGGATATGGAAATTACGGAGAGTGGCATAATGCGGGCATTGTGGGAAGTATGTCCGAATATCCCGTCGGGCGAAGGGCAGGCGTTGCAACTTTGCGAACGATCATCGCCCATCATACACAGGTATTTAATCAGTGGCCGTTAGTGTTAATGATAGCAGCTTTTGACGCGGACCAGTATGAAACAATTATGAATCCCGCTGAATTGACATACTATGCTCTTACCACAAAAAATGCATGGGGTCCGCTTGGCTGGCGGCGGGATCAGTGGGGTGCAACGGATACTTACCTCGACAAAATTTTAAAATACAATACCAAAACTTACGCAGACAGTCCTCCCTTTAAAGACTGGATTATTGCACGATATCAAACATCACCGATTACCGGCGAGCCACCAAATTACGTTAGCGCCGGAGGTCCCTGCCAGTACTGGGATCTCGAAAGACAACTGATGGATTACGGTGCTACATCCATGGGTAATGGCAATTTCGGTGTCAATCCATTAAGCGAATGCGGAGCAGATAATGTTCGCGCGGCGTTTAAAAGAGCAGGCTACAGAATCATACTTGAAGGCGGCACTATCACGAGCAACCTGGTAGCAGGAAAACCTTTTTCCGTGAGTTTAAAATGGAAAAATATCGGAATTGCGCCAACATATGAAAACTGGGATGTTGTATTTGAACTGAAAAATGAAAGTAATGTTACCGTGTGGACAGGCGTGTCGAAGTTTAAACCAAAAAGATTTTTGCCATCGACCCAGGCGACAAGTGTTGACGACACATTCCAATTGCCTGCCAATATTGTTGTTGGTAAGTATAAACTGAATATGATCATCAAAGATCCCACCGGTTACAGGGCCCCTCTCCCACTGGCGATCGCAGGTAGGAATGCTGATGGCAGTTATACTATAAGAGACGTTACCGCGTCTCCGGTAAGTTGTATTCCGCCGACGGCAAAATTCAGCAGCGGCCCAGCCTGCGTACAAAAAAGTTATAAGCTGAAACTAGATTCGGCTACCGGCAAAGGACCATTTGATCTTGTAATTAATAACAAGGTTTATTCCGATATAAAAATCGGACAGGTTATTGATTCGATAACACCCGCTTCGCAAAAAATATGGAACAGCAAGCCGGTTGCAAATAGTTATGAAGATTCACCAGTAGAACTAGGGGTCAAATTCAAATCATCAGTGCCGGGCTTTATTACGGGTATACGTTTCTTTAGTTCGAAATCTCCTTCCGGTACTTATACAGGTCATTTGTGGACATCTTCCGGAACTCTGCTAAACGGCGCGGTGTTTACTTCCGTAACTGCAGATGGATGGCAGGAAGTATTATTTACCAACCCAGTTCCGATTAATGCGGACACCATCTATGTCGCGTCTTACCATAGCAGGAAAGGATTTTACGCGGCATCCCCGGGGGGATTGGCAAGCTCTGTTTCAAATGGGGCTTTGACTGCCCTCGCAAGCAATAGCGCGGGGGGTAACGGCCTATATGCTTACGACACGATTGGCAAATTCCCAACAAATTCATTTGGCGCTGCCAACTATTGGGTAGATGTCCTTTTTGTTCCGGGCAGCTACACTTATAAGTTGACAAGCATCACAGATAGCACTGGTTGCAGCAATACAGGTGAACTTGGAAATTTAACCGTTACTCTTACTGAGAATTGCGAAACAGCACCGCCTTTACCAAGTTTGCCTACAGCAATCATCCGCAACACAACAGCCTGCCAGGGTGAGGCCTTCAATATTTTCCTGCAGTCTGCTACTGGTCCCGGCCCATATGATCTAGTAATTAATGGCACTACTTACAACAATATTGGCGTTGGCCAGACGATCACAAGTTTAAGCTCCCAATCTCAAAAAATCTGGGACACCATTCCATCACCAAATAGTTATGAAGACGCACCGGTGGAGTTAGGCGTCAAATTCAAGTCATCAACTTCCGGCTTTATTAAGGGACTTCGTTTTTTCAGTTCGAACACACCTTCAGGAGTCTATACCGGGCACTTGTGGACAGCCGCAGGAACATTGCTGGACAGCGCCGTCTTTATCAACGTAACCGCTAAGGGATGGCAGGAAGTGCTGTTTTCCAAACCGAGGGCAATTAAAGCAGATAGTATTTACGTCGCTTCATATCATAATAATAAAGGTAATTACGCTGCTACGGCAGGTGGCCTGGTAAACGCAATAACAAAGGGCACCTTAACTGTACCAGCAAGTAGCCCTACTTCTGGAAATGGAGTCTATTCTTATGGCCTGACGCGAACATTCCCTTCGAATTCCTTCAATGCGACAAACTATTGGGTGGATATAATTTTTGCGGACGATACTGCGTCAACTTATAAATTTCATCTTACAAGTGTTACGGACAGTTTAGGTATCGTAAACAACGCTGATACGCTTCAAACGCTTACAGTCGCCCGAACAACATGTTCAGTAGCCGCCCGCCCCGGTAACGTACCTGTTACAGGCAAAGCCAAGAGGTCCACAATATCTATATCAGCAATACCGGATTCAAAAAGTCTGACTACCGAATATGTGCTTGGTCAAAACTATCCTAACCCATTCAACAAAGAAACATTTGTTCAATACAATATTCCTGTTGCTTCATATGTTACTTTATCGCTTTATGATATGAATGGAAGATTAGTAAAGGTGTTGGTAAACGGCTCGCGGGAACAAGGTACACATACATACAGGTTTAATTCCGGGTCACTCAGCAATGGCATTTACTTCTATAAACTCCAGGCTGGGGACTTTAGCGCCGTGAAAAAAATGTTCCTTCAACGATAAATACAATTTTTGAAATAAAACTCACAATGTAAGGTCCACATTCGCATTCGCCGGCAAACAGTACATATTCCCAATGTCCCACTGCTTAAATATTTTTGTATTTCTATACTTTTAATGAGAACGAAATAGTATTTTAACCGCCCAAATGCTGTCTTCATGAAAATTGTCCAAATTTTGTGGAAGGACAAACTGTTTACTCCAGTTGCGTTTTTCATAGCCGGCATCCTGTTAATTTACTTTTTTGTTCCACCACTCACTCTGGGGTGTAATAATTCAACCGCTCCTGTCACCAATTTCACGCTCACGTTCGACCCCATAGCGTACGAAGATGACGATATCATTGCACCCGGCAGGGGCGCTGAACAATGGCATGATCAAAACCGTGTAAACCTTCCTTCGGATACCTCAACGGCAAAGCGACTGGATAAGTATTACAGGTTTAGCTGGAAAGACATTGAAGCCGGAAATGGCAAGTATGACTGGAGTTTATTTGACCAGGAAATAAATGATGCCATCGCGCACAGGCAGAAGTTTGGTTTTGGAATCATGCCTGCTCACCCCGGAGGAGCTTCGAACCTCGCAGCGAATGGCGCATCATTATTCTTTCCTCTTTATTTGCATGAGCAAATGCAAACTGAACAGGTGAAGGACTGGATATCGCCCTTGGCAAAAATGTGGGTGCCTAACTGGAACAGCCATTTTTACCTTGAAGCCCTGGAACGATTGAATGAAGCTATCAATAACCATCTGGATTCGGGTACTTATAATGGCATTCGATATAAAAATGTAATAAACTACATTGACATCAGAGGTTATGGCAGCTGGGGCGAATGGCACAGTAATGAGATTGTTGAAAATGTTTCAGATTATCCTGACGGCACAAGAGCCACCAGTGCGTCACTGAAACGGATTATTGACGCACATGTAAAAAAATTTTTGAACTATCCCCTGGTGATCATGTTCAATGCGTTTGATTGCAACCGTCTCAACAATACCAAAACACCGGACGACGTAGCCTATCACGTACTGACTTCGAAAAATAATTGGGGATTGATTGGATGGCGAAGGGATAATTGGGGCGCTCTTGATGATTACATACGACAATATACCGACAAAAACAGGATTAGTGTTAACGGCATGAGAATGGATACTGCCATCATGAATCGTTATAAATATGCCCCGGTAAATGGGGAGCCGATTCCGGGCGGTTCAGATTTCAACGGATGCGATTATGGTGACCTGGAAGCACAGGTGAAGCGTTATCATGCAAGCTCATTTGGCAATGGAAACTATTCAGACTATAGCCAGCCATGTATGCACGATAATATCAGGGCCGCTTCCAAAGCAGCGGGATACCGGCTAATAATCGAAGGCGGCGATATCAGTCCCGTTATCAGTCCCGGGCATCAGTTTTTTCTTATGATGCAGTGGAAAAATATCGGTGTGGCCCCTACATACGAAAATTGGGACGTTTTTTTTGAATTAAGAGACAGTACCAATAATACCGTATGGTCCGATAAGTCGCAGTTTACACCTAAGTTCTTTGCCCCGGAATCAACTGGCACTCCAGTCACCGATCAATTTCTATTACCCGATAAAATTCCTGCCGGGAACTATAAGTTGCTTTTAATTATCAAAGATCCGGCAAACTACAGGGATCCTCTTCCCCTTGCCATTCATGGCAGAAACCCGGATGGAAGCTATTTCATCACGACGGTGTCTGTGAGTAAACATCAAACGAAATAAGAGATCCGGGATAGATGCTGGATGCTGGATGTCGTCACTGCGAGGACGAAGGACGAAGCAGGATGCTGGATGCTGGATACTGGATGCTGGATGTCGTCACTGCGAGGACGAAGGACGAAGCAGGATGCTGGATACTGGATGCTGGATGTCGTCACAGCGAGGACGAAGGACGAAGCAGGATACTGGATGCTGGATGTCGTCACTGCGAGGACGAAGGACGAAGCAGGATACTGGATGCTGGATACTGGCAAGAAGATTATGATCGCTGTTGCAGGAAATCCGAAATCTAAAATCCAAAAGCCTAAATAAACGTCATCACCGTTGAGTATATCTTTGCATTATGGCAGAAGATTTAGTTATTACAACAGGAACTAAAAAGGATCAATACGAAACGCTGATACCCCAAATAAAAGGACTGCTGGAAGGAGAAAAAGATTTAATTGCCAACCTGGCCAATACGGTAGCTGCGTTGAAAGAACAATTCGGTTGGCTATGGACTGGATTTTATATCGTTAAGGATAGCGAGCTTGTGTTGGGCCCATTCCAGGGACCAGTTGCCTGTACGCGGATTAAGAAGGGTAAAGGTGTTTGCGGCACCAGCTGGGCACAAGAAAAAACACTAATTGTTCCTGATGTAGAAAAATTTCCGGGACATATTGCCTGCAGCAGTCTCTCAAGATCTGAGATTGTCGTACCGGTGATCAGGAATGAGCAAGTTGCTGCTGTGCTCGATGTGGACAGCGAACACCTTGATCACTTTGATGATACGGACCAATTTTATCTCGAACAAATTATTCAATTGATCCCATTTTAGATTTGGAAAGTGTTTCGATCATAGTGGAGGGATTTGTACAGGGCGTTTATTTTCGCCAATCAACAAAGTCAAAAGCCAACGAACTGGGTATCACAGGTGAGGTGAAGAATAAGCCTGATGGAACTGTTCATATTATAGCAACCGGTGTACGCACAAGGTTGAATGAATTAATCGAATGGTGCTGGAAGGGACCGGATGCGGCTGTAGTAAAAAATGTGAAGGTTGAACAAGTACCATTAACCAGCTTTACCGGCTTTAATATCATTAGGCAACATTAAAATCCAACTTATTTAGACTGCACTGATCAATCCTGCCGGGGCATTACATTTTCAAGCATGTCCTTTGTCATAGCCGCAAGGTCAAAGTCTTCCTTCCATCCCCAATCTCTTCGTGCCACACTATCATCAATACTCTGGGGCCAGCTATCGGCAATCGCCTGGCGATAATCGGGTTGATATTGAATTACAAAGTCCGGAATATGCTTTTTGATTTCCGCCGCAATTTCTTTGGGTGAAAAACTCATTGACGCAATATTGTAGGAGGTCCTTATCGCAATTTTATTTGCCGGCGCCTCCATCAATTCAATAGTTGCGCGAATAGCATCCGGCATATACATCATAGGCAGGTAAGTGTCTTCCGTTAAAAACGATTCATATTTTTTTTCTTCCAATGCCTCGTAAAATATTTCAACTGCGTAATCAGTGGTGCCGCCACCAGGTGAAGACTTATAGGAAATGAGACCGGGGTAGCGTAAACTTCTCACGTCGACTCCAAATCTCCTGTGATAATAGTTACACCAAAACTCGCCGGCATATTTACTGATGCCATACACCGTGATGGGTTCAATGATTGTCTGCTGCGGACAATTTCGTTTTGGGGAAGTGGGTCCAAAAACCGCAATGGATGAAGGCCAGTAAACCCTGTGTAACTTTTCTTCCCGTGCGATATCCAGCACATTGAGCAACCCCTGCATATTCAAATGCCATGCGAGACCCGGATTTTTCTCGCCGGTGGCTGAAAGTATGGCAGCAAGCAAATAAACCTGTGTTATGTTCTGACGGATCACCTGGACATGGAGCATTTCCTTGTTCATAACATCGAGACTGACATAAGGACCAGTTCCCTCCAATAAGGGATTTTGTTCCCTCAAATCTGAAGCCACCACGCTGTTATTGCCATAGATTTTTCTGAGCGCCAATGTTAGCTCCACCCCAATCTGGCCGCTCGCCCCGATGACAAGAATCTTTTCCTTTTGCATACAAGAAAATTTGAACGCAAAGATGAAAGGGCAAACTCCAAATTCCAAATAACGTATTAAGAAAAGAAAATGGATCCGCGGTACACCGGACTGAGAAAAGGACTACACTATTCGCCGACGGTCACCTGGAACCGATTCTTCTATATCGTGGGAGATAGTTCCGTCACTATCGAGTCAACACTGGAATAAAAGGTGGCTTCTGGTTTATTCCGAAAGCCAAGATACTTTTCGTAAACTTTGCTGAATTCAAATCTATTGGTAAACGTTTCGTCGGCTGCTCCGCTCAAACCAATCAAAAGGTCTGCAAGTTCCCTTACTGCATGCTGCCCCCCGCGTGAAGCTGTAATATAATCTGCAAGCTGATGTTTTTTGACAAACATCCGAAGCATCGAATCTGCGGGCCTTGAGATCATTAATCTTAAGCCGGCTTTTCGCGCAACAGCCAGATCGTTGACATCGTCAAAAACCCATACAATCTCCGACGGATATAGTGAATATTTGCTGCACAGGTGTTCCAGTGCCTGGGTCTTGTCGGTCATTTTATAGTATACCGCATCAAAATGTTCCCTTGAAGCAAAGGAAAGTGCTGCATCGTTCCTTTCACCTGAAATGATCGCCACCACAGGCATGTTTTTCGTCACGAGATAGTGGTTAAAACGCAACAAATTCGTGCCCATTGAATCTATTTCGCTGAAGAAGCTGGAACCTTTTTCGTTTTTATACCCATCATTAAAGACACCGTCCCAGTCAAAGGCAAATGCCTTCGCATTAAAATATTTTTGCCGGATGGAAGAAGCGTCCGTTAAAAAAGTTCCTTTGAAAAATTCAAGTATTTGATTGGAATCTAAATTCATCAGCTGCGCGGCTTAATTTTTTTCCAGGTCCTGGATATCCATCATGCCAACCGGTTTCCCTTCATCCGTTACAAGGATCGTATCTACCCGCGTTTCCTTAAATAATGAAACAGCATCGTTGAGCAAAGCGTTTGCGTCAATACTTATAGCTGATTTATAAGATATATCACTCATTTTTTTGTCGAGGATATGTTCTCCTTCTGCCTGTAACAACCTTCTCAGGTCGCCGTCCGTAAAAACACCAACCAATGAACCGCCATTTTGAGTAACCGTGACACAGCCAAAGCCATACCCCGTCATTTTCACAATGGCGTCTTTAAGCTTTGTTTCGGCATCGACGACAGGGTTTATATTGTTAATCGCATCTTTCACTTTTACCGTCATCAGCCGCGTATCGCGCAAAAATTGCTGCGTACCGACTGTTGTAAAATGATTCTCCGTAAGCCCTTTTAATACTTTTAATGGAATCGTAATGGTATGAACACCTATGTTCAACGCATTCCTTACATGCTCGGAATTACGAACCGAACTGAACATAATTTTCGTATTATACCCATAATGATCTACAGCATTTACACATTGCTCCACAAGGCCAAGTGCGTCATGACCCTGGTCCTGCAACCTTCCTACGAGCGGGCAAACGTATGTAGCTCCCGCGTGCATGGCCATATACGCCTGTTGCAATGTATATACAAGATGAACGTTGACCAACAATCCTTTTTTTCTTAGCAGGTTACAGGCGCGCACACCTTCCAGGGCTACGGGTATTTTGAAAACCGTTTTTTGCGGGTCAAGACCAAGCCCTAATAAACGTTCAGCCTCCTTCACTACTTCTTCCGCCTTGTCACCTAATGCTTCAATTTGCAAAACAGGCACCATTTTAGACAATTTCACAATGGTGCTGTCCACGTCAGTGATCCCTTCACGCTGCATGAACGTGGGTGTAGTAGTAAGACCATCCAGGAAACCGAGTTTAAATCCTTCTTCAATTTCCCTTAGATTAGCCGAATCAAGATATAGTTCCATAATTTATTAATTCTGATCAGCCGCAAAAGTAAAGTTTATTTTGCTGTATCGGCATCCATTAAAATTGCCTCTGCCCTCGCCCTGTATTTAGTTTCGACGGCATGCAATTCCAGCAATGGTTTTAAAAATTCCTCGAGGTCATATACACACAGTTGACTGGCGGCATCACATAACGCTTTTTCAGGTTCCGGATGTGTTTCCACAAAAATCCCGTCTACTCCAGCGGCAACGCCGGCCCTGCTTAAAACAGGCAGAAATTCCCTTGCACCTCCTTTTGCGTCAGCACTGGGAATACCGTATTTACGGATAGAATGAGTTATATCAAATACAACCGGGTATCCTAATTTACCCATATGATAAAAACTCCTCGGATCAACGACAAGGTCATTGTAGCCCATCGTGTATCCCCGTTCGGTAAGAATGATCTTGTCATTCCCCGAGTCGACGCATTTGCCAACCGGGTGTTTCATATTCTCTGGCGCCAAAAACTGACCATGTTTGATGTTGATTACAGCGCCGGTTTCAGCAGCTGCAACGAGCAATCCCGTTTGCATACACAAATAAGCAGGTATTTGTAAGACGTCGCAAACTTCTGACGCAGGTTTGGCCTGGTTAGGATAATGAATATCTGTTAATACAGGAAAGCCGAATTGCTCTTTCACCTTAGCCAGCATTTTAATACCTTCTTTCAGACCGGGGCCCTGGTAATATTTCAAACTGCTGCGGTTGTCTTTTGTAAATGAAGATTTATAGATCACTTTTATGTTCATGCGCTCACTCACTTCTTTTAACTTCTCGGCCGTTTTCATCATGATCATTTCTTCTTCGATCACACAGGGACCCGAGATCAGGAAGAGTTCATCTTCCCCGCAGCTAATATCGCCAACCTGGATTTTTTTGGTGCTCATATTCTAGATTTAAAATAGTTTTTGCCTAAGTACCAACCGTGATTTCCGGATCATGCTCTATCGGTTCCGCGGCGGCCAAAATAATTTTGGCGCTCAAAATTAAGGCATAAAAAATAAGCCGGGAATACCGGCTTATAGCATTATCAGATCGTAGGGTTACCTCAGGTCTACCTCTTCTACCCCCGGGTATTTACTCTTATCGAATAAAAACTGGTTGTCGGCGACTGGAGAATTAGTTTTCATGTTGCTAACTGTGTAGGTGTATCGATTGCCACCATTTTCCAAAACCTTTGTACTATAAATTGTCTTGGTGTCTTTGTCTACCTGCAGGTATACCTTATGAAAGTTCTTACTTTTATCTGTAGGCGTCATTTCGATTTCCTGTAACGTTTTGCTTCCCGATTTTTTTTCGCCGTTTAAAATATAAAGAAAATCCTTATCATAAAAATCGGTGAACAGCTTCTGCGGCGTGACTGAACTCGCCGATGCATCAACATCGTTAATGGTTACCTCGTTGCTGCTTTTGTCATAATTCCAAACTGTTTTACCATCACTGAAGATCTCCTGTCCGCCAAAACTCACCCTGTATTTACTCCCCTTCATCCACACTGTACCTTTTTTTGATGACATCGTCTTCCCATTTGCATCTTCCACTTTGTAGGAGAAACCAGCCTGAACGGAGCTAAATGTTTTGAATTTTGCGCTCACCCCGTCGAGTATTTGTTTGGCCGCAGGATCATTTTTTTGAGCTAGCACGGGTACGCTGATACACAAAACCATTGCTAAGTACAAATTCCGCATGATTGTTAAATTTTATTTAAAGAATGACGCCCTGTCAAAGGGCAGCAAAAATAAGTAAATACATTAACAGGACAGGCAATCACTATACCGGGTTGCAAAGCTGTCCTGTTTCTTAACAGGTTAATAACCCAACAAATCAAGATGTTGTTGCAGATCAACTTCTGTCTTTATCAAAACGTCCCTTGCCTTGCTTCCCTGGTTCGCCCCTACAATACCGGCGGCTTCCAGTTGATCCATCAGTCTGCCGGCCCTATTGTAGCCTAATTTCATCCTGCGCTGCAATAATGAAGTGGAGCCGACCTGGTTTTGTACGATGAGCCTCGCTGCATCTTCAAACAATGAATCCCGGTCAGATAAATCAAAATCTTTGCCCTCCAATTCTTTTTCATCAATATACTCCGGCAGCACAAATGGCTGGGGATAACCTTCCTGGTAGCCAATAAAATCGGCAATCCGGTCCACCTCAGGTGTGTCAACAAATGCACATTGTAGCCGGACAATTTCACCATTATTGCTGATAAGCATGTCGCCTTTTCCAATTAACTGCTCGGCACCCCCTACGTCAAGGATTGTACGGCTGTCTATTTTACTGCTCACTTTAAAAGCAATACGGGCGGGGAAGTTAGCTTTGATTGTACCGGTGATAATATTAACAGAAGGTCGTTGTGTAGCAATGATAAGATGGATTCCAACTGCACGGGCCAACTGCGCCAGTCGCGCAAGCGGCATTTCAATTTCCTTTCCAGCCGTCATGATCAGGTCCGCAAATTCATCAATCACGAGTACAATGAACGGCAAGAATTGATGTCCCTTATTAGGGTTGAGCCGGCGCGCGATAAATTTCGTATTGTATTCTTTTATATTGCGGCATCCTGCTTCCTTTAACAGATCATAGCGATTATCCATTTCGATACACAATGCATTCAATGTGTTGATCACCTTTTTGGTGTCTGTGATAATCGCATCATCTTCATTGGGTAGTTTCGCTAAAAAATGATTTGAGATAGTACTGTAAACACTAAGTTCAACTTTCTTGGGATCGACAAGCACCAGCTTTAGTTGCGAAGGATGCTTGCTATACAATAACGAAACAAGAATAGCATTTACGCCCACTGATTTCCCCTGCCCGGTGGCGCCGGCCATGAGCAAGTGCGGCATACTTGTAAGGTCAACAATAAAGTTTTCATTATTGATTTTTTTCCCGATTGCAATAGGCAGGGAGAAATTGTTTTGCTTGAATTTTTCGGACTCCAGCAAAGTCCTCATACTGACCATGGTCTTTTTGGCATTCGGTACTTCAATGCCGACCGTTCCCTTTCCGGGGATCGGTGCAATGATACGAATGCCAAGTGCAGAAAGACTCAATGCAATGTCGTCTTCGAGGTTTTTAATCCGGGAAATACGAACCCCGGCTGCCGGCACTATTTCATAGAGCGTAACCGTTGGCCCCACAGTAGCGCTTATCTTCTGAATTTCGATTGCATAATTACGCAGCGTTGCGATGATCTGGTTCTTGTTATTCTCCAACTCCGCGGGATCCTGGATTATCCTGTCTGTACCATGAGCTTCCAAAAGGTCCAGCCCGGGGAATTTATAATTTTTCAGGTCAAGAGTCGGCTCATAGGGAGGAAGATCTTCTACCCTCTTGCTGACGATAATTTCATCTTGCGGTTCATCCGGAGCAGTATTAATCTCCAATTCGAGATCATTGACAGAAAGATTCCCGGGCCCGTTCTTCCACCCTCTTATTTCTGAATCTTTTTTTGGTTGTTCGGTTGTACCCGGTGCGACCTCTTCATGTGTATGTAATATATCCGACACCGTTTCTTTCTCTATCAAGTCATCAATCTTTTCTGTCATTTTAAGATCATGAATATTTGCCGCATCATTCACGGCCAAATCGATCATCCTTGTATTACCTTTTAATGAATTGCCGTCACCGGCCGCATACATTTCATTGATCGTTTTGCCAGCTGCAACAGTCGGCGCTTCTTCGGTTTGATCTTGCGCCGCTCCTTCTTTTGCAGGCATCAATTCCTTAGTTTGTCCCGGCACCCGGAACGCTGGATTAAACTGCCAGATAAAATAGGCGAATGCAACAACCATCAATAACGCGGCTGTACCAATAGTTCCAAAAATGCCGGTCAGCCACCTGCTGATCATCATCCCGGTACCTCCGCCAAAAGGAAAATCGCTAGCCGATAAAACAAATGCCAGTGAAGTTGATAATACGAGCAGCCCAATGGTAACATACTTAAGGTTTCGCCATATCGAGAACACTTTTCGGTTAAAAAGGAGGTTTGTGCCCACCACAAAAAAGAAAGTCACGATTAGCAGCGAGGCTATCCCGAAACCTTTATAAATAAAAAAATGGGAAACGAGTGCACCAAGCCTGCCCAGGAGGTTGGAAACTTTAATATCATTGTCCACCAGCAAGGACGATCCTCCCCGAAAAACCTTGGCCTGGTCCTCTTTCCATGTAAAAAAATAAGAAATAAATGCTACCAGGAGGAAAACGGCAATAAGCAAAAACAGGGCTCCGGCAATCTTCCAGGTTCTTTCATCGCGGGCAAGTTTTTTCCAATCAATACTTTCTTCCTTCTCCTTTTTAAATGCTTTCGAATCAGCTTTCTTAGGATCGGCTTTCACTTTTTTCCCGGCAGAGTTTTTCAGCTTATTGGCCATGGCGGCAAAGATAATATAGTTTGCAATTTTCGAAAGGCACCGATGATTGAACCGGATCACAGGACGGCGGGTAAGATAATGGCTATCCAATCACTAAGACATATCAACATCGATGTTGCGGTAATTAAATTTTATGATGATGCTAACGTTGGTCGAAAAGCAGAAAGTATATCTTACCGGCCAATTTTTTTACATGAGGGGCACACTAATTTCCACGACACTATTGATTTTGTTAAGCTGCACAAATACACCAAAAGCAAAGCCTGTAAGCTACCAGGCCGGTTATACGACAATCCGCGGTATTGATAGTTCCAGAACTTATAAGCCGGGGACTGATTCCTCAGACTACCTGCACTTCAGAACGCTTGACCTTGACATTTGGTATCCCGCTGAAAATTCACTTGCCGATTCCATCGTCCTGTTTAAAGACTTTCTCGGCCTCCTGGAACAAAGAGCGAATTATTATACTGCCTCGACTGCTGCAACCGGTGTGACCAAACAACTTGCTCAATCGTGCTGCGAAGGCTTTAATTGCTCTGATCCTGATAAGCTTTTGAATTATAAAACGAGCTCTTACAGGCACGCAAAACCCAGCGAACAAAGCTTTCCCCTCGTAATATACCTGGCCAGTTATAATAGCATGTGTTATGAAAATATTGCGTTGTTTGAAAAACTTGCCGGCAAGGGTTATGTTGTGCTTTCCATCAACTCTATTGGCCGCTATCCGGGCGATATGACGATGAAGCATGGTGACATGATGGAACAGGTTTACGACGCTATTTCTTCATTGAAATTCCTGGAGAAGAGTCCGAATATTGATTTTTCGAAAATCGGTATTATTGGTTACAGCTGGGGCGGATTGTCAGGAACTGTTCTTGCCAACAAGATTTCGAATACAGCCTGTTTGATTTCGTTTGATGGTTCCGAATTTCACCACTATGGACAAAGCAAAGACGAGGATGCCGACTTTGATAGTATCGGGCGGAGTGACGACTTTAAAAACATGAGCCTGCGAATTCCTTACCTGCGTTTGGAAAGCTCGCCCGGGCCAAACACCGCGGAGAATAATAACGTCTATAATTTTTCAGAAAAGCTGGCCGGCGATAAGATCATTCTCACGGTCGACTCGACAGAACACCAGGATTTTTGCAGCCTGCCATTATTTGTTAAGGCATCCGGCAACTGCAGCAGCCGCAACTCTTTTATTACGATAACAGACCTGGCGATCAGTTTTCTTGACGCTCATTTGAAAAAATCAAATTCGTTCCCTCAAACACTTCAACAGGAACTGGGCAAAACTGTACGGCAAAAGAATTAACGCTTAACCACGCCCATATTGCAAAGAAGGAAGACGCTGAGGCGCAAATAATTCAGGTGCCTGGCCGTTCATGGGAAAAACTACCGGAAAGTAGTATCTCGGAAAGTTAGAAAACAAAATGCCGGGCAGTAAATTTGGCAATCCTTTACCAATGAACTGAACATGGGAAGATTCATCTCCTGCTGCTTTATAATTTTCTTCGTTTTTACCGGGCATGATTTGTCTGGTCAGCGCGATCATCGTGGTGATATGGACAGTTTGCCAATTCCGGTGATGGACATAAATAAAATCTCCCTATCTGAAACACTGGAAAATAAAATTGAATTCAGTTACCTGGATTTCAACAACTCACTAACCGAAAAATATCAGTCGATTAATTTCGGCCGGGATGCTATCCCCACCCGTCATGTGCCGGATAATTACGTGACTAAGAAAGCCATTCTTCGTTTCAGGATTTGCAATTCTTCGGATTCAGCGAGGTCCGTATGGTTTTTTCCCGGTTTATACTACTGGGATTCCCAATTGTATGAGGAAACAAAAAATGGTTTGAAAAAAATTGGGTCTGTTCAACCCGAGGGGCTGAAAGAGATTAGCTATCGACTCATCACATTGCCGCCAAAAGATTCTGCCACTATAGTTGCCGAACTGAGTTTTGTACGGACCCATCTTAATGCAGTCAAACCAACGCTGATCCATCCTGCTTATTTGTCTTCCTTTGTAAAAAACCTCGATGCAACCAATTCAGGTTCAAAAGTAGTTACCTATCTTTTTTGCGGCCTGATGATGATGATGATCTTGTTTTCGCTGGCCAGTTACTCACAGGGCGGGAAAACCGAATTCCTGTATTATTCAGGTTATGCCTTCTTTTTGGGGACGATGCTTTTTATTAAAGCAATTCATAGTTATCATACTTCGTGGTTCGCTTTTTTCCAGGAAACTTATCTTGACCTGGTAATGCAGAACACCGGCATTGTGATGTACATGATCTTCATGCAAAAATATTTGTCAACACGGCAGGACCATCCGTTTTTGCATAAGCTATATCGATCGGGAATTATCCTGGTTATAACATCAACTGCAGCATTTACATACGCCCATTACTTTACCAACAATTTTGTGCTCGAGAACCAGGTCGAGAATATCACTAAAATGGTTTTGTTGGTTATGGTGGCGATATTTCTTATTTACAGTGTCAGGCGCTGGGACAATCAATGGCTGCGTTATTTGTTTTGGGGAAACCTTTCACTGTTCGTCTTCTCTTTGTTTTCATTGCTGATGATAACTGCGAATATTATTCCCCGCAACCTTCCGCCAGTTCTGAAAACATCCCTTTTTTATTATGAAATCGGGTTGCTGCTGGAACTGATCTTTTTCCTTTTAGGCCTGTTTCATAAAAATAAAAAACTGCTTATTGAAGAGGCCAGAGAAAGAGAACGATTGAAGGCCAAGGACCAGATGAATGAGTATGAAAAAGAACTTGCAGTGTATAAGGCACAACAGCGTGAACGGGAGCGCATCTCTGCAGACATGCATGATGAATTGGGTTCCGGGATGACAGCGATCCGGCTGATGAGTGAAATTGCACGAAACAAAATGAAGGAACAGACTCCTGTGGAAATAGAGAAGATATCGCAATCCGCCGATGAAGTACTGAATAAGATGAATGCGATCATTTGGAGTATGAACAGCAACAACGATACAATCGACAACCTTGTATCGTATATAAGGTCTTACGCTCTTGAATATTTTGACAACACTCCGATTTCGTGCAAAATAACGACGCCTGAGTATATTGAACCGTCAGAACTAAGCGGAGATAAACGACGCAATATCTTTTTAAGTGTAAAGGAAACCCTGAACAATGCGCTGAAACATTCCAAAGCAAGCGAAATAACCATTGATTTTGACATTGGCAATATGCTTACGATCGTGATTACAGATAATGGTGTTGGATTCGATTTTAAAAAGATCCGGCAATTTGGAAACGGGCTGAAAAATATAGCGAACCGGATCGAGAATATTGGCGGAACTTACAAAATTGAAGGCGATAGCGGCACACGGTCCACGTTCAGGATTCCCTTATAATTAATTTCCGTTATGCGATAAGGCCATTCGACCGTTTATAGCAATCTTCCGTGTTTTTTTACCATAATTGACCATTAACAGACGTCGCTTCTTTTGTTTTACCGGCGTTCTTTATATATTTAAGAAAAAAAACACCATGGCATTATTTAAGTCAGGCAACCCCACACTAAGGGAATCCGCATTTGAGGGAACAATTTTAGAAGGCATAACTACCGGCGAAGAAATGTCGGTCAGGGGAACCATGAACAAGTTTGGGTTCTTGTTCCTGATGATGATGGGCACTTGCTTTTTTTCATGGAGCCATTTCTACAAAGGGGGCAATCCCATGCCGCTCTTGTTAATTGGAGTGTTTGGAGGTCTGGCCCTTGCACTTATTATGGCATTCAAAAAAGCCTGGTCGCCCTGGCTGGCTCCTGCCTTTGGATTAACAGAAGGATTGTTTGTTGGATCCGTTTCTGCTTATTATGATTACGCGTATCGAACCAGCTATCCGGGCATTGTCATGCAGGCGGTAGGATTAACATTGATTGTGGCACTGGTTATGTTTGTACTGTACCAGACGCGCATTATAAAAGTCACCAATAAATTCAGGTCCATTATTGCTATTGCAACGATCAGCTTAGCTGTATTTTACCTTGTGCAATGGATTTCTTCGCTGGCGTTTGGAGTTACAATTGGAGCATTCACCAATGCAAGCACCCCGTTCGGCATCGGTTTCTCCATCGTGGTTGTTTGTCTTGCCGCTCTAAATCTTTTGCTTGACTTTGACATGATCGAAAAAGGTGTGGAAGCGCGGGCGCCAAAATATATGGAATGGTATGGAGCTTTTGGATTGCTGGTAACCCTGGTTTGGCTATACCTTGAAATACTTCGCTTGCTTTCGAAATTGAAAGACAGGTAATAATTATTATTCTTATTCACGAGCCGGAAATTTTTTCCGGCTTTTTTATTTAATGCTTATTCATTTCCTACCGCTGCTTTCTTCCACGGTAGACGTCTCCGGCAATGGCTCTTCATTCTCGATGAATTCGTTCATATAAATTTTAAACAGCACAATAATATAACTCACCAGGAGCGGCCCGAATATCAACCCAATAAAGCCAAAAAGTCCCAAGCCTACCAAAACGCCAAGGATTGTAATAACAGGGTGTACATTGCCCATTCTTTTCAACAGCGTAATCCTCGCCAGGTAGTCAACGTTACCTGTTACAACAACACTATAAAGCAAGAGCGCGGTGGCCTGCCATGTGTCACCAATTGCATAAGTATAAATTACCAGCGGCACCCACACGATCATGGTACCCACTACCGGGAAAAATGCGAAAATACCGGTAAGGAATCCCCACAAAGCCCATTCATCTACTCCAAAAATGAAATAACCCAAAGTAGCCGTAAACCCCTGGATGATCGAAATAAGCGGAATGCCCAGGGCGTTAGCCTTTACTATCTTCTTTGTTTCCGAAGCAAGCATGTTGATATTATCCTGCCTGAGCGGAATGAGATGGTTCAGCACCTTTTCTATTTCACGCCCATTATAAAGCATGTAGTATAAAACAAAAAGCATAATGGCAAGGTTGCTGATAACATTTGCCGTACTATTAAGAATGTTTGGAATAAAGGCGGCAATCCTGCTGAATGAATTCGTAAGTGCGTTCTCCGAAATAAATTTAAATCCGATTTTTTGTTGTATAGTATTGATGGATTGTTTAGCTGCATTGATCATGGCATTCGGATCTTCCAGGAATGCATTGACTTTAGGGCTGATCAGGGTTATGGCAAGGAATACGGGAAGTCCAATAAGAAACAAATAATAGATAATAAACAATCCTGCGGCCCAGCCTTTCTTCCATTTACGGTTGAACACTAGTTGAAAATAACTGGCGCGGCTCAGGATATACAGGGTAAGGGCACCCAACAATCCCGGCATGAAAAGCGATAACTCCTGTATTGCCAGGTATACAAGCAGAAGAATAAGAACGAGAAGAAGGATTTGTTTGACCCGGTTATTGAAACTTGTCGTCATTGCTCTAAGGTAATATAATAACTTTCAAAAAGAGTGCTAATCTGCACCGCCGTGCAAATACATGATTTTTTTTTCTTCGAACTTCAGTATGGCAATTCTCATGGAACAATAATTGCCTCATCAGGCTATGCATGACATCAAAACAAAACTTAGAAAGGCGAGATCAACTGGACGGGGAAAAGCACTTTTCATAATAATAATAATTTTGATCCTTTCACTTGCCGGTAGCGGTTGGTACTATTGGAACAATCATAAAAAACGACTGATCCGTGAGACACTCGAAAGTGCGGTACATGAGAAGACGGCAGGTCTTTATTTGCTCCGGTACGATAGTTTGAATCTTGACGAAGTCGCCGGCGACTTGTCAGTGAAGAATATAAGGCTTGTTTATGATAGCGTGAAATTTCATGCGTTGCAGCAAACAAAAGATGCTCCGTCTATCCTGTTACGCCTCGAAATAGAATCAATTGACGTTTCGGGGGTAAAAACTCCCCGTGCTCTGATCGACAATGAAATTGTGGGGAAAAAGATTCATATCCGGAATCCGTCCATTCAAATAATTTATACCGGAGAAGGTAAAGACTCGGCCAGGGTTGTCCCTAATGAAGAGATCTATAAACAAATATTAGGTGATTTAAACATGATACAGGTGGATACCGTAGAGATAAGCGGGGCCCATATCATCACAAAGACCCTGAAAACCGGCAAGGAAAACATTCAGTTGAAGAATGCATCTATCCGGCTGATGGACGTAGCGGTAGACAGTGTTGCCAGCAGAGACGACAGCAGGCTTGTATTTTCAAAACAAATATTCCTGTCCGCGGAAAAGGTGTCATGGACTTCAGATGACAATCTTTACAATTTTGTTTCCGACAGCATTGTTATCAATACTTCGGACCGATCGGCTTCTGTAAAAGACTTTCTCATTAAACCCACGCTTAGCGAAGATGCATTTGTAAGAAAACTCCGCGCACAGGACGATCGATTTGACTTTTCATTTGGTCACATCGCGATATACAATTTGGATATGCCTGCATTATTTAATGAACGCGTTACAGCAGACAGCATACATATTCGTTCAGCCTCATTAAATGTCTATCGCGATCTTTCTATTCCCCGTGATAAAAGAAGCCGCGTAGGATTGTATCCTCACCAAATGCTTGAAAAGATACCTGTACCGGTCACCATTAAAAAAATTATATTACCAAGCGCATTCGTGGAGTACAAGGAAAGAAATCCAAGGACGACACGTGCAGGCAAAGTCCAGTTCCACAACACCTACGCCACTCTTACTAATGTTACGAACGACAAAAGCGCAATAAAGAAAAACAATATTCTAACCGTTGCCATAAACACAAGATTTATGAACATGACCCCGCTCCATGTTGTATGGCAATTTTACCTGGCCCATCCAAAGGGAAGATTTGATGTAAAAGGCGATCTCGGAAGCATAAGATTTGCCGATGTCAACGTAATCACAGAGCCGATGGGACCGGCCCGCCTTGAGGAGGGGAAGCTCAATGACCTTCAGTTCAACATGGCAGGCGGCGATTATAACATGAATGGCACGGTAAAAATGCTCTACGAAGACCTGAAGGTTTCCATACTTGAACGCGAAAAGGGAACGAGGAAACTTGACAAGAAAAACGTCGCATCCATTGCAGCCAATATCATGATCAAAAACTCAAACCCTGAAAAGAAAAAAGACGATGCAAAAATAATTACGGTGCAGACGGAAAGAGATACCAACCGATCTATTTTTTATTTTGTCTGGATGTCACTTTTTAAGGGGATTAAAGAAACTGTAGGAATTAAAAAGTAAAGGTGTTTAATCTAACCTGACGCCGACCCTTAGTGCCTTTAACCCTGCTACCCCTTGCACTTCTTCAATATCCAGTTCTTCAAGGTCATCGTAGAGCACATTTTGCTCCTGCAGATAGCGGATATAGCCAATATACTCGTCGGCTTCTTTCTGGCTAAAATAAATTAGCGCAATTTTTCCCGGTTGAGTGACTCTTTCCCGTGTATCGCGCACAGTAACCTTATCTATCCTTTTCTTGACAATATGATAGCGGATATTATACGCACCTTCTACGTCGAAGCGCTTTTCGTCTTTCCTGAACCTGATATCGATGGGTTGCGAATGAATAAAAATAAGCTGCGTGGTTTCAACCGGTCTTGTCAACTGTGGCAAGAGCGCATTGGAATACCTCGCAACTGCCGCCATTGAAGTCAGCTGGAGCAACCGAAGATTTTTCAGATAAATTTCGCTGAATGGCTTGTCCGGTGCGATCGACTGGCCAATATAAATGTCGTACTCAACGCCGTCTGTCCTGAATTTTTCAAAAAAGCATGGATAAGCCTGTTGGATTTCATCCTTCATTTTCTCCATGTAATTGTTAATGGAGGAAATAACTGTGTTCATTGATGACTCCAATTGCCGCCGGCTTTCATTGGCAATACCTCCGTCGGGATCTATGGCTTCAAAATACCGGTCTATCGTCGAAGCATAAGCAGGATTTCCGGTTTTGAATTGGCGAAGGAACGGCACCACGTCAATTTCCAAAAAGTCATTCAGTTTAATCATTTCGCTAAACCCTGATTGATCCTTTATTTTTTCCAGCCATTTTTTAGAGACAAATATTTTTTCATCGATTAATCCAAACCCCGACTCATGCCTCAGTTGTCGCAATACTTCCAGCAATACATTAAATTGAACGATCAGGTCCTTCTGCAATGCAGCATTCCGTTCCACCGTTGAATTACGGATATCAACAGCCCCGTACAACGGAAATACCTTATCGAAGATTAATTCGCCAATCTCAGGGTGACCATTTGGTTTATGCTCACTTTGCTTATACAACCATGCTGCCTCGTTAAATTTCCATTGCACGGAAGGTTGAACAGAAGTGAACTTTTCCTTTACGACGCGGTCGATGCTTTCATTAAATTCATCGATACTGTTCTTAAACATCTGCGCAATCAAGGGCATCACCGGTTCGAGTTTTGCCAACAGCGCTTCATTCAATATGTTTTTCTTTTTGGAATATATTTCCACCACCCCTGTCGGGACATTATTGAAAAAGACGGGCGCCAATGCATAGGCCCGTACACCTTCATCTTTCAGCATGCGCAGGTATCCTTTTTTGGCTTCATCTTCCCCGCTAATTTCTCTAAAGAATAATGGCTTCGGATCCTTGAAATAATCATTCGCCAATGTCATATAGGCGCTCTCTGCTACCCCACGTGCCTTCGCGACATTGATCAATTTACTGTTATGGAAGGTACCGTCATCAAACACAAGCTTGCTGTTTACCCGCAATAACGGTAACAATCCAAATTCTGCATCTGTAGTACCTACCAGCACTTTCAACGAATCAGTGACATTTGAATAATACTCTTCTTCCCCAAGTGAGGAGCGGCTGAGAATAAGGTCTTTGATAATTTCAATTGAATATTCTGATGTTACATCAGCAATCTCTACAATGCCAAAACCTTCTATTCTGAAGATGTCGAGCGGTAATTTATGTTCCAGGAAATCCAGTAGTTCGCCATGATCGTATGTGCCGTAATGAAACTCTTCCATTTTCAACTCGGGCAGAGGAGCCATTGTCTTTATCTCAATAAACCGTGAATCAATATTTAGTTTGTAATATTTGACCAGTCCCGTTTTATCATCTTCAAGCGAGTGCACTATTTCGCGACCGAATAAAGAAAATATTCCGTAACATTTCTCGAGGATAAGTGAGTAGGTAACCTCAAGCCGGTGTCGCCTTATTTCTTCAGCGCTTTTAGTTGCAATGCTTTTATGCACGTTGCCCGTTGCTAAATCTGTCACCAATTTGAAATATGCATTGGTGCTGTAAAAAACAACTGGTTTTAAGGGAAGCGACAATGCCCACCTGTGATGTTCTTCATTTTCCACTATCGGAGACAGCATGCTGTATATTAACTGCATCAGCTCGGAATAGTCTTTTACCTTGTTTATATCAACGGGCGCCAGCAGTTCGGGGTATTTTTCGAACTGTTCAACGACAAAAGCAAAGAACCTGCTTTTGTGACAGTTTGATTCTTCCTTTCTTTTACGCAGGTGGTCAATAAACGGCCGAAACGTAAGCACCGTTTCGGGGCCAAGCTCATCACCTACCTGTTGATCCATATTTAAAATAGTCGACTGCATATTAAAACCGAAGTCCCATAGTGAAGTACGGATAAAGTCCTTCTCCCGAATGCGCAACTACAAAACTTAACGCGACAACAGATGCCGGAGCAAAATAGATACCACCTCCAATGCCGTTGTGCCATTTTGATGAATTGTCATCTTTTACCCAAACGCGGCCGATGTCCCACAGTCCCCTAATGCCAAACTGGCCGGGAATAATATAGCTGGCTATATCCGCCAATTTAATTCTGAGTTCGAAATTATTATAAAAACTATGCTTTCCCGCGAAACGGTATTGGCGGTAGCCTAACAGGTTTTCATGACCGCCTATATATGCAGACTGGTAAAAGGCGGCTTCGCCAAAACCTATAACTCCACCAATACGCTCAGCTACCACGATCGTAGACCTTGGGTTCAAACCTTTATACATGGCAAGTTCCGTGCTCAACTGGGCAAATGATTTCGCATAGTCGTTGACGCCGTTATATGCTTGCAGTTTTACATTAATATAAGTACCCCATTGCGGGAAAACAATATTGCTGCGTTTATCTCTCGTGTATTCGGCCACCAGTCCGACGTGCCATTTTTCCTTTTCTACAGTGACACTATCGTAGGATCCAATCAGGCCCTCATTTTCAATAAATCTTCCTTTGTTATCTTCCTGGTTGAAAAAATAAACATAAAGAGCAGGACCAATGCTGAAAGAGGACCTGGCCGATTTCCTGAAACGGATGGCAGGATCAACCAGGTAGGTACTAAAACGGGTACGATAGTATCTTTTATGATCCCCGGTCTTTTCATACACCGATTCATTGCCGAGTCCAAAAAAGTTAGTCGTGTTGTTGGGTGCGTTTGCAGTTGCACGTAACGTGAAATCAGCTTTTCCCAAAGTGTGTAACCATTCCCCGGTATACCGCATGCGATAAGCGCCGGTTGAAAAATAATAGCCAGCCTGAAATTGATGCATGCTGGCGTAAGGGCTTTTTCGAAAACCTTCCTGGCGAATATGCCTGAATCCCGCACTGACCAAAAAGCCATCATCAAAGTTCAATCCAAACAGTACGATGGGCATCCAGATATTATACAGGTTGACTGGAACAAAAGCTGTATTTAAACTGTCGTCGGAAATATGCTTTTTCAATCGGGCGGCATCGCCATAAAATGCAGAATTGTTTTGCTTGTCATAAAGATTTACCCTGTTCTTCGATGCAATAACATTATAGCTCTTTTTGTTGTCGCCACCGATAAGTCGAAGCTTTATATTGGAGGTTTGGTTGTTTATCACAATACTATCATTTCCGTTGCGTACGAATAAGCGGACTTCTTTTGTCAGTCCGCGCTCATATGTTTTATTCATCAATTGCTTACTCAAATTCCCATCCTTATCTATTTTAGAAATTCGAATATTAATTCCGCCATCGGGACCGTCGGTAATTTGAACAAATTCATCCTTGTCGCTAGTTTGTATATCGGCAATTTTTTGGATAAACCGATAGTATTGATCCATGACTTCAGGCACTTTGTCCCGCCTTGACCTGAGGTTTTTATATAAGTGTTCATACCGCAATTGATACGATGATTGCGGGAGTTGGTTCAAGGCGAGCTGTATCACGGAGTCGGTAACGGCCTGTCTGAATTTTTCCGCTTGCTCTTTCCATTCAGCCCTGCTGAATTGAAACTGTGGATATGCATTCACAAACCGGGTTTTGAAAAGCACCCATTTTACATCATCAATGTTCGGGTCGAAATTTCTCAACGTAGGCAATACATAATCGCGTGAAGCCATTTTCGGAATAATTCCCTGGGTGACATGAAAAACCTGGTCACGATCCCGCGGAATGCCGACGTAGTTCTCACTTTTACCCTTGCTCATATCCTTCCATCGCCATTGGTCCTCATGCCGGTCCCAATCACCAAGCAGCATATCAAGCATCCGTGCATTTAAAAATTCCTTCGCGTTAATATCATTATCATTATCGTCCTGCAGGTTCGTTTTCATTTTCGCAGTGTTATCCGATGCTCCCAGAGGTTCCCGTTCTTCTACCAACGCAACCATGTTGCTGAACGTCCTTTCATAAATACCAAGGTTCTTATCCGGCGCAATAACACCTATTACCGGTACAGAATGAGGTACCTGGACCGCATTGGCAATAGGAGGAACAATCATAGCAGAAAAAGGGTGTTGCGCACTGGTGGCATCATCAAGCCAGTCGCGGGCGAACGTCGGCCTAAACTCATCAGGCAGCAGCGCATCCGGGCTTTTTTCGACACTTCGTATCACCCACTCTCTTTTTTCTTTGTCTGCCAGTCGTAATGATTGTGATTGCATTCCCCCGCCCCGTGTAAGCGGAACCAGCCCGCCGCGGAATTCAGACACCCTGATAACAGGAAGCTTAGTTGGCGCGGCCCATTCCTTCCTATAATTTTCACCAAAGAAAAACTTGTGAAACTTTCGCTTCTCGTTGTATGAAGGATGAACCCTAACGATGGCGCTGTCTGCCGTTGCTAATGTATCGGCGGCGGCAAGTTCATCTGCGATTGAAGTATACGATTGCTGGTAAGTGAATGACTGGCTAACTGAATTTTTTTTCCCGGTAAAAAAACTCAGCCGGACATTATTGTTGGTTAAAATATCCACTACGGCATAACCCAGGCTGTTATTTGCATACAATGAGCGCTTTCCTTTTTTAGTCTTCAAATGTTTTGCGGCCGTGCCACTGACCACCTGCATCTCATCCGACTTTATTAACTGGAGTCCCGGCTCGTGACTGGCTATATGAATGAGGTTGGGGAATTCTTGGAAAATACGATCGACATTTTTAACCATGTCCTTGTGTAAAGGATGTTTTACATCATTAGGTCCTGAAAATGCCGATCGAAAAAAGCAATATATGGAACCGACGCCGGGAAGCGGCACATACAAATTCTTATTGATGGATGTGAGCGGGAACAAATGATCTTCTGCTGTGTATTTGCCATCGTGTATCCCATAACTTTGAAAAGGATGGTGCGATGCCACAATAATCAGCCTATGCCTGTTCCTGAACCTGATCTCATCAAGCCTCGCTAATACATCGAGCTTGGTCCTGCATTCGCATTCCTTGTCTGTGTTGACATTGTTTTGCGGTAACAACCACCATTCACTGTTGAAAAAAACAATTACTGCATTGTCGCCAAGATCTACAGTCACAGGCTCAGGACAACTCCTGCCGTAAATAAGTTTTACCATTGAGTCCGGCAACTGGGAAAAGTATTGTTCTACCCACTTAAATTTTTCCATTTCTTTTGCCGCTGTCTTATTCCATTCGTGGTTGCCCGGAAAAAAATAGACATTGGCTCCCCTGGTTCTCATTGGACGATACTTCGATTCCCAATTCTGCTGAATGGTCTTTGCGTGATTGCTCCCCGGCTGTATTTTGCCCCGCAAATAAGGACTTTCATCAGAATAAATGACTGAAGTTCTTCCTGCCACGACGTTATTAAGGGCATGATTCAATATTCTTTGTTCTTCGGCATCTCTGCCAAGCGCATCGCCAATGAAGATTATTCGGTGAGCAATGCTGTCCTGGGCGTAGCCAGCAATTGAAATAATGATACAAATAATAAAACTGAGCCAGGATTTCATCGAACCTGATTTTTATACAAGTTTTTTAGTCCGGGCGGCGCTCCATGCCATATTCAAATGGTTTACTTATACCGCTCAAACTTCAAAATATTACCTTCTGAAAGATCATCACCTTCATTGGAGATGTACAGGGTACCAGTGCTATCGAACGTGATGCCCTCCGGCTGGTTAAAAATATTACTGCTAAGCAGGCAGGTTTCCTTTATTTTCCATTTGTCATCTGTTACTACCAACAATTTATTGACTGCTGAAATAATAAACCATTCTGAGGTTACAGGATTTTTAGCTATCCCTGAAGGACGAAAACCTCTTTTCACTTTGCCTGTATGAGCTTTTATTTCGTTCACATCAATTTGAAATTCACCAACCGGATCGATTGAGTCACCATTATGTAAGATATACCCTGATACCATATTCTTGGAATTATCTCCTTCACAATTTTTACATATCACATAAATGTTCCCGGAAGTTTCATCCCCGAACATTCCTTCATATTCGCCTTTTGGAAGAATATCCTTCCACTCCTGCACGCTGTCTACTTCTGCATAAACTCTGTCTGCAAAAGGAAATGAAAACAGGTGGCCGTTACTTTTTAATATAATCACACGGTCATTCATAATTACTAGGTCCTCGTAATCTCCCTGTTTACCAAATTTTGCATTTACCTGCTTTTTAACTCCCCACGCTATCCTGAATAATCTTCCCTGTTCATCCTGAATAGCATAAAAGGTGTCTTTTTTGCCTTTATATAATGCAATGCCGGAAATCTCAAGAAGGCTTTCGGGCATATTGAATCTTTCGGGCTTGTCAAGGCGATAATTCTTTATCGTCTGTTCTTTGTCTCCCAAAACAGTGCAGCCAGGTACCAGTACCATGGCAAGCGCCATAATCCAAAGTCTCCTGGCGGCAGAAAGAGCCATAAATTGGTTGATGCGGATTTGCATTGTATTGGATTCAGGAAGGTGGCTCATAAAAAAGGATTATAAACAGATCATTTAAAGAAAACCGATGCAATTAAAAATGCTATTACCGAAGCAACAATCCCGTACATAAATACACTGTATCCCTTTCGCAGGAGCCGATACTTCTTTCCCAGCACTTTTCCCTGGGAATACAAATCCCTTATTAATGTGCCGTACAAAAACTCGCTGTCTTTCATCATCTGTTTCATGCCGACATTATACTCGTCAAAATTCATCCGGTAAAAATTGCCAAAGAAGAGCAGGTTAACCTTTTTACGTTTAATATCTTCTGTTGTAAACGTGCCATCGGGCAGAGTGGGCCTGGTGGCAAGTATCGAAAAAACCATCGTGACAACGCAAACCGTCAGCAGAATCATTGTAGGTATGACAAGTTGTGGATTATCTTCCAGTTTACGAAGCAATAAACTGAGCAAAACCGAAATGATAATGGAAGTAGTAGTGATCATGATATGCGCCTTATTATCGGCCATATCGCTTAATCTTTGAGAGTTGGTCGAGCTGATCCGAAACATTGTTTCGATGCCCCGCTGAGGTCGCTCCAACTTCTGCTTCCGTGCCATCGCCGAAATCTCGTGTATGTCCTCCTGCAAAGCAGGAATAATATTGTCAGTAGCGTCTTTCATCATGTGTTGTTTTAAGTTGCCCTCTTTTAGTTTCAACTCTCTGAGGTTCTGTTGTTTTTTGTCATGTAAAAGTTTGCGACAATAGTCAGTTTGAAATTCGTGTGCCTCCAGGAAAAGAATGGTGCCTTTGCGCCACTGACTCTTGCTGATTTTGTGGCCGGTTCGCGATTCCGTCTCCTTTCGCATGAGCTTGTTGCGTGCGGCAAAATCATCCGTGCCAAAATGAAAAAGGTCCGCATCACATACTATTCTCTCCGTCCTGGTTACCGGGGACTGTGGCATCCGGGTAGCCAAAATACATTGGCGCACAGCTTCAATTGACTCTTCGTCCACCGATATGCTTCTTAAGAATTTCGCTGCAATATCCCCACCTCTCATTTCATGATCGGGCGGGTCTCCTGTGAGGTAACCGGTATCATGAAACCAGGCGGCCGTCATTACTATAAAATAATCCCGTTCGCCCAGCTGGTAATGGGTGGCTATTTGTTCGGCGTGGGAGGCAACCATTTGGGTGTGTCCCAGGTTGTGATAGATAAGTTGCTGATTATCTTTGGATTTGAATAAATGAGTCGTGTATTGTTTTACCTGTTCCAGTAATTGTCGATAATTCATAAAAGTCGTTTTGATCGCGGGCAATGGCTGCAGCTCCTTTGCGAAGCTTCAGCGGATCAAGGCCTGTGCGGGCTTGCGCCTGTTTTTTTCTTCCTAAAGTTGATTAATTTGAAATAAAAGACCAAATTGCATATAGTAGTTGGACAACCACCGTCCTGTTTCGCAAGACCTCTTACAGATCCTTTATAAAATGTCTGAAAAAAATCAACCCGAATCCAAATTCCTGTGAGCTACAAATATCATAGGACCAACTACCCCAATTTCCATAATTCCAGATGATCCAACGAATGCCTCACTCGTGATGTCATAGATTGTTGTATCAAACCTGAATGTGTTTATGCATACCATGACGAAATTACTCCTGGCCGGGTTATGTTGTATAATGGCGGCGATAGGAATTGCCCAGGATACTTCCGGAAACAACCTGGCATCTAAAGTGGTACTCATCCATCTAAAAATAACCAGGCAGGGCGATGGCTATAATATTAGCATAAAGGATGTGACGGTAATTAATGACGAAAAGCAAAAACCTGCGCGGCTACAAAACCAGGGAACTGATCAAAACGGTTTGGTTTGTTTGCTCCTGGACAAGAACAATGCAATCATTGATTCGACAATTATTACGGAACCGCTGGTGACAAGATACGAGTACCCAGGGGAAGATGGAACCATTGGTTCCAAAGAAGTCGCACTCGATGAAAAAGATGTTATGATCCGCTCTGTATATGATCCGGGAATGGAATACCTGCGCATCTTCAAAGTTACAGGCAAAACAAAAAGGCAAAGCCTCGCGACATTGAAATTGCCGACCCCGAAGATGTAATGGTAAGATCTAATCATTTACTAATGAACTATTCCAACAGGATAGTAAAAAATTTCGTTCTAATTGTTTCGCTTACGCTCGCCGTGGGGACAACCACAGCTCAACAATACAAGGTAGACACGATTGTTTATAATGGGAGTCCGGATAAGTTCATCAATCTTGTTTTTTTGGGTGATGGATTCCGGGCAGCGGAATTGCCTGTTTATCTTGAAAACGCGAGGAAACTCAGCAACTATCTTTTTTCGATATCGCCGTTTAGTGAATACAGCCATTTTTTTAATGTATTTGCAATAAGCGTTGCTTCACCGGAAAGCGGTGCCAACCATCCCGGGACCGCCACAGACGAATCCTCATCCAGCAATCAACCAGTCGCATCTGTAAACACAACCTTTAACTCGACCTTTGATTATGCCTCCATCCATCGTTTGCTGGTGCCACAAAACTATTCGGCGGTGTTTAACGCAGTTGCCAGCAATGCGCCTTTTTATGACGAGATATTCATGGTGGTCAATTCCCCTTACTACGGAGGATCGGGCAGCCCGAATCTCGCTACCTCTTCATTGAATACTTCTTCCTATGAAGTTTTAGTGCATGAAATAGGGCATTCTTTTGCAGGACTTGCTGATGAATATTATGCTGGCGACATGTATGCCGCCGAAGCTCCAAATATGACGCAGGAGTCAAACCCTAACCTTGTTAAATGGAAAAACTGGATTGGTGTTGGTGGAGTAGGTGTGTATCAATATTGCTGTGGTAATAACTCGGCTTTTTGGTATAAACCACACCAAAGTTGCAAAATGCAATTACTCGGCAGTCCATTTTGCCCGGTATGCAGGGAGGAGATCATCAAAAAAATATACGATTATGTGCCTGCCCTCGACGGCTTTTCACCATCGGCGCAAGTTGCAGTTAATTATTGTGCCACACCTCTAATCTTCAAATTACATGTAAACAAACCTGATCCCAATACAATAAAAACTACCTGGCGTTTAAACGGAATTGTCATTTCCACTAATACTGATTCCCTGACCATTCATACCTCGCAATTAAACGACGGCAGTAATATTCTTTCGGCTATTGTGCTGGATACTACAGCTATGATCCGTTCAAATCTGCATTTGATTGACCATGCTGACACCATTACATGGACGATTAACAACTCGCTTATAGTGCCGGTATTAACAGCTACAGGTGCAACTACTTTTTGTGAAGGAAAGAGTATTACGCTACGCTCAGATGCCGATACGGGTAACAGGTGGTATAAAGACGGAGTACTTATCGGCGATTCAACCGGAACAACATTTGTTGCCCGCGAAACAGGGAGTTATGTTGTAAAGACCCGGTTACAAGATTGCGAATCGCCAGCCTCTAATGCGATCACTGTGACAGCTACTTCAAACCCGCAACCCGTTGTGACACCATCATCCGGATCATCATGTTCGGGTCAATCCATAGAGCTGAGAACTGTTCCGGTCACAGGGAATACTTATCAATGGAGAAGAGCAGGAATTGATATTACAGGCGCCACGGGGGCTTCTTATACCGCCGCCGTTTCCGGTAGTTACAACGTTGTCATTTTTGGTGCTGATGGTTGCCGGTCAACTTCGAATGATGTTAGAATAACAATCGGCACTGCTCCACAGGCAGCAATAGCAGCAGCGGGACCAACCACCTTTTGTGCCGGAAAGAATGTTTTGCTAAAAACAACGCTAGGTACGGGCTATACTTACCAATGGCGTAAATCGGGTGCAATTATTGCCGGCGCTAATTCATCCACATACATCGCCGATGTTACTGGAATTTTTACGGTCCAGGTAACAAATGTGGAGGGTTGCTCATCCATTTCAGGAGCCACAAACGTAACCGTTAATCCTCTGCCTAGTGCTACCGTTGGCGTCGGGGGCAGTCTGACATTTTGCTCAGGAGCCAATGTTTTATTGAGAGCTACCCAGGGTTTAGGTTATAATTACCAATGGAAAAACAATGGATTAAAGATAGAAGGGCAAACTGCATCGGATTTCACAGCCACCGCGACAGGAATCTATTCTGTGGAAGTAACAAATGCAACAGGCTGTTCAACTAATTCTGCTTTATTTAATGTAACAGCGAATGCAATTCCTGCAGCTACTATTACACCAAACGGAGCATTGACCTTTTGTTCCGGAAAGAATGTAATTCTAAGAGCGAATACCGGCACCGATTATCTTTATCAATGGAAAAGAGGCGGTGCTAACATACCAGGCGCCAATAATTTCACATATACAGCAACTACAACGGGTACATACAGTGTAATTGTCACCAATGCCGCCGGGTGTTTTGTTGCGTCGGTATCAAAAACCGTAGTGGTTAATCCCCTGCCGGTAGCCACGATAACGCCGGGAGGGCCGATAAATTTCTGTGCTGGCAAAGATGTATTGCTCAAAGGAAACACGGGTACCGCATATACCTACCAATGGAAAAAAGCGGGAATCAATATTGCTGAAAATAGTACAGGCGTCAATTATACTGCTTCAGTTTCGGGGATTTATTCAGTTGAGGTTGCGAACAGTTATGGCTGTACCGCGGCTTCGGCGGCAACCACCGTTACCGTAAACAATGCCCCTCTTGCAGACTTAGCGGCAGCGGGACCGACTAGTTTCTGCAGTGGCAAGAATGTATTGCTAAAAGCAATTACCGGCACCGGCTATTCGTATCGATGGAAGAGATCAGGAATAGGATTGACAGATCAAACTTCTTCTACTTATCTCGCAGATGCCCCCGGTATTTATTCAGTAGACGTCATAAATGCGAGTGGATGCACGACCACCTCTGTAGGAATTAATGTCACCGTCGCTGCTGCCCCGCCCGCATTAATTGCTGCTGCCGGGCCTACCAGGTTTTGCGCAGGAAAGAACGTTTTACTAAAAGCCACAGTAGGAACAGGTTTTAACTATCAATGGAAAAAGGACGGTATAAATATTCAGTCCCAGGCTTCATCGACATTTACGGCAAACAGCACGGGACTTTATTCTGTTGCTATCACCAATGTACAGGGATGTACGACGGTTTCGGGCGGAACCAACGTGATTGTTAATTCTGTCCCATTAGCAATAATCACGCCTTCGGGGCCTTTAACGATTCCGCAGGGCGAGAATGTTGTATTAAATGCGCCAACGGGAACCGGCTATACTTATCAGTGGAAAAAGGATGGCGCAGACATCTACGGAGCCGTGTCCGTTAGTTACCCGGCAACTGCCAGCGGGAATTATTCAGTGGTAGTTACAGATGCTAATTTGTGTGAAGCAAGTTCGCAACAGGTACAGGTTACTGTAACCGCAGGGCGAGCAATAACCAAGTCGAATACGTTCTTGGAAGTCTATCCAAACCCAATTGTACGTGGTGAATTCCTCAATGTTCACAGAAATCTTAATAATGCCAACAATGTTCTGAGGGTTACCGTTACGGATATCTCGGGCCGCCTGGTTTGTTGGAGACTTCTTAAGCCGGACGAAAGAAAATTTCTAATCCCCGGAAAAGCGGGAGTCTACCATATAGAAATTATTTGGGGAGTAAACGAAAGAAGGGTTTTCAAAATTATTAAAATTGAATAACCATTGATAGCCATAATGTTTTATACGTCAACATTTTAAAATACAATTAACTTCAGCTAACTCGTGGATAATTAACTAGCATAGTTCCAAACTTTAAGTCCTCACTTGTCCCCCCGCCAAATATTTTATTATTCTCAAAAGTAATTTTACTATTGCAATATCGTAAACCCGACATTAGATTTGTGTTAGAATACGAAGCGAAGCGGGTGAGTGGTGAGGGAAAATACCAAACATGAAGATATCATATCTACAATATTCAACATGGACGGTTGGAAATTTGAGCAGCCCCGAGTCATCGGGGCTGTTTCTTTTTGATTATTTCAAGTACGGTAAGCGCGCTTCAATTAATCTTACCTCCAAGCATAGGCACAAAGGAAAAATTATCGAATACTTCTTCCCGTAACGCGCCCTTATCCAGCTTGGTGATACGCATCATCCTTTGTACTTCGCCCATCCCAAGGGGCAACACCATCATTCCCCCGGGCTTTAATTGCTCAATCAGTTTTGGTGGAAAGTCGGGGGCCGCAGCCGTTATCAGCACGCGGTCGAATGGAGCAAAAGTTGGAAGTCCCTCATAACCGTCGCCATAGAAACACTTGATCGACAGGTACTTCTTCAGATAATCGAAAGTTTTATTTTCATCAAACAACTTCTTTTGTCGCTCGACAGTATAGACCTGGGCTCCCATCTCAGCCAACACGACGGCCTGGTATCCGCTGCCGGTGCCAATTTCCAAAACCTTGAGAAAAGGTTTTATCTCCAGCAATTGAGTTTGGTAGGCTACCGTATAAGGTTGCGATATGGTTTGCCCCTCACCTATTGGAAATGCCCGGTCTTCGTAAGAAAGCTCGTCAAATGCCGAATCCAAAAAAAAATGCCGGGGAACCTTGTCAAGAGCATTTAAAACCCTTTCGTCAGTAATACCCTTTCTCCTTACTGTATCCACTAATTTTTTCCTTAACCCTTTATGCCGGTATGTATCTTCGGTTGGCCTTCTCATAAGTGGCCGCAAGTTAAGCTAAGAGGTGAAAAGAGAAAAAGAGCTTTATGTCTTCGCCGCAATTAACCCAGTATTGTCATTCGTGGAATGCTGGCATGAACGTAGAGTCGTTTATCGGGTGAATTACTTCAATTTCATATCTGCAATGATTGTCTTTATTTTTTCGTCCAGTCTTTTATTCATGGCGTCAAATTCCGCCGCGCTGGTGAGCTTGTCATTTATGCTGAAGTAAAATTTTATCTTTGGTTCGGTCCCACTCGGTCTCGCAGAAATCAGCGTATCATCTGCAAGCACAAACTGCAATACGTTTGACTTTGGTAGTTCAATTTTCCATTCTTCGCCGGTTTGCAGGTTTTTCCCTTTTTGCAATTCGTAATCGAGCAGCTTTACGACAGCCGACCCATTAATGGTTTTCGGAGGATTCTTGCGGTAGCTTTCCATCATGGCTGCGATCTGCTGCTGACCGTCCATGCCTTTTTTTGTTATCGAGATCAGGTCCTCCTTGTAAAACCCGTATTCAACGTACAGGTCAAGTAGTTTTTCGAAAAGACTTCTGCCTTTATTTTTTTCGTAAGCAGCCATCTCGCAAAGAATAGCCACCGCACTGACAGCATCTTTATCCCTGATCTTGTCGCCAATCATGAGCCCAAAGCTTTCTTCACCGCCAATCACATAATTCTCTTTTCCTTCTTTTTCCTTTATCATTTCAGCGATCCATTTAAAGCCTGTGAGCACGTTGTAGCATTTCACCTTATTTTTTTCGGCGATCCTGTTGATCATTCCAGTCGTTACGATTGTTGTGATCACCATGTCATTGGGACGGGCAACTCCTTTCGCTTTCCTGGCTTCAATCATATAATTAAAGGCTAACACGGCTGTTTGGTTGCCATTCATGAGTACCCATTCTCCATGGTTATCCTTGATACCAATTCCTACACGATCGGCATCGGGATCTGTGCCGAGCAAAATATCAGCATTGAGTGCTTGCGCCTTCGAAAGTCCAATGCTCATCGTTTCTTTTTCTTCAGGGTTCGGGTAACCAACGGTTGGAAAATTTCCATCCGGTTGTTTTTGTTCTTCTACGATATGGACATTTGTAAACCCATATCGCTTCAATACTTCCGGCACAAGCATGATACCCGTTCCGTGAATCGGTGTGTATACAATTTTAAGGTCATGCTGTTTGGCGATCACGTCCGGGTAAACACTCAAACCCTTCACCATGTCGATGTAAGATTCATCCACTTCCTTCCCGATTAGCGTAATATTTTTTTCTCCGCCGCTCCATTTCACATCGTCAACAGAGGCTATCTTTTCCACTTCTTTAATTACATTTATATCATGCGGAGGAACCAGTTGCCCGCCATCTGTCCAATACGCTTTATAACCATTATATTCTTTTGGATTATGCGAAGCAGTGCAAACTACGCCGCCCTGGCATTTGAAGTGACGAATTGCAAATGATAATTCCGGAGTGGGTCGCAACGATTCAAATAAATAGACTTTAATGCCATTAGCGGCAAAAACATTGGCTGTTGTTTCTGCAAAGAATCGGCTGTTGTTCCGGCTGTCGTGCGCGATAGCGACTCGTACTTCTTCCCCGGGAAAACTTTTTTTCAGGTAATTAGCATATCCCTGGGTGGCCATTCCGATCGTATATTTATTCATCCTGTTGGTGCCAACTCCCATAATACCGCGGAGCCCGCCCGTTCCGAACTCGAGGTTCCGATAAAATGCATCTGCGAGTTCACTGGGATTTTCATTTTGCAATTTGCTGATAGCATCTTTCGTGGCCTGGTCAAAATTTCCATTAAGCCATGTGGCAATTTTGGCTTCTATTGCGGCATCCATAATGATAACTTTTGTACTATTTAATATTATAATGAAGTTATTGAATTTCGTGGTGAAATATACAATAAGCGAATGAAACGTATTTTTGTCGTATGAACCAGGCCCCCGTGCAAAACACCATCGTTAACCTGATTTTTACTCCTTCACATTTCATCACGAAACCTGCATTGTTCCTTGTTCTGCTTGCTCTGAATTTCTTTTCTTACGGACAGGATTCTGTTGTAACGCATCGATCCGATAGTATCATCCCGGTGAAACAAAAACTATCGGCATCGGAGGTCGTACAGGGATTGCACCTTTCACCAAAACAAAAAAGGCAAAGGCAGTGGCTGGTGGCCGGCGTTACCGTTGCCGCATATGGAGGCTCGCTATTCGCTTTGCAGCGGGCGTGGTACGAGGACGACTCAAAAACTTCTTTCCACACTTTTGATGACAGTAATGAATGGCTGCAGGTTGATAAATTAGGTCACGCATGGACTGCCTATACTACGGGTCGTATTTCCACGCGGCTTTGGGAATGGGCCGGGCTGCCGCATCAAAAAGCCGTTTGGATCGGTGGTCTCAGCGGCTTCATTTACCTGACCGGCATCGAATTCCTGGATGCTTATTCTGACAAATGGGGATGGAGCTGGGGTGATATTGTGGCAAACATTACCGGGTCAGGATTATTTATAGCGCAGGAGCTTTTATGGAAAGAACAGCGAATGCAATTTAAATTTTCGTTTCATAAAAACACCTACAGTGATCCCATGCTGGAAGAAAGAGCCGATAGCCTGTATGGAGATAGTTTTTATGAAAGAATGCTCAAAGATTATAATGCGCAAACCTATTGGCTGAGCGCTAACATAAAATCATTTTTTCCAAACAGCAAATGGCCGTCGTGGCTGAATATCGCCGTAGGTTATGGAGCAGACGGCATGTTTGGAGGCTTTGAAAATAAATGGACCGACGAAGCCGGCAATGAAGTAACCCGCTATGATATTCCGAGGGTAAGGCAATTTTATCTTGCGCCCGATGTCGATTTCACCAAGATCAGAACAAGGAGTAAGTTTTTAAGAACGACATTTGAGTTACTTAATTCGTTCAAATTTCCTGCACCAGCAATAATGATAGACAGCAAGGGTAAGTTCAAAGCCTATGCAATCTACTTTTAGAAGCTACAATTCTAGTTCAGCCTCCATTCGGCGAGTTTAATAATTGCATCTAAATTCTGAGGCAAATCGGGATGAACATAAAACTGAACAAACCTGCCGCCATTTTTAAAGTTTTTTGTGAACGCTGATACCTCACCTGTTTCACTTACACCTAATACTATGTTTACCTGTCCGGGGTTTAAATATCCGGAAGCGTTCCAGAATTCAGGTAATCCAAATTGTTTTCCTTCAATTGTTGAAAAACAGGTAAACTGTCCCATCATGGCGCGGGTATCGTTTGGTCCATAGTTTATACCCAATACGGAATCAGCCTGCGGAACATTAAATGCCACAGGTTGCTTCGTTTTTTCATCTACCCGGAATATCATTGGATTACTTCCCGGGAGCACAATCCTGCCCCCGGCGTCAAGAAATTTTCGCATCAATGAACTGGTGCCGTTTTCAAGAACGGCTGCCGGAATATATGCGGAGGCAAGAACGATCACAACATTGTTGCATGCGGGTTGCGACATCAGGGTGATCATGGTGTCAACCTCTACTGATTTGTATCCACAATTCACAAGAAGGCTTTTGATCCGCAGGTCGCTTCCATTCCGAAAATAGGTTTTCGCGTCCGGTTCATGATAAACGTATCGCTGTAATCCCTCCTTAGTAAACCGGTTGTCCTCATGCCCTGTCAACGCATATAAGTTACCGTCGTCTGACCCAAAGAATAGTCTATTGTCGTCCCAAACTGGCGACGACATTATTTTGTCGCCCGCACAAAATTGCGAGATACGATGGCCCGTCTTAAGATCAAGGCAATAAAGCACACCGTCAAAACCACCTGCATATACCTTGCCGTCAACAATCAGTGGCGAAGACCAGAATAATGTATTAGGACGAAACTTCCATATTTCCTTTCCTGTATTAAGGTTTACAGCCTGCACAAATCTTCCATCAGATGTGCCCGTCACGACGAACGAATCATTTACTGCAACGGTTGAAATAATCCACGAGACCTGGTGATCCACTATCCATAACTGTTTGCCATTGCCATCAAGGCAATACAAAAATCCATCCCTTGCACCGAAGATTATTTTGTTGTCGTGAATGACCGGTGCACCGAGGATAGCTTTGCGATCAAAACCAAAATCCTCCAGGTTCATCGGCTCACCATTAACTTTAAATATCCATTTTTCCTTTCCTGTTTTTAAATCAACTGCATAAAATATCCCCTCTGTATCACCGAAAAAAACAAGACCATTCCATACGGCAGCCGTGCTTCGTACAATTCCCTTTGCTTTGAATTTCCAGTTTAATTTTCCATCTAACTGGTTAAGGTTATACAGGTGTCCGTCATCGCTACCTACAAAAACCTTGTTGTCGAACAACACAGGTGATGAGTAATAATAATCAAATCGCCAGGGGTAGTCAATTTTATCTCCCATTTTGAAATCCCATAGTTTTTTGCCCGTTGACTTATCCAAACAATAGACAGTTTGACTACCATCGGTAAAAAAGGTTTTGTCTAAACGGCTTGCGGCAGAAGAGTTAATCGGATAGCCTGTATTCGTTTGCCATCTAATTTTCCCGCTATGTTTATCGATAGCAAAAAAATCACCCCTGGTCGTTCCAAAATAAATCGAGTTATTGTCAATGAGAGGAGTCGAGCGAACCGGCCCCCCTGCAAAGAACTGCCAACCGCGCGTATCATATACCCGATTGCCCGGGGATGAAATAATTGCATCATGTTGTTGATTTCCCCTGAACATTTTCGCCGCGGTGCCAGGCTGGGGAAAAGCATTTGCGGAATAAACAAGAAAGAAAAGGACAATAACAATTTGCATTTGTAAAAAAAATCTAAAGGCCGCTGATCCACTTGCGAAAGCACGGAGCCATTTCCTGGCTAACAATGATGTGATGATGCAGTTCAGGCATGGTGAGATCTATTTGTAATTTGACCTTTTCGTAGGCCTTATAACTCTTTACAAAGCCTATGTTAACAATATACTGGCGGTTAACCCTGAAGAAAATAGACGGGTCGAGCTCTTCATTGAGATCGGACAGATTTTTATCGGCGATGTATTTCCTGCCGTCCTTGTCGATCACATAAACAAGTTTGTTTTCTGTGTAGATGATCACGATGTCGCTGGTCTTCAAAATAATATTTTCGATCCCTTTGCGGACCAGCATTCTTGTCTTTTGTTTCTTATAAAAACTGTTTACAAAAGAGCGGTGATTGTCAAAATGATCCTTTAGCGTCTGGTATTTGGCAAGGGTCTTTTCAATGTCTTTCTGATCGACCGGTTTCAGCAAATAATCAATCCCGTTGCTTTCAAATGCGTTAAGAATAAAATTATCGAAAGCAGTAACATACACGACCGGGCTTTTGATGTCCACGCGGTTGAAAATCTCAAAAGAAAGTCCGTCAGGCAACTGAACGTCGGAAAAAATAATATCGGGTGCATCATGAAGCGAGAAATAATCTACGCTCTCCCGCACTGTAGAAAAAGACGCGACTATCTCCATTTCGGAGGAAGCGTTCAACAACATGCTCTTAAATTCTTCAGCAATTAATCGTTCATCCTCTATAATAACAGTTTTGATCATGTGCTTTTCTTTGGTAAACGGAATAACTACTCACTAAAATTAAAAACTAATCCTGCAAAAACTTTGTCATAAACTGCTTTCTTGACAAACGCTCGCCAAACATTTACAGACAACAACCTGCTACGGACGAACTGCAAGAAATCCGGAAGGAGAAATATCAAATTGTCTTTTGAAAGCCTTGCTAAACGTATACACATCTGGAAAATTGCAATGCACCGCAACCTGGGTAACTGACATGTCACCCGCGAGTAAAAGCTCCTTGGACAGCTCTAATCTTTTTGTCAGGATATATTGATAAGGGGTAGTATGAAATGCCTGGCGGAAAGATCTGTAAAAATGAAACTCTGACATATTGCATATAGTGGCGACCTGGCCGATATCACCGATGCCCAGGAATTCCTCATCGATGTACTGCTTCGCCATTTTCAGGCGGCGTAAGATTTCCTTTCTTGTTTCCAGTTTTACGGAACGAATACCGTTCAGCGCCAGGTAATTTCCATACTCATGAAAAATGATTTTCTCCACAAGGTCCAGAAACCATTCCTTATTGATATCCTGAACATTTCCGTGTTGAATCGCTCTCACAAGGGCATTAAGTTTCTTATCAAAATGAGAGCCACCAACGGGGCAAACAGTTTCGAAAAATTCCGGTATTTTGAAATAGCCGGCCAAATAGTTGTCAAAATGATGGTCGTTTTGCGCGGTTAATACAGTAAAAGCTTCGGCAACGGTAGCCGAACAAATATCAATGCAAATACTTTTTACGATATCTTTTGTATCAAAATATGCATTTACACCGGGTTGTTTACAAGCCAAAAGAAAATTACCTTGCTTTACTTCATGCACCTTATTGTTAACCCTATACCAGATGCATCGGTCAATCACATATTTGAGGCTGAAACTTCGAAATGCATTACAGGTAAACCATTCATTTAATTCCGAATAATAAACCTGGTCGGTGTCGGCCGACTTATTCAGTGTTAATTTGTTTTCTTCTGTGATGGTCTGAAAAAAAGCACCCATATGTGCAAGCTATGCAGCTTTAGCGAGATGACATAGCCGCTGGCGTAGCCGATGCACCGTCTCAGTAAAATTAGCAGGAATTGACAAAGTCCGTTTTTTACATCACTAAAAAAGAACCTTTGCTTACATTCAAGCTATCACAATAGTCTTTGTTAGATCCTGGCCGGTCAACGCCATTGAATCTAATCACTGTTGTTTTAATCTCTTTAACGTATCCATCGCTGACCTTTTTATTCGTTCGTTAAATGATAAGCCTGTTATTTCGACATCTTTCAATAATTCCATCACTTTTTCACAACTACTTATCGCGCCGTTTAGGTCTCCGTCTTTTTCTTGCATTCCTGCCATGTTGCGCCATAGCCAGGCCTTATCAGGATAAAATTCTGTCGCCAGCTTCATGAGCCTGATTCCTCCTTTTAAATTGCTTTTTTCCTCCAGAATCTGCGCAAGATGATTCAATCCATTTTCGCTGACGAAATCGGCAGTCGAATCAACTTTGTGATAGTGGCGCGCAAGCTCGATCGCTTCATCCATCCCCTTTCTTATTATTACTTCTTCAAATTGCGTTTTATCCGGGGGAGGCTTCAATGCAGGATATTGCCGAATGGTCCACAATGTGTCATTGTAACCCTTAATCAATGATCTTTTATCGAGGATGTTTTGAGACGCTTTATCCTTTTTCAAAACGGCATTAAAAAAATTCAAAAGATAAATATTGGCCAGTTCAAAAGAGGCTTTGGCTCCGGGTTCCAGGGAACCCCGGTTGTGCAGCACCATGGTCGAAGCTCTGCCTTCTGTAGCGACATCCCAATGATGCAAACCGGATTGATTCAGGAGCAAATGATAACGGTGTGAATACTTAGTGTTGTAAAATTCTTCAAAGTTAACATCGTTCAGACCCAGGTATTTGCCGTAAATATGTAAAAAGGGCACCCTTAAATTTGATGCATCATAGTAATTACTTGAGGAAAAAATCTTCCAGATTTCTTCTCCGTATAATGCGCTTTCAATATCTGCCAGGGCTCCGACCCTCGGGTCATTCATGGCAAGGAGGACCTGCGAGAAACCCGAGCCACTGAATCCATAAGCACCTATCAAATTTTCATCAACCATCCCGGTACCGGCCATATATGCAATCGTCTTTTGCAAGTCACCGACGTCTGTTATATAACCCAGTGGCAGGCGTCCACCTGAATTTACTATCATAGCAACCACATAACCGTTGCTTGCCATAAGTTCGTTGGTGAGCGTGGTCGATAAAGGTCTCAGTGTTCCCACCAGTAAAGGAAATTTTTCCGGTACTGCAGCCGCTTCTTTTTGAGCGAGCATCCTCGTATTGCTGAGTTGCTGCCAACTATCATCGCTAATCTTTCCAAAAAATGCTTCCAGTGTATTACGCATGCTTTTGACCATTCCCAATTTAGTTTCTTCGTCGAGGGATTCCGAAGTCTTACCGGCAAGATGATTATAACAGTACTCATTATAAGTTATGATCCCTTGTCCTGAGTTTGGCTTTGCCGGGTACCATAAATGGATTGAAATTGTATGATAGCGATCTCCTTTTTCCTTTTCTCCAAAATAATTATACAAAGGCTTCGTAACCCTGGAACTGTCCTTAATGGTTATGATCTTAAAACCGACGGAATACTTTCCAAAAGGAAGATCGCGAAGCAATGGACTCGTTTGACTTAAGGCATTGAACGCAATCGCTAAATATAAAACCACGTGGAAAATTCTCATCGTTAAAATTTTAGACTACTTCAGTGTTTTCAATAATTCCTTAAACCTGTTATCCGATCGCAGTGAGGTAAGATCAGGATCGTTCTCAAACTGCTGCTTTGAATTGTATCCGAGCTTTACGGATTGCTCAAGCGCCTTTATCGCATTTGCCGTGTCATTCGTTTTGGCATAAGCGCAGCCAAGATTATAATAGTCGATTGCACGCGGGGCCATTTCAAGGGCTTTCTGGTAATAAACAGCAGCTTCTTTATTTTTATCGGCAACCAATAGGTTAAAGGCAAGGTTAGCATACTGATCACGTGTTATTTTACCGGCGCGTTCAACTGTTGAAACATAATTATCGCCTTCGGAGATATGATTCTGGCGATAAGCGAGGCCAGCCAGGCTGATCATCGTTTCAGGGTCATTCGGTTGTTGAGCCAGGATCTTTTTCAAGACCGCTTCGGCTTCGGCGAACTGTTCGTTATGTTGTAAAAGGGCAGCGTAGAGATTAAGAGCCCGCGTGTCATTAGGATTTTCTTCAATTATTGTTTTTAAAATTTCAATCGCTTTAGGTTGATTCATTTGCTGAAGTCCTAACACGTCACGTCCTTTTGAATGGGCAAACATAGGCGCAGGCACCGGATCGAGGTAGTTTTTCCAGAATGAAATTGTTTCCCTGACTACTCTCCTGGCATCATCATTGTCGGAAAACGCATCAAATGCATGTGGCATGGCGGTTCCCATCTTGATCGTCCAGGGCGCATTATTTTTCAATACCTGTTCCCACAAACCATTATAGGCATTCGGTCTTACGTCGCCTTCCGAAACGACAAAAAATACGGGAAGGTCTTTACGGAAAGGGCCGGTTGGTGTCGAACCATAGTATAAAACGGCAGCTTTGATCCCCTTATAGGCTTTCTCGCCCATAAGATAAATTGCGGATTGAGTGACGTTCGCGGAAGCTGCATACACGCCTAATTTATTCTTGTCAATATTATAGCTACTGCCGTTGCTATCGATAAAATCAAATATTCCCCCGATCGATTCCTGTATCCTTTCACCATCTGCTTCCATTGAAATGCCAATATACCCGTGTGCAGCCATCAAGGTTGGCCACGATGTATAAATTCCCCAGCTTTTTACTTTTCGCCCGCCTGTTCTTTCGCCAATAGCATTTAGAAAGATAATGGCAGGACGTTTTTCGTTTACTCGAAGTCCGGGCGGCGTATACAGATCCAGCTTCAGTGTCCCCTTTGCGTCATCGAGGAAGGTAATATCTTTTTGAACCTTCACATTTTTCATTTTCGGATCATCAAGCACCACTCCATATTGAAGCCCGTCTACCGGCGAAACGTATGTTGCCTGAGAAATGGAATACCGGGCTGCGGATACCACCAGGAAGCCGGTAAGCATTGTCTTGTAAAAAGTGAACGTTGTCATGAATTTTATTTTTGATTGATACTTAATAATTATTATAACCAGGTTCAATAAAGTCACTCAAAAAACTGGATGATATTCTTGTCGGGATCTTCGATCAAAAAGTTTCTCTTTTTTGTTTCTGAATCGGTATAAATTCGTTGCGGAATTATTTTTAACAATGCCAGCTGTCTCAGGCACTCATCTATATTGTCCACAGAAAATCCAATTTTGAAGAAACCCTTGATTCGTGTGCCTTCGGGCTTTCCGGATAATACTTGCCTTTGATCGGGCCAGGACTTATTTTCAATTAACTCAAGCAGAAAGGAAGAATGCTCCATGATCACTACCCTGAATCCGTGTTCCACGTCATTGATACGATTTTTGGTTTTCATATCAAAAACAGCCTGGTACCATGCCGCGGACGTATCCACATTTTTGACAATTATGGCAGAGAAAAGGGGCGCATATTTAAATGCTGGCGCGTTCTGGCCATTCACTGAACAGGTCAACAGAAAGCAAAGTGCACTTATAAAAAACGTGTTCAACATCTTAACTTTAATTTTAAAATCTTGAAGCGGTTTATAATTTTCGAAGCGTTAATCATTAAATCTTTCAATCCTTACATATGTGTTGTCTGCTTCCTTTATTGGTTGGTTTAATAAGAACTTGAGCATGGTATCGTGAACAATGTTTACAACTTCATTGATGGTACCAATGGAAGCTCTTTGATTTAACACACGTCCCACCAGAGTTCCCCAACCAGTAAAATCATGATGCCAAACCGAATCTGATTTAATGGAAACTTTTAAAACAGGGCTTTTAATGGCTTTGAACTGCTGCACATCATCCTCTTTGTTTTGCGCAACTGTAACAATGTGCAGTAACGGGATCCTAAATCTTTCAGAATGATAATCTGAAGACGCCGTCGTATTTGAACGCGGACTAAAAAATCCGCCATCGAGATTGATCACTTTTTTAATTTGATTCCTTCTCATCGCGAGGTACATGGCAAACTGAATACCGCCACCATGTCCAAACGCCGATATATTGGTTGCTAAAACATATTTCTGTTTAACCATGTATTGCAGGAGCTCATCGAGAAGGTCGGTGAATTGTTTATAATGCGCCGGTCCCGGCGGCGATTCTTCATAGATTGATGTAACACCTGCCACGACAAAACCGTGGCTTGCAAAAAATTCGAAACTGTCAAAATAACCCGCCGGCGTTGCGGTGGCGATTACTAGCGGAAACTTTCCATTTCTGATTTTCGGTCCATCGAAGGATTTAGTTTTCGACTTTATTGCCTGGTCGTATAGTGAATCATTAATGTCTATATTAAATATCCTTTTCATGGGCCCTTTAAAGTCTGCCACCATGGATGAATCGGTGTCTGAAATTTTGATTTTTCCTGACTTTATCACATCCGACCTGGCGATCAAGTCAGTTTTTGATTCCGCCGGATACCAAAGGCTGATCAACATTGGCTTATTGGCGGATGTTCGCAGTCTGATCGTCTTAAAGCCGACCAGGTATTTGCCTTGAACGAGAGGGATGCCCGTCCTGGCTAGATCGTTATTATTATATTGCTCCCATCCACCTTTTTTCCATCCCCATAATTCATTGCTTAGGTAGGATCCTTTTTCCGGCGGCGATTTAGGTACGGTGCCACCGTAAAGCAATAGTTCACTGTTTCCAAAAACAAAATGCGCAGAATTTCTGGCAGACGGTCCACCGGTGAAGGCAATCTTTGACCATTGCCTCCCATCCCATTTCCATAAGTCACTCAACTCTTTTCTTTGCGCCGACAAACCCCCAAACAGATAGGTCGCCCTTTCAACAGGGTGATAAGCTAACGCAAACCTGCTTCGATAACCGGGACAATCTTTGTCAATTTCAGTCTTTGTCCACGCACCATCCGACCATTCCCAAACAAATAATTTGTTATCGTGGAACACGGGCACCACCAACTTGTTCCTCGCCACGTCATAGCAAATTTTTCTTGAACCCGTAGTGTTCGGGCCATCAGCAGCGAGTTTTTCCCAACGATCGTCTTTAAACGCCCATAATTCAAATATTGCCGGTAATTTATTATCACCGGCAGTTTTGTTATTCGCATCACCATATACTAATATTCTTTTATTAACCGGATCATAGATTGCTGCTGGTTCTTTAACGGGACAAGTGGTCTTTATAATTTTCCAGCTTTTTCCGTTCCACTTCCAGGCATCCAATAAAACAGAGTCTGGCTGAATTTTACCAGTTGATACTCCTCCAAACAAAAATGTTTCTTGTGTGCTTTCATTATAAACCAGGGCACAGGCCCGTCTCCCTGTAGGTCCGGCTGCTTGCGACACGGTCCACTTACGTCCATCCCATTCGTGTACCGACGACGGCTCGATCCAATGTTCCTTTTGAAGCTCTATGCCGCCGAATAATATTAATCGCTGTCTTTTTGTATCATACGCTACATCTTCCAGGTGCCTTGGTCCGGGCTGCGATTGAACCGAACTGATCACCAGATAGATAAATACGACAATGAGAAACCAACGCATAGCAATGCCATTTATACTAAAATAAAGGCATGAATGGTTTATTCCTACCGAACCGATAAATCCGGCAGCAGATCCGAAGTTTCTGGAAAAATTTTCAGAATTAATTGTTGATCAGGAGAGCAAAAAATCATTCATTGATGTCTTTTCCTTCTTCCAGCTTTTTAATCATCGCCCCGGTCCTGGTTTTGCTGCCGTCATCCGGAGCCTGGGGTAGCGCTGCCTTAATGAACATGAGGGCCTTTTTATATTCTCCAAGTGCAGAATGTGCCCGTCCCATCCCAATGTTCGTGGTGTACACGTTCGGAAATTTATCATAATTCATCTTAAATACCTTGAAGGCTTCCTTAGTTTCCTTTGCACCGAGCAGGTTTCTACCATAAAAATGAACTTCATTTACTGTTCCCATTGGGATTGCCTCCACCATGATCTTTTTAGCCTCGTCCACGCGGTTTAACTTCATCAACACTGCGGACTTGGTACTGAGTGTCTGGAAATTTTTGACTCCCATAATGCGAAAGTAAATCGCCCTGTCCATCCATGCCAGTGCCTGCTCCAATTCAATATTGTTGGCAATGCAATAATTAGCCGCTGAGATGAAATCATAAAATGGCCGGGTCGTCCGGAGCTCACTCTTAAAAGAAGCGATCTGTAGCTTTTGAACATCGGCTTCCACTTTGAAGGGTATCTTTCTTTTCTCCCATGACATGGCAATCACTGCTGAATTCGGAGTTTCGTCAATGAATTCATATTTTAACCATTCAACACTTTCATCCAATACTTCGTTTTTCACATTTACGCGTAGGGCATCCTGGGTAGAATCATAATAAAAACTTCCCCATGAATTATTCACTTTTGAAAATATAAGAGTGCTTTCTGTTCCGCCAAGCGCGATAAAAAAACCATAGACGCCCGCGGGCAAGTCGTTGCCTTCAATTTTCACAGGATGAGAAAATGACATAGTCGTATTTTCATTGGCTCCAGCTCTCCACGGTGCTGCATAGCTTGTCCCGTGACCCTGGTCCGCAAATCCATAATGAGCCACCGGTGTATTCCATATTTTTCCTTCGCGTCCCTTTACACCGGGGCGACTATATGCAATCGAAATTTTTACAATCCCGATTTGCTCCGAAATACTTGCTTTTTTGTTGCCCCCATCCGGTTCGAGAGTCAATGGCATTATTTGAGAAATACAAATGCCATGAAAAAGAAATAAGATAGCAGCAAAAAATAATAACCGTTTCATGTTGCAATTAGTTTTTTGAAATTGATTGGCCATAAAGACAGGTGCACAATCGAAACCTGTTAAAAAGCAAATCCCTGGAATAGCCATTTAATTTTCAAGTTGGAGAAAATCGGATTTCACACTCAAATATTTATATGAGCGGTACTATTCATGAAAATGCACGAATTCCATTTGCGCATTTTCACGTTTCATCAAATGAGCAGGAATTGACAACGAAATTTCAGTAAATGTTCTATTGAAACGCGCTGCGTGTCAACAATGGTATTTTCCACTTTAAATTATTCAGTGAGATGAAGCTATTCGGTTCTCAATGAAACAACAGGATTTGCAACCGCCGATTTCCAGACTTCATAAGCCACGGTTATTAACGTTATCATCAGCAAACCCAAAAGGCTCGCAACAAAAACAAACGGGCTAATGCTGGTTTTATAAGCAAAATCCTGCAGCCATTTATAAGATGCAAAATATGCGGCAGGTATCGCAATAACAGAAGCTACAATAAAAATTTTGACAAACAGTGACAGGAACATGCTGGCAATCTGTTTTACATCCGCCCCCAATACCTTTCTTATTCCCACCTCCTTTGTTTTCTGCTCCGCGGTGTAGGTTGCCAAACCAAAAACTCCTAAGACTGTAATCAATATGGCCAGCAATGCAAAAACTTTCCCGAGCGACGATACTCTTCGCTCTACAATATACATGCGGTTAAACTCGTCATTCAAAAACCAATGGTCGAATCCAATATTTGGAAACACCTCTCTCCATTTCTTTTCAATAAACTGCATTTTCTCGCTGAACTTACCGGGCGGAATTTTAATGTAGGCTATCCTGTCAATAAAATGGAGATTAGGGTTTAATATCAATGGTTCAATCGCCTGGTGCATCGAACGGAAAGGGAAGTCCTTAACGATCCCGATCACTTTAAATATCCTTGTTGAATCAAAGACATTTCTTACAGTGCTGCCTATAACCTTGTCGATCGGTTGGTTTAATGCTTTGAGCGCAGCTTCATTCAGGATCATCGAACTTGAATCTGCAGTATTTCCCTGTTGAAAATCCCGGCCGGCAATGATCTCAAGCTGGTAGGTTTTTGGAAAGTCAAAATCGACGTTTAATTGGTTCCATTCCAATTCGGCCTCACTAAATTCGGGGAATTTCACCCTTGCCCCGATCCAGCCAAAATAATTGAGGCGCGGAAGATGATTGGCCATCGTCACATGCTCTATATCTTTATCCTGTAGCACGGCTTGCTTGAAAATCGTAAACTTTTCCTGTGGAGCAATACCTCCATAGCGGATCGATAACAGTTGGCTGCCCGCCTCGTTCAACTTGGATTTTTGCATATGATTCATTTGCCTGATGGCAATGAACGTACAAATGACTAATACCAGGGAAACAAAATACTGGACCGTAACGAGGCTTTTACGAAAAAGCTCCGCGCCTCTTCCCCTCACAAGCTGTCCCTTCAGTACTTCAACCGGTTTAAACTTCGATAGGTAAAAGGCGGGATAGCTTCCTGAAAGAAATGCCATGAACAGTACAATCCCCGAAACGATTGCAAGCATGTAAGGATCGAAAAGCGAACCGATTGAAAAAGATTTATCAGCCAGGTGATTGAATGGCCGGAGAAAAATAATTACGAGCAGAATAGCTAATACTAAAGATCCAATTGTTGTCAACAAGGATTCAAGAAAAAATTGTTTAGCGATTGCCCGCCTGCTGCTGCCAAGTGACTTGCGAAGCCCTACCTCTTTTGCCCTCTTTGCGGAACGGGCTGTAGCGAGATTCATGTAGTTAATACAGGCAATAAATATAATTAGTAACGCAATAGCACTGAAAATCGCCAGGTATTTTTTATCGCCTCTTGTACCGTATTCCCACAAATTCTTCTGATCAAAATGCATATCCGCCATCCTGGTCAGAAAAGGTGTGAACTTCCAACCGGCTGCAACAGCACCGGAATCCGATTGCAGCATTTGAGTCGCAAGTGTCTGCAAAGCCGCCACTACGGGCCGAGTGTCAGCGCCACTCTTCATTACAATATAGTTCTCAAAAAATCCCGTGTTATGGCCAAACCTCGTGCCTTCCATAAATTCGTTAAAGTCCGGGTATATCGACTTGAATGCATTTACATTCATCAGGTACAAAGGTTTAAAATGCGAATTAGAGGGATAATCTTTATAAATTCCGGTCACCATTACGTCTATTTCGCGATCCTGTGTAGCCCAGAAATGCTTTACAGAAATAGTTTTTCCAATGGGGTTTTCACGCCCAAATATTGTTCTCGCTCCTGTTTCGCTTATTAACATGCTATTGTTATGTTCAAACATTTTTTCCCTGTTCCCCTGTAATAAATCAAACTTGAGCACTTTATCAAATCCCGGCTCAGCCCATTTTATCTGCTCGGTCAAAATAATCTTCTCTTTTGCCTTATAATTCAGCGACGTTGGATAACCGATGTATGCAATACGCACCGCTTGCTCTACTTCAGTACGGTTATCACGTAAGTATTTTATCCAAAATCCGGGAGACTCGGTATTGTCAAAAGAACGCCCGTCACTGTTGGACCATGTAGCGCCAATACGATAGGTAGCACTGTAGTGTGGATGAATGACATCATATCGAAGCTCATCACTCACGTACAGGAAAATAAGAATAGCACTGGCAAGTCCCAGCGCAAGACCAAACATGTTAAGGACTGAAAATAATTTTTGGCGACGGAAATTGCGAAGCGCAACGAGGATAAAGTTTCGCAGCATAAAAAATAAATTATGAATTTAAAATTAATACCAGTCACTGGCCATAACCTACCGAACCGATAAGTTCGGGACACATTTTAAATCCAATTTGTTAAAGCTATCTAAAGTATTACCCAGGGCTGCTCATGCATTATTTCCTTTCACCCGTGCCGTTGTTTGGATACTTCAAGCAGGTCTTTTCTGAACCGTGAGGGTGTCGTGCCGGTATGTTTTCTGAATATCTCGTTGAAGGTTGAGAGCGAATTAAACCCTGCGTCATATGCAATGGATGATATCTTATAATTCTCTTTCGAAGCATTCATCAATAACTGTTTTGCCTCTTCTACCCGGTAATAATTTACGTAATCGTAAAATGAATTTTTCAGTGACTCATTCAATACCTGGGAAAGATGATGCCGGTTGCATGGTATCATCGCGGCAAGATCATTAATGGTGAGTTCAGGATTGAGGTAGGGCTTAGTTTCTGTGGTCACTTTCTTCAGGGCACCCTGGATCGAAAGAATGTCGTCATTACTTAATCCTGAATTCGAATATTTCCGGGTTGACCGGTGTATTACAAGCCTCGGCATCCCGGGTGCGACAGTCTTTTCGTCTTTTGCATATCCTTTAATGATAGAAAATACTGAAGGCTTTACCAAAGCGGTATAGCTTACCCAGTAAATAAAAACGGTTATTACCGCAAACCAATAGCGATAAGGCAAACTCTTCGGATGATGCACATAAATAAGATAGAGTGCGACCGCGATTATGGCGCACACAACAAAGGAACTTATCAGCAGTTGCCTGATCCAGTTCAGCTGCAACCGGTGAGTTTCGGAGAAATAATTTTTCAATGATGTTTTGTACCTGGTCCAGTCTTGCATAGCCAGGCCATGATAAATCGTAATACTGGCCAGTTGGAGCAGCATCCCGGATTCTCGTCTGAATAAACCATTAATCACAGGATGGAAAAAATCAAATTGCCTTTCCAACACTAAATAAAGAAAACCCATTGAAAATGGCAGGAAATGGAGCCATACCTGCGATCGCAGCTTATGTGCCGATAAAACCTGGCTGGCAAATAAAAAAATCAATGGCCCGTATAGTAATGGAAGAAAATAGGAAAGTCCATAAAGAAAACCCCAGTTATTCATCAGCCACGTCTTACTCATTATTTTCAGAGTAATCTGAAGCAACATCACGGCGAAGTATAATAACAGGAAAATGTATCCGCTGTGATACAGCTTCTTTCTGATAAGAAATAAGAACAACAATATTCCCTGCAATCCGCCAAAGAGCATTAAAAAAATGATAAGCTGGGCTGCCATAGTGCTTATTTGATCTTTCAAATTCTGAAAAAACAGCCAGCCATCGAATGAATTTGGGATAAACGGCAAGTGCTATTCCAGGTAAGCGCCTAAAATTTTATCGTCACCCACTTCTACATATATATGTTCCTGTAAGGTCGTGGCAATTGAAAGCCCGACATAATCGGGATGAACAGGAAAAGAGTTATGGCTCCGTGCAACCAGGACGAGGGTTTGTATTTTTTTAGGCTGGAATTCAAGAAAGGGTTTCAATGCATACAATAACGCTTTACCGCTATTGGCAACGTCATCAATCACAATGATCACCTTATCGTCAAAATCGATGGCTTTACTGACCTTAATATCCTTTGGCGACCGTTTGTCGAATGAGATGCTGATGACATTGGCACGAAGCGAACCAATTTCAGACAGATGTTTGCTGATACACTCAGCCACTACACTGCCCCTGTCTTTTATGCCGGCAAGGATGATCTCCTTTTCCCCCGCATTATTTTCTATTATCTCCAGTGCCATGCGTCGCAACTTTTTTTCAGCCAGGGACTGATCCAGGATATAATTTTTTGAGACTGTCATAAAAACATCGGGCTTAAACAATTTAACTCTTCAGCTACAAAACGTAAATTAGCATTTGTAATTGAACGCCATGCAAATTGTTCAACAAATTTTATTCTTTGTCATAAGTGTTGGTGCTATCTGGTTTTTTGTCCGGAAGATAAAAGAGATCCGGCGAAACATCAATCTTGGCAGAGAAGAAAGCTTTAAAGACAACGCAAACCTTAGATGGAGAAATGTCCTGCTTTTGGCTTTTGGCCAGAAGAAGATGTTTCGCAATCCGCTTGTGGCGCTCCTGCATTTCTTTGTTTATGCTGGTTTTATCATCATTAATGCGGAAGTCCTGGAAATTATATTAGATGGCATCTTTGGAACACACCGGTTGTTTGCGCCACTGCTTGGCGGATTTTACAATTTCCTGATACATGCTTTTGAAGTGTTGGCGGTGCTGGTGATTATTGCTTGCGCTATATTTCTTATCCGTAGAAATATCATCCGGTTAAGACGGTTTATCAGCCGGGACCTTAACGGATGGCCCCGCAGCGATGCAAATTATATCCTGGTCACAGAAATTGTGCTGATGACCTTGTTCCTGATGCTGAATGCCAGTGATACGCTGCTGCAGGCAAGAGGCGCCGGTCATTATTCGCAATTCACCACCGGCAATTTTGTTTTTTCCCAATGGCTGCACCCGCTATTAAATGGACTTGGAAACAACGGGTTAATTGTTATGGAAAGAACTTGCTGGTGGCTTCATATCGTTGGCATCTTTGCTTTTCTTAATTATCTGCCATATTCAAAACACCTGCATATCATCCTGGCATTTCCCAACGCATATTACGCAAGGCTCCAGCCCATGGGTAAGATGGAAAACATGCCCGCTGTTCAAAATGAGGTGTTGTATGCGATGCAGCCCGAGCTCGCACCAACCGGAAATGGCCCTGAGGCACCAAAGAAATTCGGAGCGAAAGACATCAGTGATCTTAGCTGGAGAAATTTGCTGGATGCTTATAGTTGTACCGAGTGCGGACGGTGCACCGCCGCATGCCCCGCTAATATCACAGGGAAGCTGTTGTCTCCCAGAAAGATTATGATGGACACCAGGGACCGGGCTGAAGAAATCGGGAGAAACATCAACAAAAACAAATCGTTTGTTGACGACGGGAAAAGCTTGTTACACGACTACATTTCGGTTGAAGAACTACGTGCCTGCACTACCTGCAATGCATGCGTGCAGGAATGTCCTGTGAGCATTAATCCTCTCGATATTATTTTACAGCTCCGGCGTTATTTGGTGATGGAAGAAAGCAATTCCCCGCAGGAATGGAATGCCATGTTCAGCAACGTTGAAAACAACTTTGCTCCGTGGAAATTCTCTCCCGACGATCGGGACAAATGGGTGCATGAAATGTAACCGGTTTACGGCGTCGGGTGTTCAAATCTTACTTCATTTCATCCGCGCTTGGTCCATACATCCCCGGTACAGGTATATTAAGCAATCTCAAATAAACGGATAACTGCCCCCTGTGATGAATTTGATGACTAAATCCCCAACCCCGGATTGCAACTTTCTTAGGTAGCTCGTACATTACCTGCGCTCCTCTTCGTACTGTCCATATCTTAGAAAAATCATCATCACTCATAGCCGAAAGATCAGAAATGGCATTGTCCAGGTATGTGTCAAAAACCTGCAATAATTCTGATGTTGAAGCAGCCACGTTGGGTTGAAAATTATAGTCCTTCATAAAGTCGAAATCGTCAATATTCCGAACACACGATATCCATCTTAGGGTTTCGGCGATGTGTGTTGCGAGCCTGCCCATCGACATCGATTTTTCGTGCGGTTTCCAATCCTTTTGATCACCGGGTACTCTTTCCAGGATTTTCCTTGTCAATGGGGTTTCATGTTTCAGTTCAGCTAAAAGTGCGTCTTTAATTGGCATAATTTGATTAATTGGATTTATACTCGATTTGTTGTCAACGAAACTAACGTAAATTGATCACTCATTACTCATTACTCATTACTCATCACTCACCACTCACACTCACCACAGCTTCCAGTATCCAGCATCCTGCTTCGCGCTCCGCACTCGCAGTGACTAGTATCCGGCATCCAGTATCCAGCATCCAGTATCAACCCTCTACACCCCCTCAACGCTTCTCCTTATGGGCTATCTTTTCAAACCCTTCCTCAAATTTTCCAACCTGGCCGTGTATCTTTTTCGTTAGCTCTTCAGGGTGGTCCAATTGGTGAGCAGCATCTGTCTTGCGCCACATCTTCCAAATCTGTAATAATGCGGTACAAAGAAATATTCCGCCAATTACCCAATTCAGAATGTCCTGGTTGTTGCTAATCTTATCAGCAATGATCTGTCCGCCTAAAATAAAGATAAGATTGCCGATAAAAGTTCCAATACCAATACCAATTATGTAAATGTTATAGTGATCATTGCGCGGAAGCAAAATCTTTTTCGTGAATAAGACAGTGCTCCAACCAAACCAAAATGGTATCTGAACGGGGTTTAGCGCACTCATTGTAAAACCCAAAACAATCGTTGGCAACCTGCTGCTGAGGATGACATTCTTTCCAACGCTGGGATGCAAGGCAGCATAAAAACTGGTGACGGCCAAAGCAAGAACAATTGCGAGCGTGACCCACTCAAGTATACGAAATATTTTTTCCTGCTTCCTGATCCAGTCCATCGCCACTAATGATAGTCTTACATAAATAATCTCCGCGGTTAATGAACCGACAGAAAAGAATACAGCTGCTGTTATCCCGTCTGAAACTGAAATCTGCATGGCAGCCACATTCAAAGTTCCCAGCGGCAAGGAACCGAGAAAACTAACAAGCATACCGGTGAAAAAAATCTTAAACAGTGGATGCATAAAACGAAAATACGAATGAAGATCTAAAGCGGATATCTGAACTTATATGGATATTGGCCGGGCAATTGAGAATGTCTGCCTAATCATATTTTTCCAACATCCTGAAGTGCTCCCGCGATTGTTTCAAATAATTCCATCCTCTTTTAAACGACCAGTATGGAACGCCGTTCTTGTGATTGTACCTGCTGATCCGGTATAGTGCCTTCCAGTGCGTCAAGATGACTCCGTAAGCTTTCCAAATACTCATACCGCAATCATAAATATGATTGGGTTCTGCACCACAACCATTGAATTCCAGGATAAGAAAGTTCTTTCCTTTTTTCAGATCCTCAATGGAAGTGGTTTTTATATCATAACGTCCATAGAAAAACTTGTCGGTATAATGGCTAAGTTTATCAAACACCTTTTGCAGGTCCTCGTCTATCTCTTTGTGAAGATTTGTAAAGTGGGCACCCCGGTTATGGTTGCCGGCATAGGACAAATAAAAGATTTCATCTTGCGGAATAACCCTGTTAAACCGGTGACCATGGCGATGTTCCATTTCGTCCATCCGGAATTTGGCCCTTGGATGCTGTTGGATTAATTCTTTTAGCGTGGACTCACCATTGCCTTTCACCTGAAGTAATTCTTTATGAATAAATCCGCTGACCGTGCCTTTTTGCTGATCGGGGTAACGATAATAAAAAACGCTCACTTCAACGGGCAATTCCACAAGGTCCTGTACAATGTATTCAACAGGTATTCGCTCATGATACCTGACGAGCTGCTCTTCACTTTCTATTTTTCGAAACAACATGCCTTTCATTCCAATGTCAGGCTTTACAATAAATGGATAGTTAAACCCGGCATCCCTGACCTTTTGTATGACTTCCTGGTAGGTGAGGTCATGCATGATGTAAATAGTGCGGGGAACCAGGTGTGGGGGTAACTGGTCATACATTTCTTTTTTGCCTTCTCCTTCAAAACCTCCAAATGTAATTGTCGGGTTGGAAGAGCTGAAAAACCACACCGACCAGCTGCGCAGGCAATACCAAAACCAAACAACACTAACGGGCGCATACAAAACATAAAAGTTCCATAGTTCCCAATTAAATATTTTCTGCAAGGATTTTGAACTTCCCATCGCTGATGACAAAAATAATCACTTGAAACTGTTTGCTTTTGAATTATTTTTATTCATTATTGCGTTGTAATAAATGTAGCCATGAGAATATTATTCTTGAAATCATTCCTGCTATTCTTTGGGTTATTATGCAGCCTGCCCGGATATTCATCGACTTCTCCGGTCGGCTCTGTCAATGCAATACCGCCGCAAGATTTTTATGAAAAGTTGGCATCGATGAAAGTTCGCGACGTTGAGAAATTGTCAGGAAAAAAGATGAGCCTCCGTGATAAAATTGCCTTTGGGATTTGGAAACATAAAATAAAAAAACAGGAGTCGGGCAGTTCAAAGGGAAAGACCTCGCTCATATTTGGGATTTCCGGATTAATATTAGTCGTCGCCGGTTTGTTTATACCGTATGTTATATTATTGGCACTGGCAGCTTCAATCATTGCCATTGTCATGGGTGCGGATGCCATCAGGAAAAATCCTGACGACCGAAAGGCCGGCACCGGCAAACTTTTGGGTTGGATAACTCTTGGATTAATTTGTTTAATACTCATCCTGGCGCTCATCTATGTTGCCGCGTAATAAGGTTAGTATGCTTAACGGTATATTTGCATCAGTTGCTGAAACTCAAAATTATTCATGGCTGTCAAAACTGTAGCGGAACTATTTGCAAGCGGCCAGTCGCCGGAGATATTATTCTGGGTCGGATGTGCCGGCAGCTTTGATCAGCGGGCGCAAAAGATCACGAAAGCGTTTGCATCAATACTTGATAGGGTCGGAATCAACTATGCAATCCTGGGAAAAGAAGAATCCTGCACGGGTGACCCTGTACGCCGCGCGGGCAACGAGTTTATGTTTCAAATGATGGCCTATCAAAACATCCAGGTATTAAATAACTACGGAATTAAAAAGATTGTTACTGCCTGCCCGCATTGTTTTAATATCATAAAAAATGAATACGCCGATCTGGGAGGTAATTATGAAGTGATCCATCATACTGCATTTTTGCAACAGCTCATAGATGAAGGCAGAATCAAGCTTCGGGATGGAGGCGTCTTTAAAGGCAAACGGATCACCTACCACGACAGTTGTTACCTCGGACGGGCCAATAATATTTATGAAGCTCCGCGCAAGGTGCTTGAAGCACTCGACGCCGAACTTGTTGAGATGAAACGCTGCCGCAGCAAGGGCTTGTGTTGTGGCGCCGGTGGCGCACAAATGTTCAAAGAAGAAGAAAAGGGAGAAACCAGGGTAAATGTTGAACGCAGCCAGGAAGCCATTGAAACCGGCGCATCAGTAATCGCTTCAGCTTGTCCCTTTTGCAATACAATGTTGACTGATGGAGTTAAACTGGCTGAGAAAGAAGAGAACGTCCAGGTACTCGATATTGCTGAGATAGTAGCCCGCTATATTTAAATATCTTTCACACTTCTAAAAAGGTCTTCGCCTGCGTGCCTGCAATTTATCAAGTAACTTCGCGCCATGAAACTGGATTATAAAAGTCTTATTGATCAGAATCTGCATGCTGATTCAAGGGTTTGGATTTACCAGGCAAATCGGATCTTTTCTTTAAATGAAGCCCTGGCAATCGAAGTAATTCTTAACGACTTCGCGGAACAGTGGAAAAGCCATGGCGTGCCTGTGAAGGGAGCGGCCTACCTGTTTTTCGGACAATTTATCATATTGATCGCTGATGAAACAGCAACCGGGGTTAGCGGCTGCAGTACGGATAGTTCCGTCAGAATGATAAAGGATATTGAAAAGCAATTTGGAGTTAATTTGTTTGACAGAACAACTCTTGCTTTCGTCGTAGAAGATAAAGTGCAACTTTTGCCAATGACCCAATTGCAGTATGCCGTTGACAACGGATTTATCTCTGGGAATACTTCTTATTTTAATAATCTTGTTAACACGAAAGAAGAGTTGGAATCAAGATGGATCCTGCCTCTAAAGGACAGTTGGATTGCCGCCAGAATAACATTACCCGGCGTTAGCGCTTAACCTGAACGTTAATTCTTTCCGCAGCAGATTTACAAAAGGCTTAACTGTATCGTTCTGCCATCCTGTCACATCTGCCTGCTTTCGCGTATATTTGCCTCCCGATTAACAATTCCAATGGCGATGCCCGATCTGATGTTAGATAAAGTACATGATGAAAAGCGTCAGGGAGAAGCTTTTGCTCCTTTTGAAGACGATTCAAAACCCTGGCGCAAAAAGTTTTACATCGAAAGTTACGGTTGTGCCATGAACTTTGCTGATAGCGAGGTCGTTGCCTCCATATTAAATAAGGAAGGATTCGGTGCCACCCGTGAGGCGTCGGAAGCTGACCTTATCCTTGTAAACACCTGTTCCATCCGCGAAAAAGCGGAGCAGACCATCCGCAAGAGACTTACTGATTTCAAAAAGATCAAAAAAAACAGGCCGGGAACATTGGTAGGGGTGCTTGGCTGCATGGCTGAAAGACTGAAAGCAAAATTCCTTGAGGAAGAAAAATTAGTTGACCTGGTAGTGGGACCTGATGCCTACCGGTCACTACCGGGTCTTGTTGAGGAAGCTGAAACAGGTCAAAAAGCTGTCAATGTTCTGCTCAGTCGCGACGAAACTTATGCGGACATCTCGCCGGTTCGGCTTAATAGCAATGGTATTTCTGCTTTTGTCAGCATCATGAGGGGATGTAACAACATGTGTTCTTTTTGCGTGGTTCCTTTCACAAGGGGACGCGAAAGAAGTCGCGACGCGGAAAGTATCATCAATGAATGCCGTGAACTTTTTGAAGATGGCTACAGGGAAGTCACGCTGCTAGGACAAAATGTGGATTCATACTATTATAGTTCTCCTGGCTCAGCCACGGTAACTTTTGCAAATTTGTTAGAGAAAGTCGCGCTCATCTCTCCGTTGTTGCGGGTGCGTTTTTCCACGTCGCATCCGAAAGATATTACGGACGAGGTGCTGCATACCATGGCCCGTCATAATAATATCTGCAAATGCATTCACCTTCCTGTGCAAAGCGGAAGCACGCGGATTCTGCAAATGATGAATCGAACGTATACGCGGGAATGGTACATGGCAAAGGTTGATCGCATACGGGAACTTCTCCCCGGCTGCGGAATTACCAGCGATATTATTGCCGGCTTCTGCAGTGAGGCTGATGAAGATCACAAAGACACGTTAAGCATAATGGAATATTCGAACTATGATTATTCTTATATGTTTTGTTATAGTGAGCGGCCTGGCACACTTGCCCAGCGCAGGTATGCAGATGATGTTGCTGAAAACGTAAAGAAAAAAAGACTCATCGAAATTGTTGAAATGCAGAACCGCCTTTCACTGGAAAGCAATCAAAGAGATATTGGCGGAGTGTTTGAAGTACTGATAGAAGGTAGCAGCAAAAAAAGTGATGCGAAATGGATGGGAAGAAGCTCGCAGAATAAAGTAGTTGTCTTTCCAAAAGGCATTCATCATTGCAAGCCGGGTGACTATGTGATGGTGCAAGTGGATAGCTGTACGCAGGGTACCATGTTGGGAAGAATCGTTACTGTTATTTCATCTGTTGTGGACGCGACAAATTGATAGGTAAAAATTATGGAAATTCAATCGATAAAAAACCGGTTTGGCATTATTGGTAATTCACCTGCGCTCAACTACGCGTTGCAGGTAGCCGTCCAGGTAGCGAATACCGACCTGACGGTTTTGATTCACGGGGAAAGCGGCGTTGGTAAAGAGGCCTTTTCGATAATCATTCACTCTCTGTCAAACAGAAAACATAATCCTTTTATTGCTGTTAACTGCGGCGCCATACCCGAAGGAACAATTGATTCTGAATTATTCGGTCATGAAAAAGGGTCTTTCACCGGCGCGATGGATTCACGCAAAGGATATTTTGAAACTGTAAATGGTGGGACAATCTTCCTGGATGAAATTGGCGAAATGCCGCTTGGCACCCAGGCGCGCCTGCTACGTGTGCTTGAGGCCGGGGAATATATTAGGGTAGGTTCAAGTAAGGTACAAAAGACCGATGTGAGAGTGATTGCCGCTACTAATAAAGACCTGCTTCTGCTGGTACAGCAGGGAAAATTCAGGGAGGATCTTTACTACCGGCTGAGCACCGTTCCCATCCGGGTGCCCGCATTAAAAGACCGCAAGGAAGATATTCATTTGTTGTTTCGAAAGTTTGCCGCAGACTTTGCGGATAAATATAAGACCGCATCGGTGCAACTGGAGGAAGACGCGAAAAACCTGTTAATTAACTACCCATGGCCGGGGAATGTGCGTGAATTGAAGAATATTGCTGAACAGATTTCAGTTCTTTCTCAAAACAAACAAATCACATCTTCCGAATTAGGCAAGTTCCTGCAGCCCTATTCGAATAATCGACTACCAGCATTGACGTCAGCGCATGGGACAGGACAGGATTTTTCAAATGAAAGAGAGATTTTATACAAGCTCTTCTTTGATATGAAAAAAGATGTTACAGAATTAAAACGAATGTTCCTGGAGCTGCTGCAAAACCCGGCGATGGCGCAGGATCATCCGCTCATCAACGAACTGAAGGAGCTAAAGACCACTGACGGCATACAGCCATTGTTGGTGCCGCAAAACCAGCCCTCCATTCAACCTGTATTGCTAAACAATGATATACAAGAACACGAAGAAGTGGAAGAAAGTCTCAACATCATGGACAAAGAAAAAGAGCTTATCATAAAGGCATTGAAAAAACATCGAAGTAAACGAAAAGACGCAGCATTGGACCTTGGCATCAGTGAAAGAACGCTCTACAGGAAACTGAAAGAATATGACATTGATGAATGATCAAACCACATAAGACATCCAACAAACGAATCAATATTGAAAAGGAAAGATTATAGCGTGGCAAAACGGAAAAACAAAACCAGGAATGTCTTTGTTTTTGGCATTGCAGTTATTGTGTTATTATCTCTCTCATTGGGTAACAGCAGCTGCAGTGTTTATAAGTTCCGCGACATCGCCATTCCGGACAGCATAAGAACGATTAAGGTAAATTTCATTGAAAACAGGGCGCCTTATGTTAACCCTTTGCTTAGTCCACGGCTTACAGACCGGTTGAAACAAAAAATCATAACCCAGACAAAATTATCACAAACCAATAATGATAACGCTGACTGGGACGTTAAAGGTTATATTTCCAACTATACATCCAGCACATCAGGGATATCACAACAGCAGGTTGCCACAAACAGACTAACGGTCACTGTGCACATCAGCGTCAATGATCAAAAAGCCAACAAGACACAGGAGTATGACGTGAGCCGAAATTTTGAATACTCAGCAACAAAATCGCTTTCACAGGCAGAGTCGGAGCTGGCAGACGACATCATACGTGGACTGACTGATGATATTTTCAACCGTATTTTTTCCAATTGGTAATACGGTTTTTTGTGCAAACAATTCATTGCCCGTTATAAGAAGTATTCCCTTAACTTGTGTCTATGAACATTGCTGTCAATGAACTGATCCAATCTGTTGCCGGCAAACCATCCCTGCATGAATGCAGCCTTGATGAATTGCAGCAACTGGCAAACCAATACCCCTATTTTGGGCCGGCGCAATTTCTGCTCGCAAAAAAACTCAAGGAAGAAAACTCATCATTGCTTAAAGAACAGTTTGGGAAAGCCGGACTTTATTTCCAGGATACCTTATGGTATCATCAATTGCTGCATGAGGCTGTGGGCAAAATGACCGTTGATCAAAATTTAACTGTCGAGCCCGCTCCATGGACACAGGCGGCAATGGAGCCTCAAACCACTTTTGAAGAGGTAGTTGACCAGGTAAACCAGGTTCCGGAAGCAGGTGAAGTGCCCCATGCGGAGCCGGAACTGTTAATTGAAATACCAAAGCCTACATTCGAGCCCATTGACCCTTCAAAAGCGGAGCTGACATTTGAACCCTACCACACCGTCGACTATTTTGCTTCGCAGGGTATTAGGCCGCCAGAAGAAGCAAAACAGCAGGATCGATTCAGTAAGCAACTAAAGAGCTTCACTGAATGGCTGAAAGTAATGAAGAAGCTTCCAATAACAGAAATAACTTCCGACGTTACTGCTTCTGAGGAGAAAAACGTCGAGCAAATGGCCGAGCATTCCATCGACGACCGGGAGGTGGTAACCGAGACCATGGCAGAAGTGTGGGAGAAGCAGGGAAATCTTGTAAAAGCGAAGGAAACTTACGAGAAATTAAGTTTGCTTAATCCCGACAAAAGCTCTTATTTTGCAGCCAAAATTGAACATTTAAAGAACTTGTGACATGACTATTTTATTTGTGATCCTGGTCATTCTTGCCGCTGTGATTCTTGGACTTATCGTATTGATTCAAAACCCAAAAGGCGGTGGTCTTGCAGGAAATATTGCCGGTTTTAGCAACCAGTTTATGGGTGTAAAGCAAACCACGGATGTATTGGAAAAAGGAACTTGGCTATTCGCCGGAATAGTTGGTGTTCTTTGCCTTTTATCAACGTTCTTTATGTCAGGAGGCTCGGCTAATGCCTCCAACAAGGCGGGCGATGCGACTGTTCCGACTTCTACTTCGCAACCCGCGACGCTGCCCGGGCAGGCGCCCGCGAACAGTCTTCCACTTGACTCCGGTAAATGAAATAATTGAGTTTTATATTTCGGAACCCTGTCGCAGAGACAGGGTTTTTTATTTAATTTGTTTTTCGACAAGATAAGTTTCCAAAAGGTTGATGCCAGGGTTGAAAGAGTACATGATTGTCCGGGTAGTCCCGCAAACTTCGGCCTAAAATGTATTTATCTTTTTACCGTTATTGTGTTGAATGGCTTAACCATCTGTCGATACCCGGAAGCTAAAATTCTTCTATGAAAAAAACAGTCCTTATTATTCTTACCCTGATTGCCCTTATCGTATTGTTTGTCGGCTGGAAATTTTTTGGTCCGACGGTGCATGTGCCTGAAAAAAAATATCTCTTTGTGTCAACAGGCGCAACCTACAAGGACCTTAAAAAAAGCCTAAATGACCAGGACATTATTTCTGGTGAGCTATGGTTTGATTGGGCTGCGCGGATTACGGGATTCAACGCGGTGAAGCCAGGCAGATATGAAATAAAAAGGGGAATGAGTTTAACCGGTCTTGTCCGTATGCTAAAAAATGGTCGCCAGTCACCCGTCAATCTCGTGATCACCAAACTCAGGACAAAGGAAAACCTGGCAGCTAAGGTGGGCAGCTCATTTGAATGTGACTCGGCACAAATGATCGTTTTTTTGAACAGCCAGGATTCATTAAAAGATTACGGTCTTGACAATGAAACCGCGATGGTAGCAGCTATGCCGTTTACCTATGCCATTAAATGGAATACGACTCCGCGAAGAATTTTTGATCAGTTTTATGCTGCCTATAAAACATTCTGGACGCCCGAACGTAAAAAAAAGGCAGACAGCCTCGGCTTTAAGCCTGTCCAGGTGTCTACGCTTGCCTCCATTATAGAGGAAGAAACGAATGCATCAGGTGACAAACCTCTTATAGCAAGCGTGTATTTGAATCGCCTTTCAAAGGGAATGCCGCTGCAAGCCGACCCGACATTGAAGTTTGCTTTGAAAAATTTTGGGTTAAAAAGAATATTGAATGAGCATAAGACTGTTCAATCTCCCTATAACACTTATACAAATAAGGGATTGCCTCCGGGGCCAATATGCACGCCTGCCCTTGAAACGATCGATGCAGTGCTCGATTCCCCGAAAACAGACTACTTATATTTCGTTGCCAATAGTAATTTTGACGGTACTCATATTTTCACCACGAACTATTCAGAGCATATGAAGTTTGCCCGGATATACCAGCAAGAACTAAACAAACGAAATATCCAATAAGCCGCATGCACCTGTGGACCCAATTAGAAAGAAGGTTTTTAACATCTGCGCCTGTCAAGTTCGTGATCAGGAAAAGTAAAAAAATCTACCTGCCGGGTTTCCAGGGAATACCGTTATTTGATGTAACGCGATTTTTTATTTTACAAGCGCTCAAGACAGGGTTTACAGAAAGGGCATCCGCAATTGCATTTAATTTCACAATGACTATTCCGCCTGTGGTAATTTTCCTGTTTACGCTTATTCCGCATTTGCCTATTTCGGATGAATTCATTGAGCAACTCTTTTCATTGATAAGAGATGTAATGCCCGGTGAAAAAAATAATGGTGGCCTGATTAAATTTCTCTCAGATATTCTCAGCAAACCGAGGACCGGTCTATTGTCAACCGGTTTTTTACTCGCGATGTTTTTTTCTTCCAACGCGGTGATGGGAATCATGCGTTCGTTTGATAAAAACTATATCGGTTTTAAAAAACGTGCCGGGTATCATGAAAGAGTTGTAGCGTTACGGCTTACATTCATACTCTTCATTTTGTTTTTTCTTACCCTTCTCGCCCTGATCATGCAGGGGTCAGTACTGAGATGGCTGGGAGTAACCAGCAAATTACTGATTTGGGTCGTTGATAATTTCAAGTGGATCCTGATTGTACTATTGTTCTTTCTATCTATCTCTTTTATTTATCGGTATGCACCTGCCGTTCATAAACGATGGAGGCTCATCAACCCCGGTTCAATTCTTGCCACCTTCCTGATGATCGTATTCACAGCCGGGTTTTCTTACTGGGTGAGTAATTTCTCCAGTTACAATGAACTCTATGGCTCCATCAGCACAGTATTGATCCTGATGCTGCTTATCTACTTTAACTCCCTGGTTTTATTAATCGGTTTTGAGCTTAATGTGAGTATCAATTCTTTGAAGTATGAAGTGGATGAAAGGAACAAAATTCATGCGGACGGTGTCCATACAGCATGATTTTTGATGAATTTTGTAATGCCCTTTAAAATTAATACAACAATGAATAAGATATTATTTTCTATGTTGCCAATCGCAATTGTAATGGTGGCGGTTTCACATGTAAGTGATCCCCTGGCCCTGGGTTCCCCGATTCCAAGCCCGGAATCAAAAATGAAGGATATATCCGGGAAAGAAATTGCTTTCAAAGACGTGATGAAAAAGAACGGCTTGCTGGTGATGTTCAGTTGTAATACCTGCCCGGTTGTTAAGAAATATCAGTCACGGACCCTGGAAACCGGGAAATTTGCCATCGAAAATGAGATCGGTGTAATTGTACTTAATTCGAACGAAGGCACAAGGAATGATGGCGACTCTTACGACGATATGAAGGAGTATGCAAAGGAGCAAGGTTACAATTTCAACTATGTGCTCGATAAAAACTCCGTTATGGCTGATGCTTTCGGTGCCACAAGAACTCCGGAACTGTTTTTATTTGACAAAAACGGCAAGCTCGTTTATCATGGCGCCATTGACGATAATCCGAACGGTCCGGATAAAGTTACCCGGCAACATGCTCATCTTGCCATTCAGGAAATGGTGTCCGGCAAAACGATTTCGACCGCCACGACAAGATTCACCGGATGCTCCATAAAAAGAATATAAGCTATACAGAAGCTTAAGGTTTAAACTCTGACTTGTAGTACCAAATCATAAGAAACTTTCAAGCTGTCATGGTGGGGTGACCTTGTCCAGGACCCCGGCATCTTTCTTTACGGCATTGCAATAATCTTTGGATCTGCGTGAAAGCATGCGAAGAGAAAGATCCGGGGTGACATAAAAAAGAAAAGCCTCTTTTTTGAAAAAAAAATAAAATCAATTGGTGCGTCCCAAAAGCTCCTGAATTTCGTTTTCGAAAACATCTTCTGAGATTTGTTCTTCTAGGAATTTTCTGTAGTTTTTACCATTGTTTATAAAAAGCGTAGCAGGGATAACGCCGCTCCATTTTTCATCCACCCTGGGACAGAAATAGTCAGCGTTGGTTTCATCCAGGAAGTAAGTTGACATCTTTCTTTTTTTGATAAACGCATTTACTTTTTTGGGATAATCATCCTGCAGGTCAAGGCTCACAAATAATACTTGAAGGCCGTCCTTTTCGTACTTTACCTGCATTTTTTGAAAATATGGTATTTCTTCCATGCAGGGTTTACAAAAAGTTGCCCAGAAATTAACAATGAGAGGCCCACGGCTCTCAGAAATGATTTTTTCAAGATCGGTAACCTTGATCTTTTGCGCTTCCTGGCCAATCCCTTCCATCGACAAAAGGACCAGTACCAGAATCAATACTTTTACTTTCATCATAACTGTATCAAAGATTTATATTTCCCTGTTCAAACTCCATTCTTTCAATAACTCGTTGTACCTGGCGTCATCTAATTTCTTATGCTCATAATGGCCCGCAAGTATTTTCTGGCGATAAGCCTCGTACAAAGTTACGGCACATGCCACGCTGATATTAAGCGATCGAATAATACCTGCCTGTGGTATAACAAAATTTCCGTCGGCCAGTTGTCTTATTTCATCACTGACCCCACTATGTTCATTTCCAAAAACCAGTGCTATACTTTTGGTAAGGTCAAGCTGGTGCAAACCTATTGAATCATTTCCCAGGTAAGTCGTTAAAATTGATGAGTAACGCTTTCGTAACGATGAAAAACATTGTCCGGCATCGTCAAACTGGTGGACCGTTAACCATTTCGCCGCACTGGATGAGCTCTTAGCGCCCCACTTTTTATGGCGGGGAATTTTTGTATTTAAGATGAAAATTTCCTGCACTCCCACGGCGTCGCAGGTTCTCATTACGGCGGAGATATTATGCGGGTCATAAACATTTTCCAGGACCACGGTGATATCGTCCTGCCTTTTATTTAAAACCGATGCCAGTCGCTCCGTTCTTTCGGGTGTCATTAATTGAGGATGTTTTATCTGCGGACCTGATTGCTTTAAATTATCTAAATTTATAGTTGCTGTGTATTCTTTTACTGACAACTACAATAACATGAAATACCCTAAAGTTCAAAATTATATCAACGGAGCTTTTGTCAACATAATTTCTGACCGCAGTCTTCCTGTTATATCGCCTTTAGATGGCGAACTATTATCCGAAGTTCCACTGTCCACTGCAAAGGACCTGGACGCTGCTGTAAAAGCGGCAAAAGCAGCGTTTCCAGCCTGGAGCAGAATGCCGATCAAAGAGCGGATACAGGTTTTCTTTCGCTACAAGTATTTACTCGAAAAATATCTAAAAGATCTGGCTACGCTGGTACACGAGGAAAACGGAAAAACTTATGGTGAAGCCGTAGCTGAAATTGAAAAGAGCATTGAGTTGACCGAATTTGCCACTTCCCTGCCCCAACTTGTTACGGGCGAAATATTGGAGGTGAGCAAAGGTGTAGAATGTCGTACAGAGCGTGTGCCGTTAGGAGTTGTTGCATCCATTGTTCCTTTTAACTTCCCCAGCATGGTTCCTAACTGGACGATCCCGAATGCAATTGCCCTTGGAAATTGCATGATCATGAAACCGTCTGAAAAAGTACCGCTGAGCTGCGGAAAACTAGCATTATTATTAAAGGAAGCCGGTTTGCCGGACGGTGTTCTTAACATCGTTAATGGCGATAGCGAAATTGTGACGGCTATTTGCGAACATCCCGGTATCGAAGCAGTTTCATTTGTCGGTTCTACCCGGGTGGCAAAACTTGTCTATCAAAAAGCGACGAATACCTATAAACGGTGCCTTGCACTTGGAGGTGCAAAAAATCATCTTGTCGTGTTACCTGACGCTATTCCGGGGATGACCGCCCAAAACGTTGCTGCGTCTATGAGCGGATGCGCCGGTCAACGCTGTATGGCAGCATCAGCAATGGTTGGTGTTGGTAACATCGATCACATCATTGACAAAATCTGTGAAGAAGCAAAAAAAATTGTACCGGGAGAAACTTTGGGGGCCGTGATTAACAGGGAATCAAAGGAACGAATCGAAGGTTATATCACTGAAGCAGAAAACCAGGGTGCCACGGTGCTTGTTGATGGCAGAAATACAACGGTCAAAGGAAAGGAAAATGGCACCTATGTCGGACCAACCGTTATTGATCATGTGAGGCCCGACATGTCAGTTGCTAAGGAAGAAATATTCGGTCCTGTCATCTCTATCATGCGTACTAATACAGTTGATGAAGCGCTGGCAATAGAAAACGCCAATCCTTACGGAAATGCGGCGTCTGTGTTTACGCAAAATGGCGGCATGGCACGATACATAATTGATCGCGCAAGTGCAGGTATGATCGGTGTAAATGTTGGGGTACCGGTACCGAGAGAACCATTTTCATTTGGGGGATGGAACGAAAGTAAGTTTGGTGTAGGTGATATCACGGGCAAGAGTTCAATTGAATTCTGGACAAAGCTGAAGAAAAGTACTACGAAATGGAACCCGGAAGCAGGAGTGAATTGGATGAGTTAAACCCTCCTTTGGAGCACAGGGAGGCCGAACCCTCCTTTGGAGGGCAGGGAGGCAAAACCATAAAAGCAACTGAGCAATAAAAAAATAAAGTATGACAACAAAAACAATCTCAAGTGTAGCTGAGCCTGAAATCGTCAAATCTGGCGATGAAAGGGATGAAATTCTGCAAAACAACCAGGACTACACTTTATTTTCCTGGAGTAAGCAAAAAGGAACAAACCCGATACCCGTAAAATATGGTAAAGGTGTATATCTCTACGATTACGACGGAAAACGATACATCGACTTTTCTTCCGGCCTGATGAATGTGAATATAGGTCATGGAGATCAAAGAGTCACTGACGCGGTGGTGAAGCAAATGCAGGAAGTTACTTATGTTACTCCTTCGTGTGTTACTAAGGTTCGGGGTGAACTGGGCAAAAAATTGGCTGGGATTTGTCCGGGTGATTTAAACAAAGCTTTCTTTACATTATGTGGCGCTACCTCAATTGAGAATGCAATCAAGCTGGCGAGGCTTTATACCGGCCGTCACAAAATTTTGACGCGCTACCAGTCTTATCATGGCGCTTCCTACGGCGCTATCTCCGCAAGCGGTGATCCACGACGTTTGCCGGCGGATGCACAACAAGCTCCTAACTTTGTCCATTTCGATCTTCCCTATTTATATCGCTGGGAATATGGAGAAGAAAGTTTATTAAAGGAATCAACAGCCGCTCTTGAAAGGGTGATTGCCTATGAAAGTCCTAATAACATTGCGGCAATTTTACTGGAAGGTGAATCAGGTTCTTCCGGTTGTTTCAAATATCCCGTCGGTTATTTGAAGGCTGTAAGGGAACTCTGCAATAAACATGGTATATTATTAATCATCGACGAAGTGATGAGTGGCTTTGGAAGAACAGGTAAAATGTTTGGCTTTGAAAATCACGGTATCATCCCCGATATGATCTGTATGGCCAAGGGATTGACAAGCGGTTATCTTCCTTTAGGCTGCCTGATGGTTACCGACAAGATCGCAGCTAAATATGATGATGCAGTATTGCCTTTGGGTCTTACTTACTCTTCACATCCCGTAAGCTGCGCTGCCGCAGTAGAAATGCTGCAAATATATGAGGATGATAACCTGGTCGAGCATGCAGCATCGATGGGGAAATACATGGACGAACAATTGGAATTACTAAAACAAAAACATCCTTCCATAGGTGATTGGCGAAACACGGGCTTGTTGGGCTGTATTGAACTCGTAAAAAACAGGAAGACCAGGGAGCCAATGGCACCATTCAATGCAAAGCCGGATGAAATGGGTGTGATGAATAAAGTGGCGGCAAAAATCAAGGAACTGGGGATGTACACTTTTGTCAGATGGAGCTATATTTTTGTTGCTCCTCCATTAATTGTAACAAAGGAACAGATTGATGAAGGTCTCGCGATCATAAGTGAAGCAATTAAAATTGCAGATGAACATGTAAAATAGTTTTCAATTCTAACTTAAACTGCATGTTGAAAGTTTTTCCGCTTATTCTCTTTTTAGTAACAACCTTGTCATCTGCGGCTCAAAAAAAAAGAGCAAGAGATTTTGGAATTCCATTTGACGGCACTACCGGCACCAACAATGCCATAACCGACGTCGCCGGCGTAGCTGTTGGCCATACGACCATTATAAATGGCGAAGGCAATCTGCAGAAAGGTAAAGGGCCTGTTCGTACAGGTGTTACCGCAATTTTACCCCATGGCAAAGAATTCATTCCCGTTTATGCCAGCTTCTATGCACTCAACGGTAATGGTGATATGACGGGCACACACTGGATTACAGAATCTGGTTTCCTGGAAACCCCAATTTTGATCACTAATACAGGCAATGTCGGAACAGTCCGCGATGCCGCCTGGCAATGGATGGATGAGCATAAATACTATACTCCTATTTTTAAAGATTATTGGTTTGCATACCCGGTAGTTGCCGAAACTTATGATGGAATATTGAATGATATCAATGGGCAACATGTAAAAAGAGATCATGTTTTCAAAGCACTTGATAATGCTACACAGGGCCCGGTTCAGGAAGGAAGTGTGGGTGGCGGCACCGGAATGATTTGTTATGGTTTTAAAGGAGGTATTGGAACAGCCTCAAGAATTACCAGCAAGGAAGCCGGTGGATATAGCGTGGGCGTTCTCGTGCAGGCGAATCATGGAAGCCGGTCTCAATTAACGATTTTGGGAGTTCCGGTGGGAAAACATCTTTCAGACACACTAAAGGTTAGGATTGATGAAAGTACAGGTGCAGTAATTAATAACACCGAAAAGGAAACAGGATCGATAATCATTGTCCTCGCAACCGACGCTCCCCTGTTACCGGAACAATTGAAAAGACTTGCGCATAGAATTCCACTGGGGCTAACCCGCACCGGTGCGATAGGCGGCAATAGTTCCGGTGATATATTTATTGCCTTTTCAACAGCAAACAAAAACGCATTTAGTAACACAGAGGAAAAACAGGTGACCACGATGGCCAATGATCGTATGAACGCATTGTTTACTGCAACGATCCAGGCTACCGAGGAGGCGATCATTAATGCGTTATTTGCCGGAGAAACCATGGATGGCATAAATGGTAACAAAGCTTATGGCATGCCCAAAGAGAGGGTCATTCAAATCATGAAACAATATAACCGCATTAAACAATAAAATGCAGGACCGTCCTATTACAAAAGAGAAAAGCGCTTCTCTTATCAATGAGGACCTTGCTCCTATTCCACCACACAAAAGGAAGTGGGGAACCTGGAATTATGCCGCACTTTGGATAAGTATGAGTTTATGCATTCCCACTTATATGCTTGCCAGTTCACTGATCGGTGGCGGAATGAATTGGTGGCAGGCAATACTCACCATTTTCCTGGGAAATACTATTGTGCTGATACCGATGATCCTGAATGGTCATGCGGGCACCAAATATGGAATACCCTTTCCTGTATTTGCAAGAGCAAGTTTTGGAACAAGGGGGGCGAATATTCCGGCAATGCTCAGGGCTATTGTCGCCTGCGGCTGGTTTGGCATACAGACATGGATCGGGGGTGCTTCAATTTATAATATCATAAAAGCATGGCAACCGACATTACCGGAAATTGACAATAGTTCTCTGTTTCCGCAAGCGTTGCCAATGATCTGCTTTCTTTTATTCTGGCTATTAAATATGTTTATCGTATTCCTTGGAGTAGAAAGCATCCGGAAACTCCTGGTATTTAAAGCAATTTTTCTTCCGATAGCAGCGCTGGCATTGTTGTTTTGGGCGATCAGTGCTGCAAATGGGTTAGGTCCAATACTCGACCAGCCATCAAAACTACAAGGACCCTCATTCTGGAATTATTTTTTTCCGGCATTGACGGGAATGGTTGGTTTTTGGGCCACGCTTTCTTTAAACATTCCAGACTTTACCCGCTATGCCAAATCACAAAAAGCACAGATCAGAGGACAGGCAATCGGTTTACCTCCTTCAATGACTTTGTTTTCTTTTATTGGTGTTGTGGTCACTTCAGCAACCGCTATTGTCTACGGCAGCACCATTTGGGATCCCGTGCAACTGGTAGGGAGGTTTGAAAACAAACTGGTGGTAACTTTTGCAATGATTGCCGTAGCTATTTCCACTCTTGCGACAAACATAGCTGCCAACATCGTTAGTCCGGCGAACGATTTTTCCAACCTGTGGCCGTCTAAAATCAATTTCAGGATTGGTGGTTACATCACGGGAATTATTGGTGTGCTCATTTTTCCGTGGAAACTCGTTGCGGATCCAACCGGTTATATTTATAATTGGCTCGTCGGTTATTCGGGTTTATTAGGGCCGGTGGGCGGGATAATGATTGCCGATTATTATTTTATACGTAAACAGATATTACATGCCGGAGAGTTGTACAAACCTGATGGACAATACAGTTTTGGAAATGGATTTAACAGGTATGCGATCATAGCCCTGTTGCTTGGTATCTTACCGAATGTTCCGGGCTTTTTATTGCAGGTCAAACTGGTCTCACCAACAACCTTTCCTCAATGGATTTCCCATTTATATAACTATGCGTGGTTTGTTGGATTTTTTGTGTCGGGAATTACTTACATAATAATGATGCGTTCCTATAAAACTATTATAAATCCAAAAAAAGCTGCCTATGTCGCTGTTGATTAAAAACGGGCGCGTAATTACTGCCGCCGATGATTATGTTGCGGACATTTTTGTCGAAGGCGAAACCATAAATGAAATTGGCAAAAATCTATTATTAAAAGCGGATAAAGAAATAGACGCAACCGGCAAACTGGTTTTTCCCGGGGGCATTGATCCGCATGTACACCTGGACATGCCTTTTATGGGCACTTTCAGCAGCGATAATTATGAGACAGGCACACGCGCAGCATTGTTTGGTGGAACGACGTTGGTCATTGATTTTATATTACAAAAGCAGGGTAACTCACTGCAGGCAGCACTGGATGAATGGAGAGGAAGGAGCAACGGCAATTGTTTCGGAGATTATAGCTTTCACATGGCGGTGACCGATTTCAATGACAACACAAAAAAAGAAATACAGGGATTAATAGAAAAGGAAGGCATCGTGTCGTTTAAAACTTTTATGGCTTATAAGGGGGCCCTGATGATTGATGACAGGCAAATGGTAGGATTGATGGAGGAAGTGAAAAAGCATGGTGGTCTTATCAATGTGCACGCCACGAATGGTGATATGATTGATTACTTAATTGCAAAACATAGGGCGGAAGGAAAAGTTTCCCCTCTCTACCATTATTTATCACAACCAGAGGTGACCGAAGCAGAAGCCAGCGAACGATTTGCAGATATGGCGCATTATACTGGCTGCCCGGGCTATATTGTTCATCTTACCTGCGAAGGCGCGCTTAATGCAGTTCGCAATGCAACAAGAAGAAACCAGAAAGTTTTTGTGGAAACCTGTATACAATATTTATTGCTTGATGCGTCGTTATACGAGAAGAATTTTGAAGGCGCTAAGTGGGTGATGAGCCCACCACTTCGACAGCAAAAGGACCAGGAAACCTTGTGGGCCGGAATCAACCAGGGGCTGGTGCAGGTTGTGGCCACGGATCATTGCCCCTTTAAATGGGAACAAAAGCTTATGGGTAAAGATGATTTTTCAAAGATCCCAAATGGTCACCCGGCAATCGAAAACCGCATGGAATTGTTATACAGTGAAGGAGTCGATAAAGGAAAAATCACTTTAAACAAATATGTGGAAGTGGCGTGCACGAATCCTGCAAAAATTTTTGGAATGTTTCCTCGGAAAGGAACGATCGCCATCGGAAGCGACGCGGACATTGTGATTTTCGATCCAAACGAGACTCATTCGATCTCGGCAAAAACCCATCATATGAACGTGGATTATTCGGGGTACGAAGGATGGGAAGTGAAAGGAAAGGTGAAATCTGTTTTGCTGAGGGGGCAATTAGCAATTGATAATGGAAAATGCTTATTGAAGAAAGGGTATGGTAAATTCATTAAGAGAAAAAAAGTAAGTAATATAATTTGACCGTAAAACCGCCTGCTGCGCCTTTGCGAAGTTCGGCGAAGCGGGCCGGCAGGGACTAAAGAGCCGCAAAGTCACGCTAAGAAATCCTTGCGACTCTTTGCGCCTCGCGCCCTGGCGGTTGCACAAAAAATAATAGTATGCCAAGAATTATCAAGTCAGGCCTCATACAAATGTCGCTGCCGAAAACGGAAGGTGAAGGCACCATTGAGGAAATTAAAGATGCAATGGTGCAAAAACATATTCCATTAATAGAAGAAGCCGGGAGAAAGGGCGTACAGATACTCTGCCTACAGGAGATTTTTAATACTCCTTATTTCTGCCCGGGCCAGGACAAAGCATGGTACGAATCTGCAGAACCTGTTCCGGGTCCTATAATTGCCCGCATGCAGGAGTATGCGGCAAAATATAATATGGTGATGATCGTTCCTATATATGAAAAGGAGCAGCCGGGAGTATTATATAATACCGCAGCAGTAATTGATGCCGATGGATCGTATTTGGGCAAGTACCGAAAGAACCATATTCCTCATACAAGCGGATTCTGGGAAAAGTTCTTTTTCAAACCGGGCAATCTTGGCTATCCTGTGTTTCAAACGAGATATGCTAAAGTGGGTGTATATATCTGTTATGACCGACATTTTCCTGATGGTGCCAGGTGCCTGGGATTAAACGGTGCGGAAATAGTTTATAATCCCTCTGCGACAGTTGCCGGATTATCTCAATACCTGTGGAAGCTGGAGCAACCTGCGCATGCAGCAGCCAACGGCTATTTTATGGGATGCATTAATCGGGTCGGTACTGAAAAGCCATGGAACCTTGGTAAGTTTTATGGCAGCAGTTATTTCGTTGATCCGCGCGGGCAAATTTTTGCACAAGCGTCAGAAGATAAAGACGAATTACTCGTTGCAGAATTTGATCTCGATATGATTGAGCAAGTAAGAGCAACATGGCAATTCTTTAGAGACAGGAGGCCGGAGACGTATGGGAAGTTGGTGGAGCTGTGACGAGCAAAATGTGCAAATGTGCAGATGTGAAAATGTGCAGATGTGAAAATGCAGTATCGCTTGAGGTTTTCAAAATGGTCAAATTTTCAAATTGTTTTAATGGCAATAATAAATAACAGGCTAACTAAAGAACAATACGACGAAAATTTCGCCGACATCCGCCCGCCGTTTGAGAACAAAACGGCTGCGGTGGTTGAAGCCAACCGTTGTTTATTTTGTTATGATGCGCCGTGTACCAAGAGTTGTCCCACGCACATTGATGTGCCAAAATTCATAAAGCAGATTACCTCCGATAACATCAAAGGGTCTGCGCATACCATCTTCGTTTCAAATATTATGGGAGCCGGTTGCAGCAAAGTTTGTCCCGTAGAGAAATTATGCGAAGGGGCTTGTGTTTATAACTTATTAGAAGAGGAACCCATTCAGATCGCAAGACTTCAACAATATTCAACATCAATAGCGCAGGAAAATAACTGGCAACTATTTCACCGGAAACCATCTGTTGGGAAAAAAGTAGCAGTAGTCGGAGCAGGACCGTCGGGCTTAAGTTGTGCGCATGTATTATCCAGGGAAGGAATTGATGTGACGATATTTGAAAAGGAAGCTAAAGGAGGAGGGTTGATGACGTACGGGATCGCTGCCTATAAAGTGACCCCGCAGTTTTGCGAAGAAGAAGTAAACTATATTACTTCCATTGGTGGCATTGAAATAAATTACAACCAGGAACTGGGAAGAAATCTTTCATTGGCCGCGCTGCAAAAAGATTTTGACGCTGTATTCCTGGGCATCGGTGTTGGTATTGCAAGAAACCTGCACATCCCTGGTGAGCAGTTGGAAGGCGTGGTGGATGCAATCAGATTTATTCATGATATACGGAACAATGGGTTTACGTCGGTGGCAGTAGGGGACAAAGTAGCTGTAATTGGCATGGGAATGACAGCCATTGACGCGGCGACGCAGGCGAAAAGATTGGGAGCAACTGAGGTGACAATGTTATACAGAAGAACTCAGGACGAGATGCCGTGCACGGAATATGAATTAAACCTAGCAAAGTTGGATGGCTGTGAAATTATTTGGCTGGCGTCACCAAAGGAAATAACAGGAAATGGAAAAGTTGAAAAATTGGTGTGCAGTAAAATGCAGCTAGGCGCACCCGATGCAAGTGGAAGAAAGAGCCCGGTCGACACAAATGAAACATTCACCCTGGAAGTTGATATGGTGATCAAAGCAGCAGGCCAGGTTCCATTTGAAAAATTGATATCGGATAATGGCCTCACCAATCAGGACGGAAAGATTGTAATTGACAATAACAATGGGACAAACATTAAAGGAGTATTCGCCGGTGGTGATGCAGTAAATGGCGGGAAAGAAGTGGTGGACGCTGTACAGGCGGGAAAAGAGGGAGCCCTTGCAATTCTTCGATACTTGTCAGAGCCATGATTTAGGAGGATTAATAGATTAGGGGATACATCCAACCTCCAACCTCCCACATCCAACATCCAACCTCAAACCTTAAACCTCAAACCTCAAACCTTCTTTATGGCTGACCTATCATCAAATTTCCTCGGCATAAAATCTCCCAACCCATATTGGCTGGCGAGTGCGCCTCCTACCGA
>Ga0207701_10000044_pt1 | contig 99837 bp, 85 predicted proteins | sample KBSSwiSSwithPhiX_FD_184294 | JGI IMG/M metagenome (GOLD analysis project Ga0207701, IMG submission 184294) | Switchgrass rhizosphere bulk soil microbial communities from Kellogg Biological Station, Michigan, USA, with PhiX - S5 (SPAdes) (version 2) | ecosystem: Environmental > Terrestrial >...
TCGAATGTTCCGCCGACGAGGCCATTCGCATGGTCAACGAATGGAGCTCACAGCCGCTGCCGCTGTCCGCGACGTGCTACCACCACGGGCGCATGCGGGTAAGGTTGTCCGGAGCGGATCCTGCCGTCGCGTCCGCGGCGGCAAGGTTGGGCGGCGCGCAGACGGCCGGCACGGACGGCTATTGGGCGTCGCTGCGCGATCACACGCACCCATTCTTCGCGGGAGCACGCGCGTCCGACGTCCCTTTGTGGCGACTGTCCGTGAAGTCGACAGCGCCCTATACGGACCTGGGCGGCGAACAACTGGTGGAGTGGGGTGGAGGATTGCGCTGGCTCGCTGCGGGCGATCGCACCGATCCGCAGCGGGTCCGGTCGTGGGCGACGGCGAATGGCGGCCACGCCACGCTGTTCCGGGCGGCCGACAAGAGCGCGGGCGTGTTCCAGCCACTGACCGCCACGCTGCAAAGCCTGCATCAGCGGCTGAAGGCCGCGTTCGATCCGCACGGCATCCTCAATCGCGGCCGCCTGTACCCGGAATTCTGAAAACGCCGATGCGCATCACCCATGCAAACTGAGCTCTCCGCCGAATTCCGCGACACGCACGAGGGTCGCGAAGCCGACGCGATTCTGCGCTCGTGCGTGCACTGCGGATTTTGCACGGCGACCTGTCCCACCTACCAGTTGCTGGGCGACGAACTCGACGGTCCGCGGGGCCGGATCTATCTCATCAAGCAGATGCTGGAAGGCGATGCGGTCACGCAGAAGACGCAGCTGCACCTCGACCGCTGCCTGACCTGCCGCAATTGCGAGACGACGTGTCCTTCCGGCGTGGAATACGGCCGCTTGCTCGATATCGGGCGCGCGATCGTCGAGCGCAAGGTCGGCCGCGCGCCAGCGGAGGCCGCCCAGCGCTGGGGGCTGCGCCGCGCGCTGTTGTCGGGCTCGTTGTTCACCGCCGCGATCTCGTCCGCCAGATTGATCAAGGGATTGCTGCCGCGCGAACTGGGCGATCGCATCCCCGGCAGCGAGCGCGCCCGCGACTGGCCCGCGCCGCGCCATGCGCGCAAGGTGCTGCTGGTCGAAGGTTGCGTGCAGCCCGCGTTGAAACCGAACATCGATGCCGCGACTGCCAGGGTTTTCGACCGCATCGGAATCTCCGCGCTGCGCGTGAAGGCGGGCGGATGCTGCGGCGCGCTGTCGCATCACCTGAACGCCGACGACGAGGCGCGCGCCATCGTGCGCAGGAACATCGATGCCTGGTGGCCACACCTGCTGCAGGGCGTGGAGGCGATCGTCATGACGGCGAGCGGGTGTGGCGTCATGGTGAAGGACTACGGACATTTCCTCGCCCGTGATCCGTCGTATGTGGCCAAGGCGCACAGGATCGCCGACATCGCGCGCGACCCGATCGAGATCGTCACCGCGGAATGGCGCAGGATCGCGCCGCTGGTGGCGATGGACCAGGGACCGCAACGCGTCGCGTTCCATTCGCCGTGCACGCTGACCCACGGCATGAAAATTCGCGGGCAGGTGGAGGAAATCCTCCAGGCGCTGGGACATTCGCTGCTCCCCGTGGCCGACGCCCACACGTGCTGCGGTTCCGCGGGAACCTATTCGATATTGCAGCCGAAGCTCGCCGGCGAACTCAAGGCGAACAAGCTGCGCGCGCTCGAAGCATCGCGCCCGAATGTCATTGCGACGGCGAACATCGGCTGCATGACCCATCTGGAATCCGGAACGCGTACGCCGGTCATGCATTGGATCGAGCTGCTGGACAAGCGCATGATGAATCCATCCCGTACCGCGTGACGAGCCGAACCGAGACCGCGGAGCAGCGCGATCGCCGCATCGACTATGCGCATTTCCTGGCGATTCCGACGCGCTGGATGGACAACGACACGTACGGGCACGTGAACAACGTTACCTATTATTCGTACTTCGATACCGTCGTGAACGAGCACCTCATCCGCGCGGGCGGGCTCGACATCGTCGCGTCTCCCGCCATCGGCCTGGTGGTGGAAACTTGCTGCCGCTATCACCGGCCGCTGTCGTTCCCGGACACCATCGACGCCGGATTGAGGGTGGCGTCGATCGGCAGGTCGTCGGTCCGTTACGAAATCGCGCTGTTTCGCAGCGGCGATGACGTCCCCGCCGCGACGGGACACTTCGTGCATGTGTGGGTCGACCGCGCGACGCAGCGCCCGGTCGCGGTGCCGGCAAGCGTTCGCGCGGCGCTGGAACCTCTGGTGATGGTCAGCTGAGTGGGCAGCGCGTGGCAACCGAAGGCAACGGCGATCGGATTCGCGTGATTGCGCCCACTGCATTGCGGTTTATCCGGATGACCGCCTCGATGCGCAACGATGCCCGCGCGCTGCTTGGAGCATTCCTGGGCGAGGACGAGCATTATCGCGCGTCCGCCGAGGTGTACGGCGACGGCGGCGCGGCTGCGCTCGAGCGCGCGCTCGACCTGTTTCTCAGCCGCCCCGAAATCGGGTTCGTGTGGCTGGCGCAGGTGCAGGACGGCACATCGTTGCATACGGTAGGCGCGTGCGTGGTCTGCCATGCCATATCCACATCGTGCGGGTCGGTCGTCGCCAAACTCGACGACGTCACCGTTCACGCCGACTGGCGGGGACGCGGGATCGGGCAGCACATGCTGGCCGCGCTGATGCACCACCTGCGCGAGCAGGGCGTCGCAAGAATCGACTGCGGCTGCCATCGCGACAATGCAGGCGCGTGGCGCTTCTACGAGCGGATGGGTTTTCGGCCGCTCGACGAGGAGCGGATCGCGGTGCTGGTGTGACGGCTGCTGCGCGGGCTCGCCTGTTCGCGCTGATTCCGGCTGCCGGAGGCGGATCGCGCTTCGGCGCGGCCAGCCCTAAGCAATATGCCCGATTGGCCGGGCGGCCGCTGCTTGCGTGCACGCTCGATCGTCTGCGCGATGCGTTGCGCCTTGATGGCATGGCCGTGGCCATTTCGCGCGACGACGTGCATTTCGAACGAGAAATAGGCGCACGAGAAGGCCTGACGGTCCTGCGCTGCGGTGGCCCTACGCGCAGCGATACCGTCCGCAACGCGCTGGAGGCGTTGGCCGGCACGTGTCGCGACGACGACTGGATACTGGTTCATGATGCAGCGCGACCCTGTGTGCCGCCCGAAGCGCTCGTGAGGCTGGTCGCGCAACTCGGTGACGATGGCGTCGGCGGATTGCTGGCAATTCCGGTGGCCGATACGCTGAAGCGCGGCGACGCTGATGTTGCCACGCCGCGCGTGGTGCGCACGGAAGATCGCACACAGTTGTGGCAGGCGCAGACTCCACAGATGTTCCGCTTTGGCTTGCTGGTGCGCGCATTGGCGCAAACCGCCGGCCGAGATTGCACGGACGAGGCGCAGGCGGTGGAATCGCTCGGCATGTCGCCGCGACTCGTTCGCGGCAGCGTGGCCAATCTCAAGGTCACGTTTCCCGACGACCTCCGTCTTGCCGCGGCAATCCTCGCGGCGCAGGTCAACCAGGAGGTTCAACCATGACGATGCGCATTGGCAATGGGGTTGACGTTCATGCTCTGGTGTCCGGACGTCCACTGATTCTGGGTGGCGTGACCATTCCCCATTCCCGCGGTCTGGCGGGACATTCCGATGCCGATGTGTTGTTGCATGCCATCGCCGACGCCATCCTGGGCGCGCTGGCGTTGGGAGACATAGGCAAGCACTTTCCGGATACGGACCCGCGCTGGCGCGGTGCGGACAGTCGCGCGCTGCTCCGCCATGTCTTCGCGCTAGCTTTCGATGCGGGGTGGGAAATCGGCAATGTCGACGCGACCGTCATCGCGCAGGCGCCAAGGATCGCGCCGTACGTGGCTGCCATGCGCACGAACCTCGCCGGTGACTTGGGCTGCGACGAGACGCGCATTTCGGTCAAGGCCACGACCACCGAACATTTGGGGTTCACGGGACGGGAAGAGGGCATCGCCGCGCTGGCCACCGTCCTGCTGCAGCAGCGCGACCGCAACGCAGGTCCCTAGAACTGAGCGGGCCTCAGCTGACTTCGATTGCTTCAGTTCGGCGCGGGCAGCGCTACGCGCGCGACCGTGCCTCCGCCGTCGCGCGGCTTGAGATCGAACGTCCCGCCATGGATGCGCGCAATGCGCTCGACGATCGCGAGGCCCAATCCTGCCCCGGCCGCGCCGTCGTCGCGCGCGCGCGCCGCGGTCGCGCGCGTGAATGGCTGCTTCAACCGTTCGACCTGGTCGGCAGGAATGCCCGCGCCCCGATCGGACACATCGAGCCACACCTCGCCGCCCGACGTCGTGGTGGCGACCTCCACGGGAGGCGCGCCATAGGCGAGCGCGTTGTCGACGAGGTTGGAGACCAGACGCGAGATCGCTGTCGCCTTGAGTGGCAACGGCGGAATCGTGCCGGGCGCAAACGTCACGGACTGTCCGGCATTCGTGTAACGCTCGACGCATGCGGCAACCACCGCATTCAAGTCCATCGTCTGCATCGTCGTCGCGGCATCGTCGCGGGCGAAGTCCAGGAATTGACCGATGATGCGGTCCATTTCCTCGATGTCCGCGACCATGCCCGCGTGGGTCGACTCGTCGCGCGTTCCCAGTTCGATGCCGAGACGCAGCCGCGCCAGCGGTGTGCGCAAGTCGTGCGACACGCCGGCAAGCAGCACGGCGCGATCGCGCTCGATCTGACGCAGGTTGCCGAGCATCGCATTGAAGCCACGATTAACCGCCGCGATCTCCGAAGGGCCCGATTCCGGCAGTGGCGGCGGGGTCTCGCCGAGGCCGACGCGGCCGACCGCGCCAGCGAGTTCCCGCAGTGGGCGTGCCAGGACGCGCGCGAACGCGTAGGCGGCGGCGAGCAGCAGCGCCAGAACTACGAGAGTCCAGGTCAGCGCGCGCGACGGGATATCCGGCGCTTCTGGACGCTCGGGCATTGGAAACCCGACCCAGTAGCCCTGGCCTCCCGCGTTCACGCGCACGAGGAGCAGGCGCAAACGCGGCGCCACGCGAATTTCGGTGTCCGGACCCAGGTTTGCGCGGAGGCGTTCCTCGAGATCGGAAAAGGTCGGGCCCATCACGGGCTGGCCGATGTTCGGGCGCTCGCTTTCCGGGACGATGCGCACGTCGTATTCATGGTTCAGCCGCAGCAGCGTTTCCCTGCGGTGAGGACCTTCGGCGCTTTCCAGTGCGGCGCGCAGCGCCTGCAGTTGCGCCAGCTTGGTGTCGCTGAACTGGCGGACCAGGAGTTCCGCGCGGTCGTGCCGGAACATGAGAATACTGGTAAGCACTGCCAGCCCGACTACGGCGACCAGCAACAGCACAAGGCGTCCGAACAGCGAACGCGGGAGCAGCGTCACGGCGCCTCTTCGCCGCCCGCGGCGGGCTGTTGCGCGTCGTCGGGGGCGGCCAGGTCGGGCACGTACACGTAGCCGAAACCCCATACCGTCTGGATGAAGCGCGGATTGGCGGGATCGGGCTCGATCAGCTTGCGCAGCCGCGACACCTGCACATCGATGGCGCGGTCGAACACCTCGTGATCGCGGCCGCGTGCCAGCATCATCAGCTTTTCCCGCGCAAGCGGTTGACGCGGGTGCTGCACGAACACCTTCAGCAGCGCGAATTCTCCAGTGGTCAGCGAAACGCTCGTGCCGTCGTCGCGCAACAATGCGCGCGCGCTCAAGTCCAGTGCATGGGGACCGAACGGCACGCGGCCCTCGTCGCCGGGCGCGCCCGGCGCCGCGCGGTCGAGCTGCCGGCGCAGCACGGCATGTATGCGCGCGACGAGCTCGCGTGGATTGAACGGCTTGGGAAGATAATCGTCGGCGCCCATCTCGAGGCCGACGATGCGGTCGACCTCTTCGCCCTTGGCGGTAAGCATGATGATCGGCACTGTCTCCCCCGCGCCGCGAAGGCGCCGGCATACGGACAGCCCGTCTTCTCCGGGCAGCATCAGGTCCAGCACTACCAGGTGCGGCGGGTCGCGCTGCAGCTTCTTGTCGATGTCGCGCGCATCCGGCAGCGCCGCGACCTGGAAGCCCTGCTCACCCAGATAGCGGGTCAGCAGGTCGCGCAGGCGGACGTCGTCATCGACGACCAGGATCTTGGAAGGTGGGGACTTGGTAACCATGTACGCCATTAGAACGGTGGGCTCGCGATACTGCGCGCCCATGCTGTAAGCAATTGTAACGGCAGCAGGGCGCGCGCAACGTCCGGTTGCAATATGCCTCTGCAAGCGTGCGAACTCCGCGCGGACAATGATGCTCGAACCATCGCATCGGACTGCTCCGGAAATCATGTTCCGGACGATGGTGCAAACCCGACAGGAAAACTCTCGAAGAGGAATGATCATGCAAGCAAGGAAATTGGGACGCCCCGCAGTTCGTCTGGCCGCGCTTGCCGCGACGGCCGTCCTGGCGCTGACGGGCGCCGTCGCGATGGCGCAACCTGGCTTTGGTCACGGCGCCGGCCACCCGCACGGGGGACCCGGCGGAATGGAGATCGAACACGTACTGGGGGCCGTCAAAGGTCAGCTCAATCTCAATACTTCGCAACAGGTGATGTGGGACAACGCCGTCGCGCAAACCAAATCCGCGCACGAAACAGGTCGCGCCAACATGCAAAAGGTCCACGCGGCGATGAAGGCCGAGCTGGCCAAGCCGGAGCCGGATCTGGCCGCAGTCTCCGCCGTTGCCGACAGCACCCAGGCGAGCAACCAGGCGTTGCGCCAGGACGTGCGCAAGCTATGGCTGCAGGTCTACGCCGCATTCTCGCCTGAGCAGAAGGCGGTCGTGCGTGATGCGCTTGCCAAGCAGGTGGCGCGCATGGAGGCGATGGGTGCGAAGATGCGCGAGCACATGCAACGCGGCAGCTGAACCGGACTGGAGTTGCGCGACTCGACGCGCGTATTGCGTGGTGAACGCGCAGTAAGTTGGAGTGGATGGGGCGCGCTTTAAGCGCGCCCCTTTTTTTGCGGTGAGACCTTGAGGCGATCGGTCCGGCGGTTCCGTGCGGACCATGAATACTTGATTCAATACAACGTCTTGTCGTGGTGTCGATAGAGGTCTATGACATTGGCATTATCGGTGTTATGCTTTTGTCATGGAACGCGCAAAGCGTTCCGCCGCGAGGGGAAGCGCCATGCGGGTCGCACGGAACGGGCAGGGCGCCGACATGTCGGGCTACCGGCCGGGCGTGCGGCCATGGGCCGCGCTGCGGCATTGCGTGGCGGCCCTGCTGCTCCTGTTCATGCTGGTACCAATGGCCGGTGCGCAGTCGCAGGTCAGCCCGGTGTACCGCTTCTTCAATCAGGCCACCGGCACGCACTTCTATACGATCGTCGCGGCCGAACGCGACCAGGTCATCGGCACCTACCCTCAGTTCGCCTACGAGGGGGCCGCGTTCGCAGCCTTTGCTAACGCAGTCCCCGCGTCGCAACCGGTATTCCGATTCTTCAACACTGCGACCGGAACGCATTTCTATACCATCGACGTGGCCGAGCGCGACCGCGTCCTCGCCACCTGGCCGCAATTCGCCTTCGAGGGTGCGGCCTACTACGCGATGCCCGGTCCCGGCGCCGATGCCCGAACAGGCCTGTTCCGATTCTTCAATAGCACGACGGGCGCGCACTTCTACACGGTGTCGGTGGACGAGCGCGATCAGGTGCGCGCGACATTGCCGCAGTTCGCCTACGAGGGTGTGGCGTTTTACGTCTATGGCGCCGATGGCGTGCCGGTGCCGCCCGTCGCCGTGGCGGTGCCAGATGGCTTTCGCTTTCTGCAGCAGGCGTCCTTTGGCGCCACACCCGCGACGCTCGCGCGCATCAAGGCGGTTGGCGTGCCTGCGTATATCGAGGAACAGTTCGGCGCTCCCACCAGCGGTTATCCGGAGGCGGAATACAGCTACCTGTCGCTCGACGAATCCGACAGCTGTTCGTTCAGCGCCGCGCGCGAGGGTGCGGCCTATTCGTGCGCGATCAACCAGCTGACACTGTTCAAGCTACGCAACCAGTTCTTCGCCAACGCGCTGACCAAGCCCGACCAGTTGCGCCAACGGGTCGCGTGGTCGCTGTCGCAGTTCTTCGTCATCTCGGCGATGAAGGATCCGGACATGGAGGCCGCGTACGTGCAGGCGCGTTACCACCAGATGCTGTTCAACGGCGCGTTTGGCAACTTCGAGGACCTGTTGCTGAACGTTGCGCTGTCGCCACAGATGGGCCACTACCTCGACATGGTGGACAACGCCAAAGCGAATCCGGCCGCAGGCACCGAGCCCAACCAGAACTTCGCGCGCGAACTGCTGCAGCTGTTCTCCATCGGCACCATTGAACTGCAGGCCGATGGTACGCCGCTACGGGATGCCGCGAACCAGACAATACCGAGCTACGGCCAGAACGAGATCAAGGCCTTCGCGCGCGTGTTCACGGGCTGGACGTATCCGCCCTTCGACGCTGCGCAGAAAAAGGGCCCGGACGACAATCGCTACTTCGCCAAGCCGATGGTGCCGGTGGCTGCGGACCACGACACCGCTCCCAAGACGCTGCTCAAAGGCGCCACGCTACCCGCCGGCTTGTCGGCCGACATCGAGCTTCGCCTCGCCGTCCACAATGTCTTCATGCACCCGAACACCGGCCCCTTTTTCGCAAAGCACATGGTCCGGCAGCTGGTGACGGGCAATCCTTCACCCGCGTACATCGGACGCGTTGCCGCAGCATTCAATGACAACGGCAGCGGAGTGCGCGGCGACATGAAGGCAGTGTTGCGCGCGGTCCTCCTCGATCCGGAAGCGCGAGGCGACATGAAGACCGACCCGGCCTACGGAATGCTGAAGGAGCCTGTCCTCTACATCACCTCGGTGCTGCGCCAGTTGGGCGCCCAGAGCGACGGCGCGGGACTGGAGCGGGCGGCGAGGGCGATGGGCCAGGACGTCTACTACGCGCCGACGGTGTTCAATTATTACCCTGCCGAATACACGATTCCAGGAACCGCGCTGGTGGCGCCCCAATTCGGCATCCACAACACGAACACCGTGCTGCACCGGATGAATTTCGCGTACGACATGATCTACAACGACGGCTACGGGCCCGACGGCGACGTGCCGAACGCCATTGGAACGCGCGTGGACCTCAGTGCCTTCTCCAGCGCCGCCGCGGACCCTGCGAAACTCGTCGCGATGGTCAACGATCGCCTGTTCGGCGGCGGCATGCCGTTGGGCATCAGGGCAGAAATCCTCGCCGCAGTGACCGCACTGCCTGCCGACGATGCGGACGAGCGCGCGCGCACCGCGGTGTTCCTCGCGGCATCGTCCTTCCAGTTCCAGGTGTCCCGATGACGAGCGCATCGGGTCGCCGGCGCTTCCTGCGCGCCACCGGCGCCTTTTCGGCGGGCGCGTTGTTCCCGACGCTCTCGGCGTGGGCGCCGTCGACGCTGGCGCAGGCGTCAGATTATCGCGCGCTGGTGTGCGTCTTTCTGTACGGCGGCAACGACGGCAACAACATGGTCGTGCCGTACGACGATTACGCGAGCTACGCCGCGGGCCGCAGCGGCGCGACCGGTGCCGCCCTCGATCGCGGAGAACTCGTGCCCATCGAGCCCGCGGGACTGGCGCGCTACGGATTGCATCCCGATCTCTCGTCGCTTGCGCCGCTGTTCGAACAGGGCAAGCTGGCGGTGGTCGCCAATGTCGGTGCGCTGACCGCGCCGATCACGCGCGCCGACTATCTGGCCGGCAAGGCGCGTCCGCGCAACCTGTTCTCCCACAGTGACCAGCAGTCCGTGTGGCAAGGTCTCGTCCCCGGACAGGCGACGCCCAGCGGATGGGGCGGCCGCATTGTCGACGTCACGGGCGCCGGTAATGCCGGACTCGCCATTCCGGGAATGGTGTCGCTCGCCGGCGATGCGATCTACACAATCGGCGCGACGTCGCTGCCGGTGGCGCTGGCGCAGGATGGGGCGCTCGGCCTCGCGGGCGATCGCTACAGCGATTCCGGCCGGATCCGCTATAACGCGCTGAACAGGATTCTCGCCCGTGACCGCGAACATCAGCTCGTCGCCAGTGCTGCGGACGTGATGACGCTGGCCGTGAAGAGCAGCGAAGCACTGTCCGACGCGCTGAATTCTGCGTACAGCGCGATCGATACGGCGTTCCAGGGCACCAACGGAAGTCTAGCGGACCAGGTCTACCAATGCGCGAAGCTGGTGGCCGCGCGGGCGCAGCTCGGTGTGTCGCACCACGCGTTCTTCACGTCCATGGGCGGGTTCGACACGCACAACGCTCAACGCGGCGAGCAGGCATCGCGCTTCCGCGAACTCGGGCCTGCGCTGGCCGCGTTCCAGAAGGCGATGGACGCGCTCGGTGTTCCGGACAAGGTAACGACGTTCACGCTTTCGGATTTCGGCAGGACATTTCGCATCAACGCCAATGCCGGCACTGATCATGCGTGGGGCAGTCACCATTTGGTCATGGGCGGCGGCGTGCGCGGCCGTGCGTTTTACGGGAGATTCCCGAATCTCGCCATGGGCGGAGCGGATGACGCCGGCGACGACGGCCAGTGGATTCCGACGACGTCGATCGAACAATACGGCGCGACGCTCGCGAAATGGTTCGGCGTGAAATCCACTGCGCTCGCACACGTGTTTCCCAATCTGCCGGCATTCGCTGTCACAGACCTGGGATTCCTCGCCTGACTCCTTTGCGCAGGACATTCCTACGGCATAAAACTAGGGCGATTGGCCGACAACGCCCAGTTGGGGCAAAAGTTTGCGGTAACGCCCGCCGCGATTTCCGCAACTTCGCATGATTCGCGTACCCAACCAAGCATACTGATGGCATTAAGATGTATGGTACACGTCAAGACATTCGTCATATGAATTTTGTACAAACCAATGTAATCAATATATTAAGTGTGATAGTTAACATGGCATGCGCATAAGATTGACTGCAACTTTGCCGTTTGTCGCCAAATTGATAAATTACTTGAATTGTGTATGTTGTCCGTGAATAATCGCCGCACAGGGGAGCGTTCCGATGTACTCACGGCGTCGCAATTGAGCCGCGTGAGAACCTAAGGACGAGCCAACCACGACATCCGTCGTCCCAAGTGCGGAGGCTGGCGATGCAGGGCGAAATCAGCAAGTCCAGGAATGTGGCGGCGCGCACGCGCGGCTGGCTCAAGAATGTGGCGTTGGTCCTCGCGCTCGGCTTCGGCCTCAGTGCCGGTCTCGCGACGCAAGACGCAGTTGCCGCGGACCAGACCTACCCGGTCGTGCGCTTCTACAACGAGCGGACCGGAACGCACTTCTACACGATCGACACCGACGAACGGGACCAGGTCCTGCGCCTGTATCCGTGGTTCGACTACGAGGGCGTCCAGTTCTACGCCTACAAGACGCAAGTGGCCGGCAGCCTACCGGTTTACCGTTTCTTCAATACGTCGACCGGCACGCACTTCTACACGATCGTCCCCGAGGAAAAGGATTATGTGCTGCAGCGCTACCCGGTCTTCGCCTTCGAAGGCCCAGCGTATTACGCGCTGAGCACGCCCGGTGCGGGCAGCGAGGACCTTTACCGTTTCTTCAACACTCGCACGGGCGCGCACTTCTATACGACCAGCGCTCCCGAGCGCGACCACGTCAAGGCGACGTGGCCGTGGTTTACGTTCGAAGGTGTTGCTTACCAGGTTTACGCTGACGGGACGCCGGGCGGCGGCGGCGGTGGCGGTGGCTCAGGTGTCACAACGACCGCATTGTTCAGCTCCGCCAATCCGGCGGCTGTCGGCGCCAGCGTGACCTTCGTGGCTACCGTGAGCGGGACGGCGCCTACGGGCACTGTCGCGTTCACCGACGGCGGCGCGGCGATTTCCGGCTGCGCGGCGGTTGCCGCGGGAACCAGCGGCAACACCGCAACGGCGATCTGCACGTCCACCACGCTCACGGCGGGCAGCCATTCGATCATGGCGACTTACGCAGGCGACGCCGTCAACGCGTCGTCCAGCAACACGCTGACACAGAACATCACCGGCGGTGGCGGCGGCGGCGCAGTCTCGACGACATCGGTGGTGAGCTCGGCCAATCCCGCGGCCTTCGGCGCAACGGTGACGTTCACGGCCACCGTAACGGGCGACGCGCCCACCGGAAGCGTGACCTTTACCGATGGCGGCAACCCGTTGTGCGCTGTGGTTCCCCTGGGAGCTGGCGGAACCGCTACGTGTTCAACGAATGCGCTGGGCGCAGGCACGCACACTATCATCGCGAGCTACGGCGGCGACGCCGGCAACATGGTTTCCAGCGGCATGGTCGCCCAAGTCATCAATGCGGGCGGCGGCGGCGGCGGACCGGGAACGACGATGACCACATTGGTCAGCTCGGCCAACCCCGCTGCAAGTGGCGCGAGCGTCATGTTCACCGCCACGGTGACCGGCACGACGCCAACGGGCAGTGTCAACTTCATGGACGGCACGGGTTCAATCTCCAATTGTGCCGTGGTCAACCTGGCCGCTGGTAGCGGCAACTCGCGGACCGCCACATGCACGACCACGAACCTGGCGGTGGGTACGCACGCCATCGCTGCGAAGTACTCGGGCGACGCCAAAAACGCGCCGTCGACGAGCGCAACAATCAGCGAGACGATCACGGGCGCACCGGCGGCGCTGGTGCCGAAGGTCGCGTTCACGCTGTCCAATACGCTCTTGATCGCTCCGCAAACCGTTACGATCACGGCGACGGCAACGGAAACCGGCGGCACGATCGCCAAGGTCTCCCTGTACCTGGACGGCGTGAAGCTCGCGGACCTGACCGCATCGCCATACACGTTCACCACGCCGGCACTGGGGATGGGCACGCACCAGGTCTACGCGACTGCCACCGACCTCCTGGGCACCGTAACGTCGACGCTGACGCAGAACGTCGTGGCCATTTCCGGTCCGCCGCCCGTGGCATCCGTTGATGCCAACATCTGGCGTCTGCTCAACCAGGCCACGTTCGGCGCCTCGCAGCAGGAAGCGGCGAAGGTCAAGGCAATGGGCATCACGGGCTGGATCGACAACCAGTTCCTGCAGCCGATGTCGGGGTATCCGGACTCGAAGTACAACGTGATCGCGCTGAACCCGATTCCGTCCGTTTGCGCGACCCAGGACCCGCAGAAGAAGAACTACGCGGCGGACTCGCCGCAGGCGATATGCGCCCGCGATCACCTGACGCTTGCGGGCATCCAGCGCGACTTCTTCACCAATGCGATCACGGCGCCGGACCAGCTTCGCCAGCGCGTGGCTTGGGCCCTGTCGCAGATCGCCGTGACGTCAGGCAATGAACGGGACCTGTCGTACGCGTACGTGATGTCGCGGTACCAGAACATCATGTTCCAGGAGGCGTTCGGCAATTACCAGACGCTGCTGCAGAAGATCACGCTGAGTCCCGCCATGGGCAACTACCTCGACATGGTCAACAACGACCGTGCCAGCGGCGCCCGCGTGGCGAACGAGAACTACGCGCGGGAAATCATGCAGCTCTTCTCGGTTGGCCTCGAGGAATTGAACGACGACGGGTCCGTGATCAAGGACGGGGCTGGCGATCCGATTCCGACCTACGACCAGAACACCATCAAGGAATTCGCCAAGGTGTTCACGGGCTACACGTACGCCGATCCGGCCAATCCCGCAGCGCCCGCGACAAAGAAGAACGGCGCGTACTACGCGGCGAACATGGTCACCTACCCGACCACCGCGAACGCCGGCCACGAGACCTCGGCCAAGACGCTGCTGAACGGTATTCCCGTGCCGGCCAACCAGACGCCGCAGCAGGATCTCGACGCCGCGGTGCAGAATGTGTTCCTGCATCCGAACACACCGCCGTACATCAGCCGCCAGCTGATTCAGCGCCTGGTCACGGGTGACCCGTCGCCTGCCTATCTGGCACGGATCTCTGCCGTGTTCAAGGACAACGGACAGGGCGTGCGCGGCGACCTGAAGGCCGTGGTGAGGGCGATCCTGCTGGATCCGGAAGCGCGCAACGTCGTCAACCCTGCGGCCACGTTCGGCAGCCTGCGTGAACCGGTGATTTCGGTGACCGCGGCCATTCGCGCGCTGAACGGCATCAGCGACGGCAACCGCCTCGCGGGTGCGACGAGCAACCTTGGCCAGAACCCGTACTTCTCGCCGACGGTGTTCAACTACTTCCCGCCGGATGCGGCGATTCCGGGCACGTCGACCCTTGCGCCGGAATTCGCGATACACACGACCAACTCGGCGGTCGCGCGCTCCAACCTGGTCTACACGCTGGTCTACCAGCCGTATGCGCCGGACCCGACGATCCCGAACGCGGTGGGAACGCGCCTCGACCTGTCGCAGTTCGCGGCGCTCGCGGCCAACCCGGCGGCGATGGTCACCCGGTACAGCGAAGTGCTGACCGGCGGCCAGCTCGATCCGGCGGCGCAGGCCATCGTCGTGAATGCGGTGAACCAGGTCGCGATCAGTGCAACGCCTACTCCGGCGCAATTGATGGCCCGCGCCCAAATGGGGGCCTACTTGATTCTTTCCTCCTTCCACTTCCAGGTGCAGCGCTGATGAATACCAATCGCCGGAAATTCCTGAGGTCGACCACCGCGCTCACCGCGAGCGCGGCCGCGGGCAGCATGCTCCGCTGGGGTGTCCAGAGCGCCGAGGCGCAAGCGATGGGCGGCTACAAGGCCATCGTGTGCGTGTTCCTGTTCGGTGGCAACGACTCGAACAACATGATCGTTCCGATCACGGACTACGCTCAGTACGCGGCCACGCGCACGGTGGCGTCGAACGTCGGCCTCACCCAAGCGCAGCTGCTTTCATTCAATGCGCCGAGCGCGGGCAAGTCCTATGGCTTCCATCCGTCCTTTGCACCACTGACGCCGACTTATGCCTCCGGCAAGCTGGCCGTGATCGCCAACGCGGGAACGCTGGTCACGCCGTTGACGCAGGCGCAATACAAGAATCCGCCGGTTGGCTATGTGCGACCCTCGAACCTGTTCTCGCATTCCGACCAGCAGAATGCGTGGATGGGCCAGATATCGGGGCAGGCGGTGGCCACGGGCTGGGCGGGCCGCGCGGGAGATTCACCGAGCATCACTTCCGCAAGCGCAACGTCGGCGATTCCCGTGACGATCTCGGTCTCGGGCAAGCAGGTGTTCACGATCGGCAACAAGACGGCGCCCTTGGTCATCCCCGGCAACGGGGGCGTGGGGGTATCGGCGCAGGGGGGCGGGGATGGCCCGGCGCGGTTCGCCGCGATGCAGGCACTGCTTAGCACGGGTCAGTCGAACGTCGTGGTCGCCGGTGGATCGAACATCCTGAGCCAGGCGCTGGCTGCCAATGCCACGGCCAATCCGATTCTGCAAGCCACGCTGCCGCCGGTGATTCAGACGGCCTTCACGGTCGGCGGCACGTTGCTCAACACCAGCATTGCGCAGCAGCTGCGGCAGGTCGCGCGGCTCATCAACGCGCGCGCGGCCACCGGCAACACCGTCGGGCGCCAGTTCTTCTTCGTCAGCATGGGCGGCTTCGACACCCACTCGAACACGGTCACCAACCAGACCAACCTGCTCAACCAGCTCGCGCCCGCGATGAAGGCGTTCTACGACTACACGGTTGCCGACGGCGTGGACAGCATGGTCACGCAGTACACCGCCTCGGACTTCAACCGCACGTTCATCGGCAACGGCAATGCCGGCGTCGACCACGCGTGGGGCGGCCATTCCATCGTCCTCGGCGGAGCAGTGAACGGCGGCAACATGTATGGGAAGTTTCCGGACCTCACCGTCAAGGGACCGGACGATTCGGGCAGCAACGGTGCCTGGATTCCGACGACTGCGGTCGACCAGGTTGGTGGCACGCTGGCCAAGTGGTTCGGCATGCCGGCCGGCGACATCGCGCAGGTGTTCCCGAACCTGAAGAATTTCGCGCCCGACTTGGGCTTCATGTCCTGATTCACGCGGAGGCCGCAATTAAGCAGCCCAGCTTGACTACGACGGTCCTGCGTTAGACGACTCCGGCGTTGCATCCCCCCGCGGCGCCGGCGCGGGACCGCCACCTTTTCCTCCGACCGCCGGTCGGGTCGCATGCGCCGCGATCCGCCCGGCGTTTCTTTTTTTCCAACCTCGATCCGGCTGATGGTAGTGACACGCACACTCTAAAGCGCATGCGCCGCTGTGCCGCGCGGCACGGCGCGCACGATCAGAGCGGTCGCCACCGCTTCGAGGACATCGGCGACAACCGGCTTGGGAAGCAATGTCAGGCCTGCGGACCGGGCCGCGCGTTCCGCGGCGGCGCTGGTGTCGCCGGAAACGATCAGCGCGGGCACCGCGAAACCAAGTTCGGCGCGCAGCGCGCGAACGGTGGTGACGCCGCTGGCGCCATCGCCCAGCCGCAGGTCCGCGACGACGAGGTCGGGATACCGCGCCGATCGACACAGGACATCGAGCAGCGACCGGGCATCGCGCCCGCCGACCACCTGGGCACCCCAGATCGAGAACAATTCGGACATGGCGTCGATCGCCGCGGGGTCGTCATCCACTACCGCCACGAGCGTCCCGTCGAGCGAAACGCGACCGATGCAGGCGGCACCGGGCGCCACGCCGGCGAACGCGTGCACGGCGTCGGCCGCCCTGGGCATGTCGATGCGAAAGCTGGAACCGGTGCCCAGGCGCGAGACGACCGCGACGTCGTGGCCGAGCAACTGCGCCAGCCTGCGCACGATGGCAAGCCCCAGACCCATGCCCGCCGGCGTCACGGCACTTCCGCCGCCGCGCCGAACCTGGTAGAACTCCTCGAATATCTTTTCGCAGTGTTCCCTCGCGATGCCGGCACCGGTATCGACGACAACCGCCGAAACCTGCGCACCACGCCGTCGCGCGCCGATGAGGACGCCACCCTGCAACGTGTAGCGCACCGCGTTCGCGACGAGGTTGCGCACCATGCGCTCGAGAAGCGCGGCGTCGCTGTCGACGGTGAGGCGCGTTTTGGCGCAGCGCAGCACCAAGCCCTTGCCCTCCGCCTGCGGCCTGAATTCGGCTGCAATGCGCGCGAGTAGCGGCGCCAGCGCGACGCGGGAGCGCTCAGGCGTGTGCGCACCGGCCTCGAGTTGCGACAAGTCGAGCAACTGCGCGAATTGCGACTCCAGTGCGTTGACGGCGCTCTGCACATTGCCGACCAGCGGTTGCCACGGCGCGTCGCGCGCCCGCGTGGCGAGTACCGCGGTATACAGTCCCAGCGCATGCAGCGGCTGGCGCAGGTCGTGGCTCGCCGCGGCAAGCAACTGGCTCTTGGCGCGATTTGCGGCTTCGGCCGCGGCGCGCGCTTCGTGCGCCGCGCGCGTCTGGCGCTTGAGCCCATCGATCAGGTCGATGTTCTCGTAACGAATGGCGAGTGACCGGGTCAGCACATCATTGAGGTGATGCCCGAACGCGAGCACGAATCCCAGCACCACGGTCATGACCAACGCGGTGAACGTGTGGACATGGTCGGCGACCAACGCCTCGCGCAATATCAGTGGCACCAGCGCGGGGATGACGAACCCGTAGAAGGAAGGCTTGTATACGGCCGTGAGATTGAGGCCGCCCAGTACGACGCCGAACAGGCACACGATCAGCAGCGCCTGGTGCGACGGTGAATTCGGATACATCGCGACGGAGGCGAAACCCCAGAGCGCGCCGCCAAGCGTCGAGCCGAAAGCCCAATACCGGCCCCAGCGCGGCGCTGCAGCGAGCCCTGGCTGCACGCGGCACCAGGCGCGAACCAGCGCGCCTCGCCACAATTGGTTGGCGAAGATGAGAGACACCCATGACGCCATCAGCCAAGGCGGAGCCTGGCCCCACATGGCCGAGCACAGCAGCACCGCGCCAAGCATCATGGACAGCGACGTGCGGTGCCAGCCCGCATACAACTCTCCCACCTGATCGGCGCGGGCGCGCGCAATCAGGGCAGGGGGAATGCCGGAGAGCGGCGACGTCATCGACGCGCCTCGAGCGTCGTATCCGCGCGTCAGGAATTTGTCGACGACTGGTCGACGCCGATGCCGCGCCGGGCGAGCTCGATGATCGCCTGGGAGCGCGAATGCACGTTGAGGGCTCTGAGGATGGCGCTCACGTGTACCTTCACGGTGCCTTCGGATAGCCGCAGGTCGCGACAGATGAGCTTGTTGGGCTTCCCCTGCAGCAGAAGGCGAAGGACGTCCGACTGTCGTTGCGTGAGCCCGAGTATGTCTACCGGGACGCCGTTGATCACGCGCGGCGCCGAGCGCACGTCGGTGGTGACGTGGCGGCCGCCCGAGAGAATGGTCTCGATAGCGTCGAGAAGCGCCAGCGGACTCGCCGTCTTGGCAATGAAGCCGCGCGCGCCCGCGGCTATCGCAGCGCTCACCGTCGCGGAGTCGTGCGTCGCCGATAGCACGACAATCGGCAAGAGAGGACGATCGCGGCGCAATTCCGCCAGGAGGTCCAACCCCCGGGCGCCGGGGAGGGTGAGGTCGAGCAGCACCAGCGCGCAGTCGGGATGGCGCGCGAGAAGCGTCAGCGTTTGCGTTCGATCGGACGCGCCCAGCACCTCGAGTCGCCGATCCGATTGTCGCAGCACCTGTTCCAGCGCGTGCAGGATCAGGGGATGATCGTCGACGATCAGTATTTTCATGGCGCCTCCCATGGAGCGCGACGTACCGATTGCGCGCGAGGGCCAACTCTATTCGCGGCGGATGGGCGAGGAAACTGTCACTTACGACAGTGTCTAGCGCACTGCGATTTTGTGCGCGACAGCCATTCACGGCCACAGCCTGCCGCGCGTCCTACGTGCGAAATCGTCATAGTCTGGTGTTCGGTCCGATGTATGAGTGGCAGCATCCCGCATGGGTAGGGGATCTGCAGTTGACGACAGTTGCGCTTCAGCCCGTTCGTTCGCCTCGCACCGTTATGCAGTCCGGCACCAAAGTGAAGGAGTCCGCGATGCCTGCGTTTTGGACCGCGATCCCGCCATCGACCTATCTCGTCGCGGCGCTTGCTTGCGCGATGTTGTTCGGTTGCGCGCAGCCCGAGCGCGCCCCTGAGCCCGCACCGCCGACGCCCGCGCCGGCCGTTCCGCCACCCCCAGCGCCCCCATTGTCTGGCGACAACGCGACAAGCACGCAGCAACGCGGCCGCATTTCGCTGTACGGCAATGATTTCGCGGGAAGGAAGACCGCCAGCGGCGAGCCGTTCGACCCCACGGCGCTCACGATGGCCCACCGAACGCTGCCGTTCGGCACGCGGGTGCGCGTCACCAATCTCGAGAACCAACGCAGTGTGGAGGTCGTGGTAAACGATCGCGGCCCGTACGTGTCCGGACGTATCGCCGACCTGTCCGAAGCGGCGGCGCGCCGCATAGACATGGTTGCCGACGGCGTCGTGGATGGGCTACTGGATATTCTCCAGCCGGGGAAAAAACGCTAGCGAGCGATTTAAAGTGACGGCGCTGGCCTGTGGCGTCGCGGGCCTACCCCGCGCGGCTGAATCCGAGGCGCTGCTGCTCCGCCATTTCCTGGCGCAATGCACGCAAGCGGGTCTCCACCACGGAGAGTTGGTAGAAGTCGCCGTCGCCCGATTTCGTGGCCAGCTCGTATTGCGTGACCGCCAATGGCAGGTTGCCTATCCACGCGTAATACTCGCCCTGGTGCTCGTGCTGCTTGAGGCGCTTGTCCTGCGCCGCATAGGCGCGCGCGGCGATCTCGTGCAGCGGTCCTTCCGCAGGGAAGCGGACCAGTTCCTTTTCCGCGTACGCGGAGGCATCCGCCGGACGCCCCGCCTTGATCAGCGCTTCCGGATAGTCGTGGATCAGCTGCATCTTGTTCGGATACCGGGTCAGCGCGGATTCGAAGCGTTTGACAGCGGCGGGATACTCGGCCGCCGCCAGCAGCACATTGCCGGCCATCGCCTCGACCATCGGATGCGGCGGCGCGATCTTCTCGAGCTGCACCAATGCTTCCTTTGCCTTCGGAATATCCTTCGCTCTCAGCCACGAGGCCACCAGGCCGTAGTGTTCGGCGACTTCGTTGTTGAATTTCTTCTCGGCTATGTTGCGGGCGAAGTTCGCCGCCTGCTCGCGCGCGTCGCCCTGGTAGCTCTGCAGCAGCGCGCGCACAAGATGGAAGTCCAGCGAATCGCGCACCTGCTTGTACGGCAGGTCCTGCGCACGGCTCTTGGCTTCCGCGATTCGCTCGTAGGTGACCGGGTGATCGCGCAGATACGATGGCACGTTGCCTTCGACGAAGCGGCTGGAACGCTGCAGGCGATCGAAGAATTCGCCCATGGCGTTCGGGTCGAATCCTGCCGAGACGAGACGCGTAAAGCCGACGCGGTCTGCCTCGAATTCGTTCTCGCGCGTGAAATTGATCTGCTGTTGCGCGGCGAGCGCCTGCGTGCCGGCAATGGCGGCCGACATCGCCTGGTTGCTGCTCGAACCGCCCGCCTTGGAGGCGAGGATGGCCACGGCGAGACCCGCCAGTGTGGTCAGCAGGACGTTCTGTTGGCTCGCCATTCCCCGCGTTATGTGGTGCTGCGTGACGTGCGAGATCTCGTGCGCCAACACGCTGGCCAATTGCGACTCGTTCTGCGCGAGCAGTACCAGTCCGGTATTCACGCCGACGAATCCTCCGGGTAAAGCGAATGCGTTGATCGCCTGATCGGGGACCGCGAAGAACACGAAGTCCTGCTTGACATCCCGCGTGGCGGTGACCAGTCGGTTGCCGAGTTCGTTCAGGTAGTCGTTGACTTCCGCATCTTCGAGGTAGCCTCCGCCTCCGCGAATCTGCCGCATGATCAACTCGCCCAGTTTTCGTTCCTGGGTCGGGGACATGATGGACTGCGAGGAATCGCCCAGATCGGGGAGCTTCTGGCTGGGCGACAGCGGCACCGCGGGGCCACCGATCGAGCCGTATTTCTGAATGTCCGCGGAATCCGGAAGCGCAGGAACCGATGGCGGAGCTGAAGGGACCGAACCGTATTTGCGCAGTTCGCTGGAGTCCGTGGCGGTCTGTGCTGAAGCTAGCGAGACAAACGGCGGGTGTGACACGGGCGCGACCGCCAGCGCGACGGCGACGAACGCCGCGACTCCCGAGCGCGTGTGGGGCCCGGCGCGCCGTTGGGCGCGAGTGGGTGGCGGTGCCGATGGGGAGGAGGGCGTCATGGGATGGTGCTAAGATTCCCGCCGATCGATCAAGTTCAAACGAAGGGCAATTTCGGTGGCACGTTCACGCACGGCGGGGACCGGGGCGAAATCCGCGGCGGTGAAGGTCGCGAGGACCAGGGGACCGTCGCTCACGGCATCGAAAAAGGGGCCAAGCCCCCATTTTACCCACTTCGACGCGCGTGGTCAGGCGCACATGGTCGACGTCGCGGCGAAGGATGTAACGAGGCGTGTCGCCCGAGCGGGGGGCCGGATCGTCATGCTTCCTTCGACGCTGACGCTGATCGAGACCGGCGGCGGGAAGAAAGGAGACGTCCTGGGCGTCGCGCGAATCGCGGCGATTCAGGCGGCCAAGCGCACCTCCGATCTCATTCCATTGTGCCACCCGTTGCCGCTGACGCGCGTAACGGTGGAGTTTTCCTTCGTCGCCGAAGCGTCGGCAGTTGACATCGAGGTCGTGGCGGAAACGCTGTCGCGCACCGGCGTGGAGATGGAGGCGCTGACGGCGGCCGCGGTGGGTCTGCTCACGATCTACGACATGTGCAAGGCGGCCGACCGCGCGATGCGGATCGAGCAGGTCCGGCTGCTCGAAAAATCAGGCGGCAAATCCGGGCATTTCATCGCCAATCATTAGAGGCCCTCGGCGCCCGGTTCTCTGGCGCCGTGAGGCCAAGACGCCGCGGGCGTCTTCGCATTTCGGTTTTGCGTGCTTTGCCTACCAATTCCACATGCTGCCGTCTTCCAGGCGGTTTACCGGAAGCGCGCTTGGCTTGTAGGGATATTGCGCGGCCCGTTCCTCATCGATGGTGACGCCATGCCCCGGTGTTTCCCCCGCATGCAGGTAGCCATCGCGGAAAACATAGTCGTGCGGAAACACCGCGTCGGTATCGGCCGTATGCCGCATGTATTCCTGGATGCCGAAGTTCGGAACCCAGGTGTCGAAATGCAGCGCCGCGCCCATGCACACGGGAGACAAGTCCGTGGCGCCGTGGCAACCGGTGCGCACCTGGTGCAGTTCCGCGAGATGCGCGATGCGGCGCAAGTGTGAAATGCCGCCCGCGTGGACCACGGTGGTGCGGATGTAATCGATCAGTTGTTCGCTGATCAGCTGCTGGCAGTCGTGGACGGTGTTGAAGATCTCGCCTACCGCGATCGGCGTGACCGTGTGCTCGCGGATCAGCCGGAACGCGGCCTGGTTTTCCGCAGGCGTCGGATCTTCCATCCAGAACAGTCGATAGGGTTCCAGCGACTTGCCGAGCCGGCCGGCTTCGATCGGCGTGAGGCGATGATGCACGTCGTGCAGGATATGGTGATCGAAGCCGAAGCGCGTCCGAATCGCTTCGAAGAGTTTCGGCGCATGGTCCAGATAGCGGGTCGTCGACCACACGTTCTCCGTGGGCAGCGCCGAATCGGCGGGCTCGTAATAGAGCTTGTCGCTGGCCACGCCGTAGGTCGACGGCAACCCGGGCACGCCGCATTGTGCGCGGATGGCCTTGTACCCCATGTCCACATAGCGCGCGACCTCGTCGAGCGTCTCCGCGATGTCGTTGCCGTTGGCGTGGCCGTAGACCATCACGCCGTCGCGGCTGCGGCCACCCAGCAGCTGGTAAAGGGGGAGGTTGGCTGCCTTTGCCTTCAGGTCCCACAGTGCCGTGTCGACTGCCGCGATGGCCGTCATCGTCACTGGACCGCGACGCCAGTAGGCGCCACGATAAAGGTACTGCCAGGTGTCTTCGATCCGGTGGGCATCGCGGCCGACGAGGGTCGGAATCACGTGCTCGGTCAAGTACGATGCCACGGCGAGCTCGCGGCCGTTCAGGGTCGCGTCGCCCAGTCCAGAGAGTCCGGTGTCGGTCTCGATCTTCAGCGTGACGAAGTTGCGTCCCGGACAGGTGACAATGACGCGTGCAGACGTGATTTTCATGCGGTGTTCCCAGATGGAAGCAAGGTCCCGGCAAGGCACCGGAGCGGGCATTTGGCCCGGTGGTTGGACCACTTGACCAGATTGTAGACGCGGGGCTACCATGCTGTATATAGGTTCCGGCGCGCGGCCCCTACGCCATGTCGACCGGAGCTATTCGCGCCGGGATTCAACCCGGCCGTCTGAGGAGTGTCCTTCTTGCCGCTGCAGACCGTCGAACCGCGCCGGCTCTACCGCCAGATCGCCGACCAGATCGCGGGACTCATCGGCAACGGTGAATTCGCGCATGGCACGCGGCTGCCCGCGGAGCGCGAACTGGCCACGCTGCTCGGAGTCTCGCGGACCTCGGTGCGCGAGGCGCTCATCTCGCTGGAAATTGGCGGCCTCGTGGAAGTCCGGGTCGGCTCCGGCGTGTTCGTCACTGCCGGGCCGTCGTCGCATGCGTCGGGCGGAGACAAGGGACCCGGCCCCTTCGAACTATTGAGCGCCCGTACGCTGGTCGAAGGCGAAGTAGCCGCGCTGGCCGCGGAGCACGCAACCGTCGAAGACCTCGAAGCACTCGGGCAATCCATCTCGCGCATGACCACCCACGTGGACGATTTCGTCATTCGCGAGGAATCCGACCGCGAGTTTCACTTAGGTGTGGCCAAGGCCACGGGCAACGGGTCGCTCGAGCTGGTGGTCGAGGGCCTCTGGAATCAGCGCGCCGAACTGTGGGGCAGGATGCAGCAGCACTTTCACACCGAGGCGCTGGCGCGCCGCACTATTCACGATCATGCGGCGATCCTGGCGGCGATCACCGCCCGCAATCCGGAAGCCGCCCGCACGGCCATGCATCGTCATCTCGCGCGCGTCGTGCGCGAATTCCAGCGAGGCGTGAACAGCAAGGGCAATGCAACAACCAAGGCGGGCAGACGCGAAGCGCGGCAACCGCATTTCATCGGCAAAGGAGGAGTGGCATGAGCACAGGCAGCAGCAGGCAGCAGGTGGGCAAAGGTGGGCGTCGCTGGAATTTGGCAGCGGTTCTCGGTGCGGCCGCAGCGATTCCGCTGAGCGCCACGCTTGCGTGGGCGGCGCCCGTCACCCTCAACATCGTCGACGTCGCGGGCAATCTCGCGCTGACCCAGGATGCCATCGACAACTACGTCAAAAAGAATCCTGACAAGATTTCGAAGGTCACCTACACGAAGGCGCCCGCGCCGGAATTGCCCGGCAAGCTGAAGGCGATGCAGGGCGCGGGTCGAAGCGACATCGACTTGGTGCTGACCGGCACCGACTTCCTCGCCGCCGGCATCGAACAGGGCGTACTGATGAAGGTCCTGCCGGACCAGTCGGCAAAGTTTCCCGGCCTCGCGGCGAATTACCAGCCGGCCGCCGCGAAGATGCAGGAACTGGCACAGGACTACGGCGTTGCCGTGACGTTCATGCCCGCGGGTCCGCTGGTCGAATACAACCCGGCCAAGGTCAAGCAGCCACCGACCACGCCGGCCGAACTGCTGGCCTGGTGCAAGGCCAATCCGAATCGACTGATCTACGCACGGCCCGCCAATTCGGGCCCCGGCCGCACGTTCATCATGGGCTTGCCGTACATCCTCGGCGACAGCAATCCCAAGGATCCGGTGAAGGGCTGGGACAAGACCTGGGCTTACCTCAAGGACCTCAACAGCTGCATCGAGTATTACCCCACCGGTACCGGCGCAGTGATGAAGGAATTGGGCGAAGGCTCGCGTGACATCACGCTGACGATGACGGGCTGGGATATCAATCCGCGCGTGCTGGGCATCGTACCCAAGGATTACAAGGTCGTGCCGTTCAAAGGCATGACGTGGGTCAACGACGCGCATTACATGACGATCCCGAAGGGTGTTCCACCGGAAAAGGTGGCTGCCGTGGTGGACCTCATGGCCTACCTGCTGACGCCCGAAGCGCAGGCGTATACGTATGACAAGGGCTACTTCTATCCGGGTCCGGCGGTGAAGAACGTTTCGTTGTCGATGGCGCCGAAGGAGTCGCAGGACGCGATCAAGGAATTCGGCCGTCCCGAATACGAAGGATGGCTTGCCCAGTTCCCGCACACGCAGTCGCTGCCGCCGTCGGCGCAAGTCGAGGCATTCAAGATCTGGGACCAGCAGGTCGGCGCGCAAAAGACGAAATAGCACGCACGTCCCTGATGCGGCGCGCCGACCTGCGCGCCGCGACGGGGAGTCCACCTCGATTTGCATCGGCGGAGCCATGAACCACGATTTCAACGAATTGCGGCTGGAGGGCGTGACGCGCCGCTTCGCGGGCGCCGGCGGGCAGGCGTTCGCGGCGTTGAACGAACTGACGCTTACCATCAAGCGTGGTGAATTCATCGCGCTGCTCGGGCCGTCGGGTTGCGGCAAATCCACGGCGCTGAACTGCATCGCCGGACTGATGCAGTTGTCCGGCGGGAGCATATGGCTCGATGCGACGCGCATCGACACGCTGCCTCCCGAAAAGCGCGGCTTCGGCATGGTGTTCCAGAATTACGCCTTGTTCCCGCACATGACCGTGGCCAAGAACGTCGGTTTCGGCCTCAGGATGCGCGGCCTTCCCGACGCCGAGATCGCGCCACGCGTCGCGCACGCGATGAAGCTCGTGCAACTGATCGGCCAGGAGCACAAGCTGCCGGGCCAGTTGTCGGGCGGGCAGCAGCAGCGCGTCGCGATCGCCCGCGCGATCGTCATCGAGCCACCGCTGGTGCTGATGGACGAGCCACTGTCGAACCTCGACGCCAAGCTGCGCATCGAGACCCGCGCCGAGATCCGGCGCATCCACAAGGAGCTCGGCCGGTCGACGATCTACGTCACGCATGACCAGGATGAGGCGTTGTCGCTTGCCGACCGCATCGTCGTGATGAAGGATGGCGTGGTACAGATGATCGCCGCGCCTCACGACGTCTACGGCCAACCGTCCAACCTGCACGTAGCGCGCTTTATGGGGTATCGCAACGTGCTCGAGCTCAACGTCGACTCGGAGCAAGGCGATCGGGTCGCATTGTCCGGCCCCGACGTGCATCTGACCGGCGTGCGCAAGCAGCCGTTGGCGGGCGGGCGGGCCTGCGTGGCCATGCGGCCCGAGGAGTTCGTACTCGCCGTTGCCGGCGCAGCCAATACCATTTCCGGCCGGGTCGCCAACGTCGAATACTGCGGGCGAGATTCTCTTGTCGACGTGGTCACCGCGTCCGGGACGCTGCTGCACGTGCGCGCGCCCGGGACGCCGACACTGGGCGAAAACGTTCACGTGCAGGTTCCGGTCGAGCGCGTGCTGGTCTACCCAAGTGAGGCGTCCGCGTGAGCAGCGCGGCTGCCGGCGCACCGCCTAGCGCAGCGTTCGATCGCACGCTGCTGCTCGTCGTGCCGGCCGCGGCGTTCATGCTGCTGCTCTTCGTGTATCCGTTCCTCTACGGGCTTGCTCTGTCCTTCAATCCGAAAGAAGGCGGGGCGTTCGCGAATTACTCGCACTTCTTCACCACCGACAATCTCTGGCCGACGATCTGGACCACGCTCCGGCTGGCGCTTCCCGCGACCCTGATCAACGTCGGCCTGGCGCTGCCGATAGCCTTCAAGATGCGCGTGAAGTCGCCCTATCAACGCTGGGCGACGACCATCCTCGTTATTCCAATCACACTCGGTACCGTGCTCATCGCTCAGGGCATGCTGACGTATTTCGGACCGAAGGGGTGGCTGTCCCAGTTCCTGCAATTCTTCCATCTGTACGAGGGTTCGATCCGCCTCACGCACAACTACTGGGGCGTGCTGATTTCGCTGGTGATATCGGGGTTCCCCTTCGCGTTCCTGCTCATCCTGTCCTATATCACCGGGATCGACCCGGTGCTGGCGCGCGCGGCGTCCACGCTCGGTGCGAGCCCGCGTGCGCAGTTCCGCAATATCTATCTGCCTCTTCTCGCGCCGGGCCTCGCGATGTGCTTCTGCCTGGCCTTCGTGCAGGCGTTCTCGGTGTTTCCATCTGCGGTGCTGCTCGGTTCGCCCGCGGGGCCGACGCGGGTGATCTCGATCGCCGCCTACGAGGCGGCGTTCGAGCAATACGACTACTCGCTGGCGTCGGCGATCGCGATGATCATGGGCTTCGTGCAGCTCATCGTCGTCGCGGCAGTTCTGGGCTTGCGCAATCTCATGTACCGCGGCCCGGTGAGTGGAGGCAAGGGATGAGCGCCGCCGGTCCGTCTCAAGGCACGTCGCCCGATCGTCGTTGGCTCGATCGTGCATGGACGGGTCTGCTGTGGGGCCTGATGACGCTGTTCCTTGTCAACATCGGGTTGATGATCGCGGCGGTGGCGACCAATTCCTTCGCCAAGCGATGGCTCGGCACTTGGCTGCCCGATGGCTGGACCACCCAGTGGTACGTATCGGCGTGGAAGGAATTCCAGCTCGACGCCATCCTGATAGTCACGGTGGAGGTCGTGTTCGCGGTGGTGTTCCTGGCACTGCTGATCGGCGTGCCCGCAGCGTACACGCTGGCGCGCCGCAACTTCCGCGGCAAGCGGCTGCTGATGCTGCTCTTCTTGCTACCGCTGATGGTGCCGCCAATCACCTACGGGATTCCGCTGGCGACCGTGCTCTACAAGGCGCAGCTCGCCGGCACGATCTACGGCGTGATCCTCGCCAACCTGATCCCGGCGGCGCCGTTTGTCATCCTCGTGATGACCCCATTCATCGAGCAGATCGATCCGAACCTCGAATCGGCGGCGCGCGTTTTCGGTGCCAGCACCGGCCGGATGTTCTGGCACGTGCTGGTGCCGTTGCTTGGACCGGGAATCCTGGCCGCGTCGCTGCTCGTCCTGGTGCGCACGATCGCGCTGTTCGAGTTGACCTTCCTCACCGCGGGGCCGGATTCGCAGACGCTGGTCGTCGCGCTGTACTACGCGGTGTTCGCCGCCGGCGTCCGCGCGCCGCAGTCGGTGGACGCCATGGCGATGGTGTACATGATGGTGACGCTGGCCTGGCTGCTGATCGCGCTGCGCTTCGTCAATCCCACGCAGCTGGTGAGCCGGGTCAAGGAGCACCCGCAACCCGCTTGAATCCCATGGAGCAGAAATCTGTCCCGGGCAGCGCCACACCGGGGCAGCCATACCGAAGTCACAAACATGATTCAACCAGGAGGAAATTGATGAAAGTGCAATGGAAAGTGATCATCGCCGGCATGGCGGCAGCAGGCCTCGCGACGGCCGTCGCGGCCAAGGAATTCCGCTCGTCCGATGTCCATCCCGAGGACTACCCGACGGTGATGGCGGTGAAATTCATGAGCGACCAGATCAAGGCCAAGACCGGCGGCAAGGACTCGATCAAGGTCTACACGATGAGCCAGCTGGGCAGCGAGAAGGACACCATCGAGCAGACCAAGATCGGTGCGCTCGACTTCGTGCGGATCAACGTGGCGCCCATGAACAACATCTGCCCGGAGACGATGGTCCCGACGATGCCGTTCCTGTTCCGCTCCAAGGAACACATGCGCAAGGTGCTGGACGGCCCGATCGGCGACGAGATCCTGAAGGCGTGCGAGAAGCAGGGCTTCATCGGCCTCGCGTTCTACGACTCGGGCTCACGCTCGCTGTACACGGTGAAGAAACCGGTCAAGTCCCTGGCCGACGTCAAGGGACTGAAGATCCGCGTCCAGCAGTCGGACCTGTGGGTATCGTTGCTGCAGGCGATGGGCGCCAACGCGACGCCCATGCCTTATGGCGAGGTATACACCGGCCTCAAGACCGGCGTGGTGGACGGCGCGGAGAACAACTTCCCGTCCTACGATACGGCGCGCCACTTCGAGGTCGCCAAGTACTACGCGCTGACCGACCATTCGATGGCGCCGGAAATGCTGCTGATGTCGAAAAAGGTGTGGGACGGCCTCACGCCGCAGGAGCAGACGATCATCCGCGATGCGGCCAAGGCCTCCGTGCCCTACATGCGCAAGCTGTGGGACGAGAAGGAACTGGAGTCGCGCAAGAAGGTCGAGGCCGGCGGCGCGCAAATCGTCGAGGTCGACAAGAAGTCATTCTCGGACGCGATGAAGCCCGTCTACGACAAGTTCATTACCGACCCGAAGTTGAAGGATATGGTCGCGAAGGTGCAAGCCACGCAGTAATCGTCATCCGCTGCGCCGGGGCCCACGTGGCCCCGGCGTAGTGTCCCGCGCATGTTGTTTCCCCCGGTGCCCTCATGCTGACCCGTTTCTGCGCTCCGCTTGCGAAATACCTGCTGATGCTCGCCGTGGTGGGCCTCATGGCCATCGTGGCCTGCGTTTCGTTCCAGGTGTTCGGCCGCTACATCATGAACGACACGCCCACGTGGGCCGAGGCGCTAGCGCTGGTGCTGGTGATCTGGGTGACGATGTTCGGCGCCGCGGTCGGCGTGCGCGACGCCGGGCACATCGGCATGGAGTCGCTGCTGGTGCTGGTCCCCGAAAGGATTCGCGTAAAGCTGGAGATCGTCATTCACGTTCTGGTCGGCGTGTTCGGCGCCTTGATGGCTTACAACGGCGCGCTCCTCGCAATTTCGGTCATGGACTACAAGATCCCGACGCTCGGCCTTCCGGAAGGCATCAACCACGTGCCGGTCGCGATCGCCGGCGCGCTGATCCTGCTGTTTTCGATCGAGCACATCGTCGCGCTCGTGCACGGCACCGAGGTGGAGCCGGCATGGCACTGACGGTACTCTGCATCTCGTTCACGCTGTTCCTGATCCTCGGTGTTCCGGTCGCGTTTGCGATTGGACTGTCGGCCGTCTGCACGATCCTGTACGAAGGCCTGCCGGTCGCCGTCGTGTTCCAGCGGATGACGTCGGGGATGACCGTCTTCTCGTTCCTGGCCATTCCGTTCTTCATTTTCGCCGGCGAGCTGATGCTCTACGGCGGGATCGCGGACCGAATAGTCACGTTCGCCAAGAGCCTCGTCGGCCACATCCGCGGCGGGCTCGGGATGTCCAACGTCGTCGCGTGCACGCTGTTCGGCGGTGTTTCCGGCTCGCCGGTCGCCGACGTTTCCGCGATGGGCGCCGTGATGATCCCGATGATGAAGCGCGAGGGCTACGCGGCCGATTACGCGGTCAACGTGACCACGCACGCCGCATTGGTCGGCGCGCTGATGCCGACGTCGCACAACATGATCATCTATTCCCTGGCCGCGGGCGGCAAGGTGTCCATCGCGGCGCTGATCCTGGCCGGTGTCGTTCCGGCGCTGATCCTCACATTGTGCAACCTCGCGGCAGCCTATGGCGTTGCCGTCAAGCGCGGCTACCCTTCCGGTACGTTTCCCGGCTGGAACATGGTGTGGTGGTCGTTCGTGGCGTCGATCCCCGGACTCTTCGTCGTCGTGATCATTCTCACCGGCATCCTGTCCGGTGTGTTCACGGCCACGGAATCGGCCTCGGTGGCCGTGATCTACGCGCTGCTGATGACCACGTTCATCTACCGCAGCCTGTCGTGGGAGAACTTTCTCAAAGCGGCCGCAAAGGCGGTAAAAACAACCGGAACCATCCTGCTGCTGATCGGCATTTCCGCGACATTTGGCTACCTCATCAGCCTGTACAGCGTGGCCGAGCTGACCGGCAAGATGATGGAGACGATCTCCACGAATCCCTGGGTGATTTTCTTCCTCATCAACCTGATCCTCTTCGTCCTGGGCACGTTCCTCGACATGGCGGCCACCATCCTGATCTGCACGCCGATCTTCCTGCCTATCTGCCAGCAGTTCGGCATGGACCCGGTGCAGTTCGGAATGGTCATGCTTATCAACTGCGCGCTGGGGCTCAATACGCCGCCCGTAGGCACGACGCAATTCGTCGGGTGCGCGATCGGCGGCGTGTCGATCGGTTACGTGATGCGCACGATCTGGCCGTTCTACGGCGCACTGATCGCCGCGCTGATGCTCGTCACCTACGTGCCGGCGTTCTCGCTATGGTTGCCGAAGGCGTTCGGCTATTTAGGTGGTTGAGGAGGGTTCCGTGACGGGTCGCCTGGGACTTGCCGGACTGCATGCGCTGCCCGCGGGCATCAAGCGCCCTGCCTTCGATCCGGCGCGCGTGACCGTAGGCATCATTCACCTGGGGCTCGGCGCGTTTCATCGTGCGCACCAGGCCGTTTACACGGACGACGTGCTGGCGCGCGATCCGCGCTGGGGCATCTGCGGCGTGTCGCTGAAGACGCCGCGTGCCATTGCGCCGTTGGCGGCGCAACACGGCCTCTACACGCTGCTTACCAAGGGCAGCGAAGGCACGGTCGCACGCGTGATCGGAAGCCTGCGTGAGACGTTGTTCGCCGGAGCCGGCCGGGACGCGCTCGTCGATCGCTTTGCCGATCCGCGCATCGCGATCGTCACCGCGACGGTCACCGAAAAGGGCTATTGCCACGATCCGGCGACCGGTGCGCTCAATCTCGCGCATCCGGACATCGTGCACGACCTCGCGCATCCCGATTCGCCCGAATCGGCCATCGGCATCCTGGTTGCCGGGTTGGCGGCGCGGCGGCTGGCCGGCGCGGGTCCGCTCACGTTCGTCTGCTGCGACAATCTGCCGCACAACGGGCGGATGGTGGAAGGACTCGTGGCCGCATTTGCCGACGCACGCGACGCGTCGCTCGCGGAATGGATACGCACGAATGTCGCATTCCCGTGCTCGATGGTCGACCGGATCGTCCCTGCGACCACCGACGCCGACATCTCGGAAGCCGAACAACTTCTCGGCGTGCGCGACGACGCTCCGGTCGCGGCGGAAGCGTTCGGCCAATGGGTCATCGAGGATCGCTTCGCTGGCGCGCGGCCGGCGTGGGAGGAAGCCGGCGCGCAATTCGTGACGGATGTCGCGCCATTCGAGATGATGAAGCTGCGACTGCTCAATGGCAGCCATTCCACGCTCGCCTACCTGGGCTTCCTCAAGGGGCACGACTACATCTGGCAGGCGTCTGCCGATCCGCTGCTGGCGCGGCTGGCCGAACGGCAGATGGCCGACGAAATCGCGCCGACGCTCGCCAAGCCGCCCGGCATCGACCTGTCGACGTATTGCGCGCAACTGATGCAGCGGTTCCGCAATTCCGCGTTGCCGCACCGGACGCGACAGATCGCGATGGATGGCTCGCAGAAATTGCCGCAGCGCCTGCTTGGCACCGTGCGCGACCGGATTGCGACGGGAGCGACGTACGCGCACTTGGGGCTAGCGGTGGCCGGATGGATCCGGTATGCGAGCGGTACGGACGAGCAGGGCCGGACCATTGAAGTTGCCGATCCGCTTGCTGCCACATTCGCACAGATCGCCCGCGACGCGCGCGGCGACCCGGGCATGGTCGCCGACGGCTTCCTCGATCTCAAGCCCGTGTTCGGCGCCGACCTTGTCGCTCACTACGCATTTCGCGAGGCGGTGCGCGGCCACGTCATCGCGCTGTTTCGCGATGGAACGCAGGCAACCTTAGCGCGGCATCTGGGAGTCGGCTGACTCCCCTCGACGCGAAATCAACCTCCAGGAATCGCCATGCCCATACCGATGAACCTGCACCCGGACCGGCTGTTCCCCGCCGACGCCGCCACACGTGGCCTTGCCCGCCGGCTGTATGCGACGGTCAAGGACCTGCCGATCGTGAGCCCGCACGGGCATACCGATCCGCAGTGGTTCGCCGACGACATGCCTTTCGCCAACGCGTCCGCGCTGCTGATCACGCCGGACCATTACGTGTTCCGCATGCTGTACAGCCAGGGCCTGAAGCTGGAGGACCTGGGTATTCCGCGCCGGGACGGCAGCGCCGGCGAACAGGACGCGCGCAAGATCTGGCATGCGTTCGCCGCGCACTATCACCTGTTCCGCGGCACGCCGACGCGCATCTGGCTCGATCACGCCTTCAACACGGTGTTCGGCATCGACGAGCGCCTGACCACGGAATCCGCCGACCGCTATTTCGATCGCATCAACGAGTGCCTGGCGCAATCCGCGTTCCGGCCGCGCGCATTGTTCGAGCGCTTCAACATCGAAGTGATCGCCACCACCGAGTCGCCGCTCGATCCGCTGGTCCACCACCAGAAGATCCGAAAGTCCGGATGGAAAGGCCGCGTAGTCACGGCATACCGGCCGGACCCGGTCGTGGATCCCGAGTTCGAGGGCTTCGCGGCCAACCTCGCGCAATTCGCGGCGCTGACCGGGGAGGACACGGCGACGTGGAGCGGCTATCTCGCTGCGCACCGCAATCGCCGCGCGTTCTTCAAGTCCCTGGGCGCCACGTCCACGGACCACGGGCACCCGACCGCGCGCACGTCGGACATGGGCGTGCCGGAATGCCAGCGACTGCTTGATGCGGCACTGTCCGGCGCCATTACCGCGGAGGAGGCCGAAGCCTTTCGTGGCCAGATGCTCACCGAGATGGCGAAGATGAGCCTGGATGACGGCCTGGTGATGCAGATTCATCCTGGCAGCTTCCGCAACCACAATCCAATCGTGTTCCGGGACTACGGCCGCGACAAGGGCGCCGACATCCCGACGCGCACCGACTACGTGCGCGCGTTGAAGCCGCTTCTCGACAAGCTCGGCAACGAACGCGGCCTGACCATCATCCTGTTCACGCTCGACGAGACGACCTATTCGCGGGAACTGGCTCCGTTGGCAGGCCACTATCCGGTGCTGAGGCTCGGCCCGTCCTGGTGGTTCTACGACAGTCCCGAAGGCATGCAGCGATTTCGCGAGCAGGTCACGGAGACCGCAGGGTTCTATAACACCGTCGGATTCAACGACGACACGCGCGCGTTCCTGTCCATTCCGGCGCGGCATGATGTTGCGCGGCGCATGGACTGCCGCTTTCTCGCGACGCTCGCGCTGGAACACAAGATCGGCGAAGACGAAGCCTTCGAACTGGCGCCGCTGCTGGCGCACGGTCTGGCCAAGGCCGCGTACAAGCTCTAGCTTTCGGACGGCGCTGCGGAAGGTCAGGACTTGGCGCGGCGCCGTGATACCGGTTTGGCGACGGCGCGCGCCGGGTCCGGCGCCGGCCCCAACGCCAGGAAACGCCAATCGGTGCGCGTCACCGCGCCGATCCACCACGCCAGCGCCCGGCCCGGCCGGGCTTCGCGCCAGGCGGCGTGCAGGCGAACGGTCGCGCGCGGTGGTTCAACCGCCTTGATGACCAGGCGTCCGGCAGCGACTTCCGGCGCCGCCATGAACGCGGGCAGGAAGCCGCAGCCGAGCCCCGCGACCTGCGCCGCGAGCTTGGTGCCGATGTCGGGGACGGTCAACGTGTCCTGTCCCGCGAGCAGTCCTGCTGACCGCGGCGCGAGTCGGCGCGACGAGTCGGCTGCCGCCACCGCGCGATACCCGGCAATCTGCGCCTCGAGCAGCGGCTCGGTTGCCGCGGCCAACGGGTGTGCCGGCGCGACGGCAAAGATCATCGTCGCTTCGGCCATGATGCGCAGGCGATAGCCGCCTCCGGGCGGCGGATCCCCGGGCGCGCCCAGCACCAGGTCGGCGCGGCCTTCGGCCAGCGCATCCCACGCACCTCCCAGCACTTCGTGCGAGAACTTGAGGCGCGTGTGCGCGGCGTTTTGCGCGCTGCATTCCGCGAAGAAAGCCGAAGCGAGCGGAAATACGCGGGCGAAGGGGACGAGCGTGTCCACAGCGATGCGCAACTCGGTTTCCCATCCCGTGGCGACGCGCTGCACGCGCCGTTCGACTTCGTTGACGGCGACCAGCAGGCGGCGACCGTCGTCGAGCAGCAGGCGGCCGGCAGGAGTGAGACGGGCGCGATGGCCGCGGCGGTCGAACAATAGGACATCCAGGTCGTCCTCGAGTTTGCGCACCGTGTAGGTGATGGCGGAAGGGACGCGATCGAGTTCGACGGCGGCTGCGGCAAAACTGCCGCGTCTGTCGATGGCGTCGAGAACGGTGAGCGCCTCGAGCGTGAGTGCCATAGGTCGATATTCAATAAATCTGAATGATATGGTCAGTATAGCCCCCTTATGCGCGTGGTGCTTGTCCCCTAACATGCAAGCACATTGAGCGGGAGCCTGCGGCCCGTCTACAACAGGAGATTCGAATGATCACGCTAAGACTGGCCGGGGACCGGGGCCACGCGAACCATGGCTGGCTCGACTCCTTTCACAGTTTTTCATTCGCGGACTATTACGACGCGGAGCACATGGGCTTTGGTCCGTTGCGCGTGATCAACGAGGATCGCGTGCGCCCGGGCATGGGGTTCGGCACGCACGGGCACCGCGACATGGAAATCATTTCCTATGTGCTGGAAGGGCAGTTGTCGCACAAGGACAACATCGGCAACGGCTCGGTCATCACGCCCGGCGACGTGCAGCGGATGAGTGCGGGCCGCGGCGTCATGCACAGTGAGTTCAACCCGTCGCAGAGCGAAGGCGCGCACTTCCTGCAGATCTGGATCGAACCTTCGGTGCGCGGGATCCCGGCCTCGTACGAACAGAGCCGCGTGGAAGCGGAAGCAAAGCGCGGCCGGCTGGCGCTGATCGCCGGCCCGGAAGGATCGGGCGCCGCGGTGACGATTCACCAGGACGCGCGGATCTACTCGGTGCTTCTCGACGGCGACGAATCGGTCACGCATGCGCTCGCCCCCGGCCGCCGCGCGTATGTCCACGTCGCGCGCGGCAGCGTCGAACTCGACGGAGTGCCACTGTCGGCGGGCGATGCAGCCAGGATCGAGGATGTCGCGCAGATCACGCTTGGTAAGGGCGCCGGCGCCGAAGTTCTTGTGTTCGAACTCAACTGATTTTCAACTGAAAAGGAAACGCGACATGGATTCCAATAAGGACTTTGCGGCGCTGGTGGGCCGCGTGCTGCTCGCCGTGATGTTCGTGTGGGCAGGCTTTGGCAAGATCACGGGCTACGCTGGCACGGCAGGTTTCATGGCCAGCGCGGGAATGCCCATGGTGGGACTGCTGCTGCCGATGACGATCCTGCTCGAATTGGGCGGCGGCATCGCGCTCATCCTCGGGTGGAAGGCGCGCATTGTTGCGCTGGCGCTGGCTGCGTTCACGTTGGTGGCGACGCTGGTGTTCCACCGGTTCTGGGAAATGCAGCCGGACGCCGTGATGGCGAACACGCTGTTCTTCTACAAGAACGTGGGAGTAATCGGCGGCATGCTGATGGTGTTCGCGTTCGGCCCGGGCAAGTTCAGCATCGATCGCGGGTGAGTGGAAGCTCGTCGCGGCGCGGGTCACTCCCGCGCGCGCGAATCGAGCCAGACCGTGACGGGACCGTCGTTGACCAGCGCGACCTGCATGTGCGCGCCGAAGACGCCGCCGGCCACGGGGCGCCCCAGCAAGTGCGCCAGCGCATGGACGAAAGCGTCGAAGGCCGGCTGCGCGACGGGTGGGGCAGCGGCGCTCGACCACGACGGCCGGTTGCCCTTGCGCGTCGATGCGTACAGCGTGAACTGGCTGACGGCGAGAATGCCGCCGCCAGCCTGCAGGACCGACAGGTTCATCACGCCGGCGGCGTCGTCGAAGATGCGCATCTGAACGATCTTGCGCGCGAGCCAGTCGCGATCTTCCGGCGTATCGCCGTCGCCGACGCCCGCCAGCACCAGCAGTCCGGGGCCGATAGCGCCGGTGACCTGTCCGTCGACGCTGACGCTAGCGTCGCGCACCCGCTGCACCAGCGCCCTCATTTGACGGTCTTGCGCTCGACCTGGGTCACGATCCCGTAGTCGAAAACGAGGCTGGTGATGGTTTGCGGATCGCCTGGCGCAGGCAGATAGCTCCAGCGCGACGACTTGCTGCCCTTGCCGCCGCGAGTAATGTCGGGCGCGCCGATGCGCGCGACCACTTCGCCTTCGCTCATCCCGGCCACGATGAACTTGCGCTGCGCGATGTCGACGTTGGGCGCAGTTCCATTTTTCTTGTCGGACTTGGCGACAGGCGGCGCCTTGCCGGGTTTGGGCGCGGCCTGGACGGGCGGTGCGTCCGGCACGACGCGGAACGGAATCACCGAGAGTTCCGCCGGCTCGGTGTCGAAATTGCGCAATTCCCGGCCCGGGAGGCACGGGCTGTCCTGGTAGATGGTTTGCTTGCCGTCGACGTCCACGCACTTGTAGACGCCCGCCGCCGCGCTGCCGGCAATGACGATCGCGACGGTGGCGGTTGCCGCGGCGAAAATCGCGATGGAGTGTGGTTTGCGCATGGCGTTGGGTCAATGTGCACGCAAGCGTACGATAGCGCTTTCCCAGCTGCCCCGGTTTACGACTTTTGATGGATGCACGCACTACGACGGCCGCCCGCGTGGCCGAGATCGAGCCGTTTCACGTCATGGAAGTGCAGACCGCGGCGCGCGCGCTGGAGGCGGCGGGGCGCACGGTCGTCCACATGGAAATCGGCGAGCCGGACTTCCCGACACCGGAGCCGGTCATCGCCGCGGCGCAGCGCGCTATCGCGGGCGGCGGCATCTTCTACACGTCGGCGCTGGGTCTCCCGGCATTGCGCGAGGCGATCGCGCGCCACTATGCCGACCATTACGGCGTGCACATCGCGCCGGAACGCGTGATTGTCACGGCCGGCTCGTCGGCGGCGCTACTCCTGGTGCTGGCGCTGATCGTCGATCGCGACGACCGCATCCTGCTTCCCGATCCGGCTTATCCGTGCAATCGCCATTTCGTCCGGGTACTCGAGGGGGAGCCGGTCGCCATTCCCGTTGGCCCCGACACCGATTACCAACTGACGGCGAACCTGGTCGAGCGGAACTGGAACGCATCGACCCGCGGCGTCATCATCGCCTCGCCGTCGAATCCGACGGGGACGGTCGTACCGCGTGACGAGATGCAGCGGATCGTTGCCGCCGTCGCTGCACGCGCCGGCCGGCTTATCGTCGACGAGATCTACCTTGGGCTGACCTATGGCTCCGGTTCGCACGGCCTTCCGCGGAGCGCGCTCGACCTCACGGACGACGCGTTCGTCATCTCCAGCTTTTCCAAGTACTTCAACATGACGGGGTGGCGCCTGGGCTGGGTGGTGGCGCCGGAGCGTCACGTGCGCGACCTCGAGAAGCTCGCGCAGAATCTCTACATTTCTCCGGCGGCGCCGTCGCAGTACGCAGCGCTGGCGTGCTTCGATCCGGCCACGCTCGAAATCCTGGAAGCGCGCCGGCGCGCGTTCCAGGCGCGGCGCGACTATCTTGTCCCGGCGCTGCGTGCGCTGGGCTTCGGTATTCCTGTCATGCCCACGGGAGGCTTTTTCGTGTACGCGGATTGTTCCGCTTTCTCGCGCGACAGCGAGCAGTTCTGCCGCGACGTGCTGCAGCAGGCGGGCGTGGCGATCACGCCCGGGCTGGACTTCGGCCATTACCGGGCGAACGAACACGTCCGATTCGCCTACACTATTGCGCAGGACAAGCTGGAAGACGGCGTAGCCCGCCTGTCCCGCTACCTCGGACACTGAATGAAGAAGACCACGCTTGCCGGAATCGCGGGCCTGCTGCTGGCGGGCTGCGCTGCCTTCGAGAGCACCGGTTACTACTGGCAGGGTGCGACGGGCCAGCTCGACATCCTGGCGCGCGCCAAGCCGATCGACGAGGTGATCGCGCAGGGCGACGACAAGGCGCTGGCACAGCGCCTCGCGCGCGCTCAGGCGATCCGCGTATTTGCCAGCCGCGAACTTGCCTTGCCCGACAACAAGAGCTTTACGCGATACAGCGACCTGGGCCGACCCTACGTCGTGTGGAACGTGTTCGCCGCGCCGCCTTTGTCGCTCGTCCCGCGCCAGTGGTGCTTTCCTGTGGCCGGGTGCGTCAGCTATCGCGGGTACTTCCGTGAAGCTGAAGCGCGCGAGGAAGCCGCACGGCTGGCCGCGGCGGGCGACGATGTTCACGTGAGCGGCGTGCCGGCCTATTCGACGCTGGGCTACTTCGACGACCCCATACTTTCCACGTTTGTCCGCTGGCCCGAGTCAGAACTCGCGCGGCTCGTCTTCCATGAACTCGCCCACCAGGTCGTGTACGTAAAGGACGACTCGGTGTTCAACGAGTCGTTCGCCGTGGCAGTCGAGGAGGCCGGCGTGGAGCGCTGGCTCCACGACCAGGGCAACCCGCAGCTCGACGCTCAGTTCGCGCGGGCGCAGCGGCAGCGGGTGATCTTCCGCGATCTCGTGCATGACACGCGCGAGCAACTGCAGGCGGTCTATGCCGGCGGGGCGAGCGAGGATGCGAAGCGCGCGGCAAAGACGGCGGCCTTCCTGGCGATGAAAGAGGCCTATGCCGGCGCCAAAAACGGGGAAGCGGGCATGGCAGGTTATGACCGTTGGTTCGCGGGCTACGCCAACCAGGGGCCGAACAATGCCAGCCTGGCGTCTGTGGCCCTTTACACGACGCAGGTCCCGGCGTTCCGGGAGCTGCTCGCGCAGGAGGGCGACAGCCTTCCCCGGTTCTACGCGCGGGTGAAGGAAATTGCCGGGCTCCCCAAGGCGTCGCGCGATGAGGTCCTGGCCCAGGCTGTCCGCGGTCACGCGGCGCCGACCGCCTCCCTAGGTAATTGAACGGGAAGGTATTTCTTCACCTGCCGCAGCAGCGGTCGAGGCATGAGTGAGCGCCGTGCCGCCCGCCGCGAAGCGGTCCAGATCATTGATCGATAAGGCGAAATAGGCTATCATTAGCGGTTCCCTTGCCTCACCCGCCGCAGACGGGGAGGCCGCCGGCGACTCGCATTAGCCGTAGACAACAGCGAGCCGCCACCTAACCGACCGAAAGGAGTGCTCTGCATATGCGTCATTACGAAATGGTTTTCATCGTGCACCCGGATCAAAGCGAGCAGGTGCCCGCGATGATCGAGCGGTACCGCACGATGGTGACGGGCCACAAGGGCCTGATTCACCGTCTCGAGGATTGGGGCCGCCGCCAGTTGGCCTATCCAATCCAGAAGGTTCACAAGGCGCACTACGTCCTGATGAACATCGAGTGCGACCAGGAAACGCTGGGCGAGCTCGAGCACGCGTTCAAGTTCAACGACGCGGTGCTGCGCCACCTCATTGTCGCCACGACGGAAGCGAAGGTTGCGCCGTCGCCGATGATGAAGGAAGAAAAGGCGCGGTCGCTGTCGCGGGATGGCGAGCCGAAGACCGAAGTGCGTGCAGAGGCCCGTTCCGAGCCCGTGGCGGAAGCCGCGCCGGTCGCCGATGCCGCAGCGGCCAGCTGAGGTCGACTGAGGCCATCGAGAATGGGCAGCGGACGTGCCGGCAAGTAACCGGCTGGCGTTCGATGCCCTGCTGACACAACGCGGCGACCTGCGCTACACGCCCGCCGGCATTCCGGCGATCGACTGCAGCCTGCACCATGAATCGGTGCAGGCGGAAGCCGGAGGCGAACGCAAGGTCGAGTGCGAACTGTTTGCAGTGGCTTTCGGAGACGTCGCCCGGAAACTGGCCGCCATGCCTGTCGGAAGCGCGCTGTGTTGCGAGGGATTCCTCGCCCGGCGTTACCGGACCGGTGTGACCGTCGCGCTGCACATCACGCATCTGGATTGAATCGAAAGAAAGCAAACTGAGGAATCGACATGCCCCGTCCCATCGGAAGAGGTAAAGGCAAGAACAAGAAGGACCTGAAGAAGCGCGACCGCGGCAATGCACTGTTCAAGCGCCGCAAGTTCTGCCGCTTCACGGCCGAAAAGGTCGTCGAGATCGACTACAAGGACATCGACGTCCTGAAGGATTTCGTGCAGGAAAACGGCAAGATCATGCCGGCGCGCGTCACGGGCACCAAGGCCCGTTACCAGCGCCAGCTCGGCACGGCGATCAAGCGCGCGCAGTTCCTGGCGCTGCTTCCGTTCACCGACCGTCACTAAGGCAGGAGACAGAACATGCAGATCATCCTGCTCGAAAAGATCGCCAACGTCGGCAACCTGGGCGACATCGTCAAGGTCAAGGACGGCTTCGCGCGCAACTTCCTGATCCCGCAGGGCAAGGCCAAGCGGGCGACGGAAGCGAACGTCAAGATGCTCGAGGGCAAGCGCGCCGAGCTCGAAGCCGCCGCCAACGCCAAGCTGGAAGCCGCGCAGGCGCTGGGCGCCAGGCTGGAAGGCCAGATCATCAAGATCACGCAGAAGGCCGGCGTGGACGGCCGCCTGTTCGGTTCCGTGACCAACGTCGACATCGTCGAGGCGCTGCAGAAGCAGGACCTCGCGGTGGAAAAGGCGATGATCCGCATGCCGGCGGGACCGCTTAAGCTCGTCGGCGATTATCCGCTGGTGGTGGCGCCGCATCACGACGTCGTGGCCAACATCACGGTGTCCGTGGTCGGCGATACGGCCCAGGGCTGATTCCCCCGCAATCGCAACACCCGCAAAAGGCCGCGCCGATATCTGGCGCGGCTTTTTGCTTTCAGCAGGTGCCGGGAAAATCTGTCGCCCCGCCGTTAATGCATGAAGCCCAACCCGCAAATCATGGGCGGCGAGTAAAATCGCCTATTGCCCGCCGTTCCCCACGCCTGACGGTCCCCCAGTGCCTGATGATCCACAACTAGAAGCTCTGAAGCTGCCGCCGCATTCGCTGGAGGCGGAGCAATCCATACTCGGCGGGCTGCTGCTCGACAACGAGGCCGCCGATCGCGTGGGCGACGTCGTCTCCGAAGACGATTTCTACAGTGAAGCCCACCGCCTGATCTTCCGTCACGTCAATCAACTTGGCGGCGAGGGCAAGCCCGTCGACGTTGTGACGCTGTCGGAGTCGCTGGCGTCCGTGCAGAAGCTCGACTATGTCGGCGGGCTTGCCTACCTGGGTGCCTTGGTTCAGAACGTGCCGACGGCCGCGAATATCCGCCACTACGCGACGATCGTCCGCGAACGGTCCATTCTGCGCCAGCTGGCCGCGACGGCCGGCGAGATCGCCGACACCGCGTACAACCCGCTGGGCCGCAGCGCCAAGGCGGTCCTCGACGAAGCCGAGGCCAAGGTACTGCATATCGCCGAACAGGGCTCGCGCGGCGCGCAGAATTTCCAGCGGCTGGGAACGCTGCTGACCGGCGTGGTCGACCGCATCGAGACGCTGTACAACCGCGACGACCCCTCCGACGTCACCGGCGTGGCCACCGGTTACAGCGACCTGGACCGAATGACCTCCGGCCTGCAGGAAGGCGACCTCGTGGTCGTGGCGGGCCGGCCGTCGATGGGCAAGACCGCGCTGGCGCTCAACATCGGCGAGCATGTCGCACTGAGCCTCAAGTTGCCCGTCGCAGTGTTCTCGATGGAAATGGGCGCGTCGCAACTGGCGCTGCGCATGATTGGATCGGTCGGCAAGCTCGACCAGCACAAGCTGCGCACCGGTCGCCTCGGTCCCGACGACTGGGAAAAATTGTCCAGCGCGCTCGGGCGCCTGAACGAAGCACCCATGCTCATCGACGAGACCCCCGCGCTGAATGCCATCGAAGTTCGCTCGCGCGCCCGGCGCCTGGCCAAGCAGTACGGGAAACTGGGCCTTGTCATCGTCGACTACATCCAGCTGATGCAGGCGGCGTCATCGGGCGAAAACCGCGCGACGGAGATCTCTGAAATTTCGCGCGCGCTGAAGTCGCTGGCCAAGGAACTGAAAGTGCCGGTGATGGCGCTGTCGCAGCTGAACCGTTCGCTCGAGCAGCGTCCGAACAAGCGCCCGGTGATGTCGGATTTGCGCGAAAGCGGCGCCATCGAGCAGGATGCGGACGTCATCCTTTTCATCTATCGCGACGAGGTCTACAACCCGGAGACGCAGGAGAAAGGCGTTGCCGAGATCATCATCGGCAAGCAGCGCAACGGGCCGATCGGCACGGTGCGCCTGACCTTCCTGGGCGAACACACGCGGTTCGAGAACTTTGCGACGGCGGGAAGCTACTGAATCCCGCCGCAGGCTCGTTGCCATCCATCGCCCGAAATGCCCCGTGCCCCTGCGGTAGCGGCAAACGCTACAAGGAGTGCTGCGGGTCGGTAGCCGCCGCCGCGCAACTGCCGGCGAATCGCGCACGCGCCTTGATGGAGGAGGCGCTCGCGGCGCAGTTGCGCGCCAACCTTCCTGATGCGGAGCGTCTCTATCGTGCGGCTCTGGCGATCGACGCGCAAGCCGCCGACGCGCTCCACATGCTCGGCGCGATCTGCTACCAGACGGGTCGCCTGCTGGAAGGCTACGTCTTGATCCGCAAGGCGCTGGAGGAGACCGGCTGGCAAATTCCGATGTTCCGCCACAACTTCGCGCTGGTGCTTTCCGCCATGCTCGCGACCGATGATGCGGTCGAGGCAATGCTGTCCGGCGAGGAGGAACTCGTTGCCAGGATCGAAGCGGATAGCCGCCTCTGCGCCAATGCTCTCGGAGTTCCCTATGCGGGACTGTTCCGGACCGTGTCCGAATCGGGGCGGGCACGTGTCCTCGTCATCGACGACAGCGTCCCCGCGCCCGACCGTGATTCGGGATCGGTCCGCCTCACGGCGGTCCTCGAGATACTGCGCTCGCTCGGGTGCAATCTGACCTTCGTCGCCCGCGGCGTCGAGTTTGGCGGCGCATATGTGCAAGGGCTGAAAGCGATGGGTGTCGAGGTGCTTTGCCAGCCCGACCTATGGCACGTCGGGCAGCTGTTGGCGGCCCGAGGCTCGGAATTCGACCTGGTGTGGGCGTGCAAATATCGAAGCGCCCACGAATGCGTGACCGCGGTCCGGCGCTGCGCACCGCGGGCGCTGTTCGTCCTCGACTCGGTCGACGTACATTATCTACGCGAAACGCGCGAAGCCGACATCACCGGCGAACCTGCAGTGCGACGCCGTTCGGCGCTCACCCGCGAGTTGGAATTGGCAATGGTCCGCGATGCTGACGTCACGCTGGTCGTCAGCGAAAGCGAACGCAGCGCGTTGCTGGTGGAGGTTCCCGACGCGGATATTCGCATCGTCTCGAATGTGGTGCCGACCGCGTCATCGTTTCCGGGGTTTGGGGAGCGACGCGACATGCTCTTCGTCGGAGGGTTCGGTCACCGCCCTAACGTCGATGCGATCAATTGGTACGCACGTGAGGTTTGGCCGCACGTTCGCCGCCGGCTGCCTGACGCGCGAACGCTGGTGATCGGCAGCGCTATGACGGAGGCCGTGCACAGTCTCGCGGGTAATGGAATAGAGACGTTGGGCCATGTGCCCGACCTGGCCCCCCACTTGCAACGCAGCCGGCTGTCGATCGCGCCATTGCGCTTCGGCGCGGGCGTGAAGGGAAAAATCAACGCGGCACAGGCTTCCGGCCTTCCGGTGGTCGCGACGTCGATCGCTGTCGAAGGCATGAACCTGGAGTCCGGGCGGGACGTGCTGGTCGCCGATACGGCGGAGGCGTTCGCCGACGCGGTCGTCCGCCTGCACGAAGATGAAACGCTTTGGACGCGCGTGGCATCTGGCGGCCGGGAGAACGTCGCGCGACATTTCTCCGCCGATGCGGCGCGCCCGGCTCTCGCGGGGCTGGTCGATGCGGCCTTGTCGGCGCGAGAAGCCCGCGGAGCGGCGGCAGCGGACGTCCGCTACCTCATTCTCGTGCCTGCCGACTTTGGCAGCCTGGGCGACAGCGCGATGGTGCATGGGGCGATCGAGGGCATCCGCAACCGGATTCCGAACGCGCGGATAGATCTCCTGTCGATCTACGGTGGCGAGCGCTGGCCGAGAATTCCCGGCGTGGGCAAGGTCATCGTCGCCCTTCCACTGGCATGCACCCCGGCGCAGTGGGAGGCGCGCTTCCGCCGCGTGGTGGCGGATTACGACTGCTTCGCGCTGCTTGGCGCGGACGTCCTCGACGGACACTACGCCCCCGGCGAAAGCGTCTCGCGACTTGAGTTGCTGCGGCTGGCTCACGCCTTCGGACTGGAAACGCGCGTACTCGGCTTCAGCATGAATGAACATCCCGCCGATGCCGCGTGCGCGGCTTTGGGCGAGGTCGGAAAATTCGCGCCGCTATTCGTTCGGGATCCAATCTCGATGTCGCGCCTCGAAGCCTGCGGCGTTCCCGGCGTGGTCCCCGCTGCCGACCTGGCATTTCTGATGCGACCCGACGGCGCTTCACCATCCGGCGGGAATGCACGCGCATGGATCGAGGAGCAACGGGTGGAAGGACGGCCGGTAATCGCGTTGAGCTTGTCGAGCGCCGTGCTGGCCGAGGCAAGGCGATCAGGGAATGCGGACCTGTTGCAGGACTGCGTCGCGCTCATCGTTGCGCTCGAACGATCTCATCGCGCAAGCGTCTTGATTCTGCCGCACGATTTGCGGTCGGGTCCTCCGGGCCGTGACGACGACGTCGCGATCGCCTACCGAATTTCCGATTTGCTCAAGTCGGAGGCGAGCCCAGTCCCGCATCATTTGCACGTCACCTGCAACGCGCCGGAGGTAAAAGGGCTGGTCGGACTGGTCGATCTAGCGGTCACGGGTCGCATGCACCTCGCGATCGCGGCGCTGGGCATGGCCGTGCCGGTGGTAGCGCTCGCGTACCAGGGCAAGTTCGACGGGATGATGCAGCGCTTTGCCTTTGGACAAATGGCTTTCGATCCGCGATCTTTCGATCAAGCCGCCGTGTATGCGTGCTGCGTTCGTTTGCTCGAGAACGGCGGGAGCGTCAAGGCGGCATTGCGGCAATGCCTGCCGGCCGTGCTCGCGTTGGCGCACGCGAATTTCGCGACGATGCACCCCCAGCAACACGCGGAGACAAAGGGCGAGTCCGCAGCGGGGTGACCGGCGACCGCCGGTCGGCGAAGGAGGCTCGCCGCTACAGTACTTCGGCCGCGTGATCCGCCAAGCGGGAACGCTCACCCCGTTGCAGCGTGACGTGACCCGAGTGGCCCCAACCCTTGAAGCGATCGACGACATACGTCAATCCCGAGCTCCCTTCGGTGAGGTAAGGCGTGTCGATCTGCGCGATATTGCCCAGGCACACGACCTTGGTTCCCGGTCCGGCGCGCGTGATCAGCGTCTTCATCTGCTTGGGTGTGAGGTTCTGCGCCTCGTCGATGATGAGGAACTTGTTGATGAACGTGCGGCCGCGCATGAAGTTGAGGCTCTTCACCTTGATGCGCGAGCGGATGAGGTCGCGCGTGGCGGCGCGCCCCCACTCGCCGGCTTCGTCGTCGGTCTTGTTCAACACGTCGAGGTTGTCCTCCAGCGCGCCCATCCACGGATTCATCTTCTCTTCTTCGGTCCCCGGCAGGAAGCCGATGTCCTCGCCCACGGGAACGGTGACCCGGGTCATTATTATTTCCGTGTACACCTTGAATTCGAGCGTCAGCATGAGGCCCGCGGCGAGCGTGAGCAGCGTCTTGCCGGTGCCGGCCTGGCCCAGAAGCGTGACGAAGTCGATCTCCGGATTCATGAGCAGGTTGAGCGCGAAGTTCTGCTCGCGGTTGCGCGCCGTGATGCCCCACACGTTGTTCTTCTGGTGCGTGTAGTCCTTGAGTGTCGACAGCAGCGCCGTCTTGCCGGTGATTTCCTTGACTATCGCGTAGAAGGGCGTCTCGTCCTTCTTCTCCTGATACAGGAACTCGTTCTGCAGCAGCGACGTGACGATCGGGCCGGTGATGCGGTAGTACGTATGCCCGCCCTGTTGCCACGATTCCATGCCCTTGCCGTGCTTGTCCCAGAAGTCTGCGGGCAGCTCGGTGGTACCGGAGTAGAGGAGCTCGGTGTCCTCCAGCACCTTGTCGTTGAAGTAGTCCTCGGCGGCGATGCCCAGCGCGCGCGCCTTGATCCGCATGTTGATGTCCTTCGACACCAGGATCACGTTGCGCTTCGAATGCGTCTGCGACAGGTGCATGACCACCGCGATGATCTGGTTGTCGGCCTTGCCGCCGGCCAGCGACGCCGGCAGTACCGTCGAAATGCTTTCGGTCTGCAGGAACAGCCTTCCAGTGGCCGCGCCGTTGGACTTGGCCGTCAGCGGAATGCCCTTGGCGATGGTCTCGCTGGTCTCGCCCAGCGCAGTCACCAGCTCATCGAGGAAGCGGCTTACCTGGCGCGCGTTGCGGGCGACCTCGGTCATTCCCTTCTTGTTGTTGTCGAGTTCCTCGAGCGTGAGGATAGGCAGGTAGATGTCGTGCTCTTCGAACCTGAACAGGCTCGTCGGGTCATGCATCAGGACATTCGTGTCGAGAACGAAAAGCTTCGTCGCGGACGAGGAGCCGGTCTTGGCCGGCTTGCGGGAAGGGAGCAGTTGCAGCGTGGACGGTGCGGGGCGCAGCTTGCGTTCGACCATGGGCCTCCAACGGAAAGGTCGTCAATCGGGCGAGTCGTCCTTATGCTGCCTCAAGGAAAGCCGTGGACACAAGACCTAGTGGTCACCTACCGACCGGAGGGCGACCGGTTGTGGTGGAAAGAGAACACTCGCGGGGGTCCCCGGGAAGCGCCGGGACGCCTGCGGGCGACGCCGCCCAGTGCGAAGAGGCCCGCAAGCAGCAATGCGCCCGGCGCGGGTTCGGCGAGCGCCGTTGTCGTTACCAGGAGTTGCGATGCATGGCCGTAGTTGAATTCCAGGGAACTGAACACATCGGAGTCGGTGGTGCGCAGGTTGAACGCAAGAAACGGTGCGTTCGCGCTGGCCACGAACGACGTGACGTCGAAGAACACGTCTTCGCCGAACCCTAGATTGGGTGGCAGCATGAGAATTCCGAGCAATACCCCGGCGTCGGCGTCGCTATCGTCGAGTGCGCCTATGGCCGTGCCGTAGCCGTAGATTGACACCTCGTTCCCGAACAGGGGGAGCCCATACGGATTAAGCGACAACAGCGCCTGCGTCACTGCGCCCGAAATTGAATTCGACGCGAACTTGACGTCGCCTTGGATGTAACCTGAAACGAGCACGAAAGCGCCTTCGGACACGATATTGCAGCCAGGGCAGACGTAAAGCGAACCGTCGCTGGTCGGGTCGATGACAAGCACGCCGCCAAGCGAAGTCGCAGGGCTGGTCATGGCAAACGCTGCGAGCAACAGACTGACGATTGCGACTTTCATCGAAGTTCCTTTCGACGGGTTCTGCGACAACCGCAAGCGGCGGGTTCTGCCGCCATCATCTTCCGGACCCCGGTATGGCGCAAGCCTTCCGGACGGCCCGTGGCATGAAGCGTCGAGCGCGCGGCGAGCCGTTATGCCAGTGTCTTGACCGCCTCGAGCACCGCATCCACATGGCCGGGCACCTTGACCCCTCGCCATTCCTTGACGAGTTTGCCGGCGCCGTCGATCAAAAACGTCGACCGCACGATTCCGCGCACCTGCCGGCCATACATGTTCTTCATCTTGATCACGTCGAACTGCGTGCACAGCTTTTCGTCGGTATCGGCGATCAGTTCGAACGGGAATTCCATTTTGGCCTTGAAATTCTCGTGCGATTTGAGCGAATCGCGTGAACAGCCGACGACAATGGCGCCCGCCTTGCGGAGCTTCTTGTACGCATCGCGGAATTGTTCCCCTTCGGTCGTGCAGCCGGGCGTGTTGTCCTTGGGATAGAAATACAGGACCACGGCCTCGCCCTTGTGGTCCGACAACCTGAATTCGCCGCCGGTGGCGGGCGCCGTGAAGTCGGCAACCTTCTTTCCGATCATCGTCATCTCCTTCATTTTCCAATCTAGGCGGCCTGTGCCAGGTCGACATCGCCCAGGAACTCCGGACCTTGCACGAGCAGCGTGCCCGCGCGGCCGGCGACGGTGCCGTTCTTCGTCGCGCAGCGCGGGAGCGCCATGGGCTCGACCGACTCAAACAACGTGCGTACCGGGCCCAGTGTCCACCCTTGTGCCTTCCAGCCGGCGATCAGTTGCTCGAATGCGGGCGCCAGGCGCATCCCTTCCAGTTCCGCGTGCAGCGTGAAGACATGGCCGGCAGGCGCGGCAACCTGCGTGCGTTCCAGCAGGTGCGCGGCGACGTTGTCCTCCGTGATTTCGCCGGTCCCGATCAACTCGTCCAGCGTCGGCAGCGTCGTCGGGAACTGCGGGCAGCGAATAGGCTCCGCATTCCAGACCGGAAGATGCGGGTGCGTCCCGCGTCCGTCGGAGCAGTAGTCGAAGCCCAACCGCTGGGTGAGCCGCAACGCATGCCGGTTCATCTGCCAGCCCGCGGCGCCGTGCGTGGTCGGCGGCGCCTTGAAGATATCGACGTAGCGCGAACAGGCGCGTTGCATCTCGTCGTGTGTCCACTGTGCGTCGGCGCCGCCCACGCCGTCCTGCCAGCGGATGTGGTCCCAGCAGTGGATCCCGGTTTCGTGGCCGGCATCGCGCACGCCGAGCATGACGTTGGCGGCGCGGCGGCCGATGTCCGGGCCGGGAAGCAGCGTGCCGTAGAGCAGCGTCTTGACGCCATAGTGCTTGACCACCGACGTGCGGCGCACCTTGCCCACGAAACCCGGACGGAAGACGCGCTTGATAGCGCGGCCCGTATGGTCCGGTCCCAGCGAGAACAGGAAGGTGGCTGTCACGCCGTGGCGGCGCAGGATCTCGACCAGGTTCGGCACGCCTTCGCGCGTGCCGCGCAGCGTGTCGACGTCGACCTTGAGGGCGAGGAACATCGGTCTCGAATGCCTGGATCAGTCGACCAAACGCCGCGCTTCGGCGACCTGCCCTCGATACGCGTCGAAGATGCGTGTGAGTGCGTCCTCCATCCCGACCTTGGGACTCCAGTCGAGATCGGCGCACGTGTTGGCGATCTTCGGCACGCGGTTCTGCACGTCCTGGTAGCCCGCGCCGTAGTATTCGGCCGCGGTCGTCTCGATGATCGTCACCTTGGCCGCGTTCTCGGCGTACTCCGGGTATCGCTTGGCAAGCGCCAGCATCTTCTCAGCCAGTTCGCGCACCGACCAGTTATTGGCAGGGTTGCCGATGTTGTAGATCTTGCCGGTAGCGATGCCGTTGGGATTGGCGATGATCCTCATCAGTGCCGCGATGCCGTCGTCGATGTACGTGAACGCGCGCTTTTGCGTACCGCCGTCGACGAGCTTGATGGGTTCGCCGCGCACGATGTGTCCCAGGAATTGCGTGATGACCCGCGAACTGCCTTCCTTGGCCGTGTTGATCGAATCCAGCCCGGCGCCGATCCAGTTGAACGGCCGGAACAGCGTGTAGTCGAGTCCTTCCTGCATGCCGTAGGCGTGGATCACCCTGTCCATCAGCTGTTTCGCGCACGAGTAGATCCAACGCGGCTTGTTGATGGGTCCTAACACCAGTTCGGATGCCTCGGGGTCGAACTCGGCATCCCGCGACATGCCATAGACCTCCGACGTCGACGGAAACACGACGCGCTTCTTGTAGCGGACGGCCGCGCGCACGATCGGCAGGTTGGCCTCGAAGTCGAGCTCGAATACGCGCAGCGGTTCGCGCACATAAGTGGCGGGCGTGGCGATCGCCACCAGCGGCAGCACCACGTCGCACTTCTTGACGTGGTATTCGATCCACTCGCGGTTGATCGTGATGTCGCCTTCGAACCAATGGAATCGCGGCTCGGCCAGCAGGTCCGCGATGCGGTCGTTCTGCATATCCATGCCGAAGATCTCCCAGTCGGTGGACCGGATGATCGCCTGCGACAGATGGTGGCCGATGAAGCCGTTGACGCCCAGGATGAGGACTTTTTTCATGAGCCTTCGCGTGAGGAATCGGCGCGCGGACCCGCGCCGGGAAAGATGAGTCCATCGAGCCGGCTGGGCGCGAAGGTGGGAATGGCGAGCAACAGGTACATGTACATGCCGGTGCGCGGGCTGACCAGCGACACTGCCATGGATGCCAACGGCACCGAACCATAGAGGCGGAGGTCCCGCCACATTTGCTTCACGACCATTGGCGTCAGGTCGGCCGTGGCCAGCGGCGGGTGTTTGACCAGATAGCGCAACTGCAACGCCAGCAGCGTTCCCAGCGCAAGGAGATTTGCGCCGTAGACCACCACCGGCAGCAGCAGGTGTCCCTGATCGCCGAGCAGGTCCGTCGAGAACGGCACGAAAGTCACCAGCAGCAGGAAGGCGATGTTGAGCCAGAGCATTCGGCGATCGGCGTGACGCACGAAATGGAACAGCAGGTGATGCGCGATCCAGAATATGGCCAGCACGAAAAAGCTGATCGCGTACATGGCGAAGCTGTGTTCGAGCGTGACGATATAGGCGATCAGGTCCGACGTGGTCTCGAATTTGCGGTTCGTCGGCGACTTGATGTCCAGCACAAGCAACGTCATTGCGACGGCGAAGATGCCATCGGCGAGCGCTTCGATCCGTCCCTTGGTGAGTCCGCGCTTTCCGATGTCCGCGATGTCGTCTTCGTGGCTCATGCAACGCTTTCGGCGCCGAGGCGAAGCGAGGCGCTGCCGAAACGGGCAGCGAGCGCTTCCGGCGCGACGATCGCCCCGTCGATTTCGAGGGCAAGCACTTCGAGGGCGCCGCCACCGCCGCAACGGGCGACGATGCGTTCGCGATCGACTTCGAGTATCGGCGTGTTCCGGCGCATTGCTCCGGCATCGGCAACGCGGGTGCGCAGGATGCGCGCCGCAACGCCATTGATGGCGGTAAGGGCGCCCGGATACGGCGGCGCGACCGCGCGCACGAGATTGTGAATCGCGGCAGCGTCGTGGCTCCAGTCGATGATGCCGTCTTCCGGCCGCCGGCCGCCAAAGTAGCTGCCGCTTGCCGTATTCTGCGGCACGCGCGGCGCGGTACCCGCCAATAGGGCGGGCAGCACGTCAGAGAGCGTCATTTCCGCGGCTACGGTCACTTTGTGGAAGACCTCTTGCGCGGTGTCGTCGGGAAGGATCGGCACCGCGGTCTGCGCCACGATATCGCCATCGTCGGCCTTGATCGTCATGTAATGGAGAGTGGCGCCCGTTTCCCGCTCGCCGGCCAGCACCGCCCAGTTCACCGGGGCGCGCCCGCGGAATTTAGGCAGCAGCGAGCCGTGCATGTTGAGCGCGCCCTGTGGCGGAATGGCAAGCAGCGACGGGCCGAGCAAGCGCCGGTAATAGAACGAGAACAGGAAATCCGGCGCCAGCGCTGCGATCCGCGCCGTGACGTCGGCGACGTTGGGGTCGGGCGGGAAGATGGTCGGGATTCCGTAGTCGGCGGCGGTCGCGGCCACGGAGCCGAACCACTGCGACTCGCCGGGATCGTCGGCGTGCGTCACGACCAGCGGCACGTCGATCCCTTGGGCGAGCAGGACCTTGAGGCAGCGCACGCCGACGTTGTGGTACGCGAACGCGACCGCGCGCGTCATTGCGCCACCCTGTCGGCGCTTGCCACGGGAACTTCCTTCGCATCCAGCACCGCGCGGATGGTATAGCGTGGGCGTTCCCGCACCTGCTGATAGATGCGCCCGACATACTCGCCGATGAGTCCCAGACCGAACAGCAGCATGCCGATCAGGAAGAACGCCAGGATGTCCCGGTCCCACAGCACACGCAGCGACGCGAATCCTTCCCATTCGGAAATGAACAGCCGGTATGCGATCACGATGACGTAAGCGACAAGCGACACCGCGGATACCACCATGCCAAACATCGAGAAAAGCTGCAGCGGCAGCAACGAAAATCCGGTAATGAGGTCGAAGTTGAGGCGGATCAGCTTGTACAGCGAATATTTCGATTCGCCCGCGGCGCGCTCCTCGTGTTCGACGTCGATCTCGGTCGGGCTGTTCGCGAACGTGTAGGCCAATGCGGGAATGTATGTGCTGACCTCGCGGCTTGCCGCTACCGCATCCGCGATTTCGCGGCTGTACGCGCGCAGCATGCATCCCTGGTCCGTCATCCGGATGCGGGTGATCCTCTCGCGCAGCCCGTTCATCGCGCGCGAGGCCACTCGCCGCCAGCGCGAATCCTCGCGCGTGCGGCGCACGCCACCGACGTAGTCGTGGCCTGCGTCCATCGCTTCGAGCAGCCTGCCGATTTCCTCCGGCGGATTCTGCAGGTCGGCGTCCAGCGTCACCACGCGTTCGCCGCGCACCCGCTCGAATCCGGCGATGATCGCCATGTGCTGGCCGTAATTGGCGTTGAACAGCACGACCCGCGTCACGTCCGGCCGCGCCAGGAATTGCTCTTTCAGCAACGCTGCCGAGCGATCGCGGCTGCCGTCGTTGACGAAGATCACTTCGTAACCGACATGCAGCGCGTCGAGCGCCGGATACAGGCGCGCGAAGAGCGCGGGCAGGCCGGCTTCCTCGTTGTAGACCGGGATGACGACGGATAACGGGAGTGCGGCCATCGGCGCGTGATGGTCGGTCAGGAGGCGTGCGCGGCCAGCACTTCGGCGCATGCGATGCAAACGCGGTCGACGTCTGCCAGTGTCAACGAAGGATGCAGTGGCAGCGTCACGGTCGTGTCGGCGATGTGCTCGGTGTGGGGCAGGCTGCCGCGATGATAGCCGAAGCGGCGATACAGCGTGGCCAGATGGGCCGCCTCGTAGGACATACCGGTGCCGATGCCGCGCGCATCCAGCGCGTCGCGGAACTCGCGCCGGGATATTGTCAGCTGCGCAAGCGGGAGCAGCGGCGCGAACATGTTCCAGCTGTGGCCGTCCGTGTCGCCGGAATAACCGGGATGCGGCAACTCGCAGGCGGGGTTGGTGCGGAACCGCTCGAAGTAGCGAGCGACGAGCGCGCGGCGCTTGGCATTGAATTCCGGCAGTTGCGCGAGCTGGCGCAAGCCGACCGCTGCGTTGACGTCCGGGAGATTGAACTTGCCGCCGGCCTCCGCGACGTCACGGGTGCGGTCGGGAAGGTAGGAGATGCCATGAAAACGCAGCACCTCGATTTCCCGCGCTTCGTGCTCGTTGCCCATGACCAGCGCGCCACCCTCGATCGACGTGATGTTCTTGTTCGGGTGAAAGCTGAAGATGCAGATGTCGCCGAAGCTGCCGATGCGCTTGCCGCGCCAGGACGATCCGATGGCCAGCGCCGCGTCCTCTATTACGCGCAATTTGTGCTTCGCCGCCAGCGCGTAGACGGCGTCCATGTCGCACGGCAGTCCCGCGAAATGCGTGGGCAGGATGGCGCGCGTACGCGGACCGATGCGCGCGGCGACCGCGGCGAGGTCGAGATTGCGCGTGCCGGGTTCGACATCGACGAATACCGGTGTCGCGCCGACCCGCACGATCATGTTCGGCGCGGCGAAGAAAGTCATCGCGGGCGTGATCACCTCGTCGCCGGGCCCGATGCCGCATACGCGGAGAGCCAGTTCCAACGCTGCAGTCGCGGACGACACGCAACGCACGTGACGGCCGCCGGCGTACTCGGAAAGGGCGGCCTCGAACGCCTTGAGTTTCGGGCCGCTGGTGATCCAGCCCGAACGTAGAACTTCGGCTACGCTCGTGATTGTCGCCTCGTCGAGCGTGGGACGGGCAAACGGCAGGTAGGGTTGCGTGCTCACGTCCGGTGCGGGAATGTTGTGGCCACGACGGCGATCAGGACTTGGCGACCAGCCATACGCCCACGATGATAAAGCCGATGCCGAGCCAGCGCGTGATCGTGACCGATTCGCCGAACAGGTAATACGCGGCAACGGCATTGATCACGTAGCCCAGCGACAGCATGGGGTATGCGACGGAAACGGGCACGCGCGACAGGCCGATGATCCATACCAGCAGGCTGATCATGTAGCAGACGACGCCGGCGACGAAGAACCCCTGCGTCCCCATCTTCCAGAGCATGTCCCCCCAGTTGTCGCGCGTCAGCGTGATGACGCCCAGCGTGTTGGTGCCGGCCTTGAGCAGCAACTGAGCACCGGCATTGAGAACGACGCCGGCGAAGAGGAAGGCAAAGGCGGAGGCGGTCATGGTCAGTTCCTGGCGACGAACACGCGGCGTGGATCGCGCGCGACCACGCGCATCGGCACGGACTGCGCGACCAATGCAGCATAGTCATCCAGCCGGATGAGCGCATAGCCCTGCGGCAGCGCGGTCCAGTGCGGAATCCAGGCAGCCTCGGTGGCGAAGCCCCGTTCCGGCTCGATGTCCAATCCCAGCCCCATTTCGTCCCGGTACGCGACAAGTGTTGTGGTTCGTCCGAGGTAGAAGGGCAACGTCTGGTCGTAGGTGCGAACCTGGAATACGGGAATGCGCGGGTCGAGCGGGCCGCCGCCATGCGTGGCTTCCACGGCTTGCGCCTCCTGCACGAGGTCGTAGGCCGAACGCGTGGCGCGAAATGCGTCGTAGCCGACGAATCCCAATTGCATTCCCACCACGGAACCGAGTGCCATCACGACGATGGCCAGCGACTTCGCGGCGGCGCCGTCGCGACGAAAGAGCAGGAACGCGGCAAAGGCGGTCGCTGCCATCACCCCGGCCGCCGCGACAATCCATGGACCGAAAGCATGGAATATGTCTGCCGGCGTGTTGGCGTCGGCAAGTTCCGGAACGTAGGCGGCGAGCACGATGCCCAAAGCGGCCAGCAGCAACAGCGACAGCAGCGCGAGCGGCAACACCAGCAGCGCCAGCGTCCGCGCCGGCAATTCGTTCAGCTGCAGGCCGAGGACCAGCGCAAGCGCAGGAAACATCGGCAGGATATAGGACGGAAGCTTGGAGCCGGAAAGGCTGAAGAATACGAACACGAAAAGTGCCCAGACCAGACAGAACCGCGGCCAGGAAAAACCGTTGGCGGCGACCGGTGCGTTCCGCCAGCTGCGCGTGAGCGTCCACATCCAGACGAGGAGCCACGGCAGGATTCCCGCAACGAATAGAGGCACAAAGTAATACCAGCTCCCCTCCCGCCGGTGTCCGGTCGTCAGGAATCGCTGGAAATGCTCGTGGATGAAGAAGAACTGCGCGAATTCCGGGTTGTCGCGCGACACGAGCAGGAACCAGGGCGCCGTCAGCAACAGGTACAGGGCCAGGCCGGCCAGCGCGTGCAGGCGCTTCCATGGGCCGGTGTCGCGCGTCGCCAGCGTATAAAGCACCAGCGTCGCACCGGGAATCACCAGCGCGACCAGGCCTTTGGTGAGTGTCGCGCCCGCCGCCGCCGCATAGGCCGCGAGCATCCAGTTGCGCCGCACCGCCGATGCGAGTCCGTCGCGCTGGGCGAGCAGGAACGCGCACAGTGCCGCCGCAAGCCACGCGCCCAACACGCTGTCGAGCGTGACCAGTTGCGACATCGCGAAATGCCAGAAGGTCGCCGCCAGCACCAGTGCCGCGTAAATGCCGGTCGTGGGACCGTCCAGGCGCGCCGCAGTCATTCCGACAATCGCCACGGCGAACAAGCCCGCCAGCGCGGGCACCAGCCGCGCCGGCCATTCGTGCACGCCGAATGCGTTGAATGCCGCCGCGGTTGCCCAATACTGCATGGGGGGCTTCTCGAAATACTTGAGGCCGTTGAGGCGTGGCGTCACCCAATCGCCCGAAGCAGCCATCTCGCGTGCGATCTCCGCGTAGCGTCCCTCGTCGGGATGCTGCAGTTTGCGCACGGCGATTCCCGAGAACCAGGCAACCAGCAGGGCTGTGGCAACGAGCCACCAGGCGGAACGGGGGAGGGAAGCGAGCATCTCGGGCGCGGAATAGGGGGCGGGCTGCCCGATGGCAAAGGGCCACGCATTCTACCTTGCGGCATCGCGCGGGCCGGCCGCGGCGCTCTGCCTGCGCGGCGCCGGATTGCCAGCCCCGGGGTTCTCGCATACCATCGACCGCACGCATCGGGAAAGCCGCCAGCGGTATCACCGGCGGCTTTTTTGTGCGACTCAACTCTCTATCGCCGCATGCCCGCTCCCCTGCAGTTGTACGACAACTACACGCGCTCGCTGCGTCCCTTCGCGCCGCTCGCGCCGGGACCCGTCGGCCTGTACACGTGCGGACCGACGGTCTACGACTACCAGCACATCGGCAACTACCGCACGTTTCTGTTCGAGGACGTGCTGAAGCGCGTGCTGCAATGGAACGGCTATGCCGTCCGGCACGTGATGAACATCACGGATGTCGGGCACCTCACTTCCGACGCCGACACCGGCGAAGACAAGATGGAAAAGGGCGCGCGCCGGACGGGCAAGACGGCATGGGAAATCGCGCGCCTCTATACCGACGCGTTCCTTGCCGATCTCGCGCTTCTCGACATCGAGGACCCGACGATCCTGTGCCGCGCGACCGACCACATCCGGGAACAGATCGAATTCATCGCCGATATCGAGAAGAACGGCTTCGCGTACGTGACGGCCGACGGCGTGTACTTCGACACCTCGCGGCAGAAAGACTATGGCTACCTGGCGCGCCTGAACGTGGAGGGCCAGGAGGCCGGCAAGCGGGTAGACCTCGGCGACAAGCGTCATCCCACCGACTTCGCGCTGTGGAAATTCACGGCGCCGGGAGAGAAGCGCCAGATGGAATGGGACAGTCCATGGGGCCGCGGTTATCCGGGCTGGCATATCGAGTGCTCGGCCATGGCGCAGAAATACCTCGGCGACTACTTCGACATCCATTGCGGCGGGGAAGACCACATTCCCGTCCATCACACCAACGAGATCGCGCAGACCGAGGCGCGCGTGGGCACGCGACTGGCCAATTTCTGGATGCATGGCTATTTCCTGACGACCAACGACGCCAAGATGGCGAAGTCCTCCGGCGATTTCCTGCGCATCGCGCTGCTGCAGGATCGCGGTTACGACCCGCTTGCCTACCGCTACCTCTGCCTCACGGCGCACTACCGGTCGCAAATGAGCTTCACGTGGGAAGCGCTGGACGCTGCGACGACCGCGCTCGACCGGATGCGCAAAGGCGTTCACGCATTGCCTGTCGATCCTGATGCCAGGCCCGATCCGGACTTCGTGGACAGGTTCAGCAACGAGATCAACAACGACCTGAACCTGCCTCGCGCGCTTGCGGTGGCTTGGGAGCTTCTACGGGGCGACCTTGCCGACCACGCCGTCATTCGGGCAACGCTGGTCAAGTTCGATGACGTGCTGGGGCTGCGGCTCGCGGAGTGGCAGCCGACCGAGGAAGTCGTTCCTGAGGAGGTTCAGGCGTTGGCCGACGCGCGCGCCGCTGCGCGCGGTAGCAAGGCGTGGGCCGAGGCGGACAGGCTGCGCGCTGCACTTGTCGCCGCGGGCTGGGAGATGGAGGACTTGGCCCAGGGCTTCAAGCTGAAACGAATCAAGACGGGATCGGGAGCGAAGGCATGAAACTCGCGACGCAGGACGACCACACGCGCGACGGCCGCCTGGTGGTGGTGTCGCGCGACCTTTCGCGCTGCGTCGCGGTGCCGGAGATCGCGCGCACGCTGCAGGCAGCGCTCGACGATTGGGCTGCCGCCGAACCGGGCCTGAACGCGATCTATACCGAGCTCAACGCCGGCCGGATGCCGGACGCCGAGCCGTTCGATCCGGCGCGCGCGATGGCGCCATTGCCGCGCGCCTATCAGTGGGCCGACGGATCGGCTTACGTGAATCACGTTGAGCTGGTGCGCAAGGCACGCGGCGCCACGATGCCGCCGGAGTTCTGGACCGATCCGCTGATGTATCAAGGCGCGTCCGACCACATGCTCGGTGCCCGCGAGGACATCGTGCTGATGGACGAGGCGTGGGGCATCGATTTCGAAGCCGAGGTCGCGGTGATCACCGGCGACGTGCCCATGGGCACCGTGGCGGCCGACGCGCGCCGGCACATTCGCCTGCTGATGCTCGTGAACGACGTCAGCCTGCGCAACCTGATTCCGAATGAACTTGCCAAGGGCTTCGGATTCTTCCAGTCGAAGCCCGCATCGGCCTTTTCGCCGGTTGCTGTGACGCCGGATGAACTCGGCGATGCGTGGCGCGATGGCAAGGTGCACCTTCCTCTCGTCACGCACTTCAATGGCGAACTCTTCGGGCGGCCGGACGCGGGCACCGACATGACGTTCAATTTCGACACGCTGGTCGCGCACGTCGCCAAGACCCGGGAACTCGAGGCGGGCAGCATCGTCGGATCGGGCACCGTCTCCAACAAGGAGAACGGCGGCCCGGGTCGGCCGGCGGCGGCAGGAGGCCGCGGCTACGCGTGCATCGCCGAGCAGCGCACCGTGGAGACGATCCTCTCCGGCAAGGCGTCGACAGCGTTCATGCGCTTCGGCGATCGTGTACGCATCGAGATGTTCGACGCGGCGGGCCGCAGCGTCTTCGGCGCCATAGACCAAGTCGTCCGCAAAGGAGCGTGACCCGCTCCTGATCTCACCGGCAGCCGCCTCCACTGCCTGTCGTTTCGCCACTTCGTCGCGTTCTCCATCTCTTCACGCCACGAATCTTCCGCTTCGTCGCCTGGTTCTTGAGGGTGACATATTCGCCGCCTAGGATTCAGCCTGTCAGCAACGGCCCTTAGGACTCCCGGTGAATCCGAATCCGCCGGTGGGTGCATCAAATGGGGCATAAGCACCGGAAAGCCGGCACGAACTACAGCCAGGCACCAGGGAAACCCGGGCCCGCCCGATGCGGGAGCAGGACTGTATTCGGACTGAAGCGAGGCACACCATGAACGACGCAACGATACACCCAGATTTCAACCCCGGGCGATCCCCATTGTTGGCCCTGGCCGCAGTGTTCGCCACCGCCCTGACGATTGGGGTCGCCGTGCTGCTGCCCGGGCAACCCGCAATCCCGGAAGGCGTGACCGCCATCGCCGCGGCACAACCCGCGATCGATGCGATCCGGCCCGTCGCAGCCCAGGTCGAGGAGGTTCAGGCGATGACGCAACTGGTCACGCTGCCCCCCGTGGAAATCGTCGGAATACGTCCGACCAAGGCTGCCGCCAACCGTTGGAGCGTTCCCGCGGTCTTCAAGAAGAGCTGAACGCCGGTTCTGGAAAGACGATGAAGGCCGGGCATCGCAGGGTGTCCGGCCGATCCGGAGATCCGACTAGCTCGACGGACCGGGACTCACCGAGAATACTTCCACCGGCGCGGACTTGCCCTTCATATCGACGGGGCCGAGCGACTCGACGGACACGCCGGGCTTGAGCGCGTTGCGGGTCGCTCCATCGATCAGGATGGCGCGCCCGGCGACCTTGGTGTGCGATTCCAGGCGCGACGCCACGTTGACCGTGTCGCCGATGCACGTATAGGACGCCCGCTTGCTGGTGCCGGCGTAGCCGGCCACCATCTCGCCGGATGCGATGCCGATGCCGATCCTGATTTCCGACTTGGCGGCAGCGATGCGTTCCTGGTTGAACATGCCGACCATGTCGATCATTTCGAGTGCCGCCCGCACGGTGCACGCTTCGTGGTCCGGCAGCGGCAGCGGCGCGCCGAAGATGGCCATCAGCCCGTCGCCGATCATCTGGCTGACTATGCCGCCATGGCTGCTGATCGCGTCGAACATCAATGTGTAATAGGTGTTGAGCAGTTCGATGGTCTCCTCGGGCGACTGCGATTCCGCCAGCGGAGTGAAGTCGCGGATGTCCGAGAACATCACGGAGGCATAGACGCGCTTGCCGCCCAGCGCGAAGCCTGACAGCTGCATGTCCTGCGCGACTTCCGGTGTGGCGAACCTGCGCACCATCTCCTTCAATTGGTCCTGCAGCCGCTTCTTGTCCAGGCTGGCGTCGATGCGCGCCTTCAGCAGCACCGGATTCACCGGCTTGGACAGGTAATCCGCGGCGCCCAGCTCGATGCAGCGCACGACGCTTTCGACGCCTTCCAGCGACGAGGTGACGACGACCGGCAGGTCGCGCAGCTGCAGGTCGTTCATCAACTGCTCAAGCACCTGGAAGCCGTCCATTTCCGGCATTTCCATGTCGAGCAGCAGCAGGTCAAACGCCTCGCGCCGTAACATTTCCAGCGCCACCCGGCCGTTTTCGGCCATCGCGACTCGGTGGCCCTGCAGCTCCAGACTGCGCGTCAGCAGCAGTCGGTTGACCTTGTTGTCGTCGACGACCAGGAGTCGTGCTGCCTCCGTACGCGCCTCAGGCATTGCGCAGTTCCGACAGCGCGGCGGCGACGCGTGCGTACTCGTCCGCCAGTGCGTCGAGCGGTTTCGACACGGCGGCGTGAACCGGCGCCAGGCCGCCCAACTCGAGCTCGCGCGCCATTGCGCCCAGCCTCAGCGCGCCAAAAGTCAGGCTGTTCGACTTGAGCGAATGCGCGGCGCGGCGGAATCGGTCGGCGTCGCCGGCGGCAAGCGCTGCGCGCAGGTCCTGCTGCATCAGCGGCGCTTCGCTAAGGAAGGTATCCACCAGTTCGCCCACGAATTCGGCGCCTGCCGTCTGTTGCAGCGCCTCGAAGGTGGCGCGATCGATCGTCGTTTCGCTCATGTCATCGGTCCTTGCGTGCTTGCACCTGGTGCAACGCCTCGACCAGCCGGTCCACGCGGATCGGCTTGGTCAGGTAGTCGTCCATTCCCGCGTCGATGCACATCTCGCGATCGCCTTGCATCGCGTTGGCGGTCATGGCGACGATGCGCGGCCGCTGCTCGGGCGTGCCCATCGCGCAAATCCGGCGCGACGCCTCGAGGCCGTCCATCTCCGGCATCTGCACGTCCATCAATACCACGTCGTAGGCCTGCCGCCGAACTGATTCGACGGCTTCGATGCCGTTCGCCGCCAGATCGGCGCGATATCCCATCTGCTGCAGGATGCGCATCGCCAGCTTCTGGTTGACGGCGTTGTCCTCGGCCAACAGGATGCGCAGCGGGTGCCGCGCCGCCATGGCGGGGTCGAGTTGCGGCTTGACTTGTGCCTGCACGGTTCGCGGCGCCGCATCGTGTGCCACCAGGCCCACCAGCGTGTCGAACAATTGCGATTGCCGGATGGGCTTGGCAAGGTAGGCAGTGAACAGCCCTTCGGTGTCGCCCGCCTCGCGCCGACCCAGCGAGCTGAACAAGACCAGCGGTAACGCAGGCTGGCGCGCGTGAATCTCCTTGGCCAGCTCCAGGCCGTCCATCTCCGGCATGTGCATGTCGAGGATCGCGAGATCAAAGGTTTCGCCGGCCTCGAGCCAGCGCAACGCTTCGCGCGGCGATTCGGTCGCGCGGGACTGCATGCCCCACTTGCCCGTCTGCAGCACCAGTACGCGGCGGTTGGTGGCGTTGTCGTCGACGACCAGCACGCGTTTTCCCTGCATTTCCGGTTGCGGGCCGACAAAGTCCCGCGCGCGTGTCGGAGCGATCTCCGCCGTAGGAGCCTCGATCCTGAACATGAACGTCGAACCCTTGCCGGGCCCCTCGCTCTCGGCCCACATCCGCCCGCCCATCAGCTCGGCCAGACGCCGGCTGATGGCCAGCCCCAATCCCGTGCCGCCGTACTTGCGCGTGGTCGACGAATCGGCTTGCGTAAACGACTGGAACAGCCGGCTCATCGCCTCGTCGGACAATCCGATGCCGGTATCACGCACGGCGAACGTCAGTCCTGCGCGCCCGGTCGCCGTAGGCGCCGAGGTCACGGTCAGTACCACTTCCCCATGCTCGGTAAACTTCACCGCATTGGACAGCAGGTTCAGCATGATCTGCCGCAGCCGGGTCACGTCGCCGACGATGGCGGCCGGAACGTCCCCTTCGAACACATACGCGATGTCGAGATGCCTTTCCGTCGCGCGGGCGCTCACGAGGTCCAGCGCCGACTCCACGCACTCGCGCAGGTCGAACGGGTGCGCCTCGATGTCCATGCGCCCGGCCTCGATCTTCGAGAAATCGAGGATGTCGTTGATGATCGTCAGCAGCGCGTCGCCGGAATCCCGGATCGTCGACACATAGTCCTGCTGCTCGGTGTCGAGCTTGGTGTCGAGCAGCAGGCCGCTCATGCCGATCACCGCGTTCATCGGCGTACGGATTTCGTGACTCATCGTGGCCAGGAACGAACTCTTCGCCTCGTTCGCGGCTTCGGCGGCGGCGCGCGCTTGCTGGGCTTCATTGAACAGCCGAACATTTTCGATTGCGATCACGGCCTGGTCGGCAAAGGACTGGGCAAGCGCGATCTCGTTGTCGTTGAAGCCGCCCACCGTCGCGCGCACCAGTATCATCACGCCCAGGCATTCGCCTTCGCGCAACAGCGGCAGGTGCAGTGAGGACTTGACCGCGGCCAAGCGCGGGATGCGCTGGTACAAGTCGGGAATCTCTTCCTTCGACCAGTCTGGCAGGTGCAAGGGCTGCTTGCTCGTGATGACGCGGCCCGTCAGGCTCGCGTCGTCGGCAATGGACACTCGCTCCGGACCATGGATGGCGTCAAGCTGACCCGCCGTGGCATTGGCCACAGGGTAGAAGTGCGTTGCGTCGTTTCGCAACAATCCGACGGCTTCGCAGTCGATCAGTCGGCTCGCGGTGCAGACGATGGCGTCGAACACCGGCTGTACATCGGTCTGCGATTGGCTGATGACACGCAACACGTCGGCCGTCGCGGACTGGCTCGCCAGCGCCTCCTGCGTTTCGTTGAACAGGCGCACGTTCTGGATCGCGATCACCGCCTGGTCGGCAAACGTCTTGAGCAGGACGTTCTCGCGCTCGCGCAGACCGTCGACTTCCTTGCGCATCATCGTCAGCGAACCTATCCCTCGCCCCTCCCACATCAAGGGAGCGACGACGACCGAAGTGCCGAGCTTCATCCGTGCCGCCGCCTGCACGGCGGGCTGGGTGTCGTCGGAGCTGTCGAGGACGTTGCGAATCTCCACCAGCCGGCCGCTTTGGATCGCCTTCTCGGTCAACGTGCCGGCAAGCGGGCGCGGGAAGGAAGCGCGGGTGTCCGCTTCGATGGAAGCGGCTTCAGCCTCGCCAAGAAGATTCCTTGCCGACGCGGTCAGCCGATACACAGGCAGCGTCACCCTGTTGGCCTCGTCGACGATGCCGAGTGCAAAGGCATGTGCGGAGAAGAGGCGCTCGCAGCACTCGATGATCTTGTCGAACACTGGCGTGGCATCCGCCATCGAGTGGCTGATGACGTCGAGCACCTCCGCCGTCGCGGTCTGGTGTTCCAGGGCTTCGCGGGTCTCATTGAACAGCCGCACGTTCTCGATGGCGATGACCGCCTGGCTTGCGAACGTCTGCAGCAGGGCCACCTCTTTCTCGCCAAAGAGGCCCGGCTCTGCGCGGTTGACCGCGATCGCGCCGACGACGTGCTGGTCACGCAGCATCGGAACGCTCAGTCCGCTGCGAAAGCCGGCTTCGCGAACGATCTGCTTCATGATGGGTGCGTAGTCCGCATCGGACTCCGCCAGCAGGTCAACCACGTTGACCACGCCCCGATTGCGGATGGCACGCGCGGCGATTGACGTGCTGTCGAGCTTGACTGGGTATACGTTTCCGAACTTTGCGGCGCTGTCAGGCTTGATGCCGAACAGGCTGGCGATGTGAATCAGCTCGCCGTCGAAGCGGAATACCAACCCGTAGTTGGCGCCGGTGAGCGTTGCCGCGCGCTCGGCGATGATGTCGAAGACCGGCTGCACGTCTGTGGGCGATTCGCTGATGACCTTCAGCACTTCGGCAGTCGCCGTCTGCCGATCGAGCGCCTCCTTCGTCTCGTTGAACAGGCGCACGTTCTCGATGGCGATGACCGCCTGGTCCACGAACGACTTGGCGAGTGCGATTTCCTTGTCGCTGAAGGCGCCGACCTTGTGGCGCGCCAGCACCAGCACGCCAATGCACTCGTCGTTGCGCAGCAGGGGAAGCATCAGCGACGAATTGACGCCGGTCATTTCGCGCACCTCCCTTTCATGCGGCGGCACGTCGATCGCGGTCCAGTCGGGTATGTGCAGCATCGTCTTGGTCAGGATCACGCGCGACGGGAAATTCCTGGCGGGATCGACGGGAACGACGCGATCCACCGGCGGCTTCGGCAGGCTGCCCGGCTTGGCCGCCGCCTCCGGGACGAACGTGTTTCCGTCGCACCTGAGCAATGCGGTGAAGTCGCACGCCAGGAGTTTCAGCGCCGTCCCGACGATGGCGTCGAATACCGGGTGGACGTCGGTCGGAGAACTGCTGATCACGCGCAGGATGTCGGCGGTGGCGGTCTGGTGGCTCAGCGCATCCTGCGTCTCGTTGAACAGGCGCGCGTTCTGCAACGCGACGCCGACGTTGGCGGCGATCGTCGACAGCAGGCGCTCGTCGTCGGCCCCGTAGACGCCTTCCTTCTGCGTGCTTTGCACGCTGATCACGCCGAGGCTCCTTCCGCCGACGTATATGGGCACGCCCAGATAGGACAACGCCTGCTTGCCGACGACCTTGGCGCCGAGCTCGAGTCCAAGCCGGTCGGCTTCGTGGTTGATGATCAGCGCCTTGCTCGATTGGATGATCCGGCTGGTGAGGCCCTCGCCGTAGCGGATGGGCTTGAGATCATCGCCATACTGATACGGGAAGTCGACGATGCCCGTGTCGGGGTTGTACAGCGCCACGTACGCCACGTCGGCAGCGAACACGGTGCGGACCTGCTCGCCGACCAAGTCGAGCAGTGGGGCCAGCTCGAGCTTGCCGCCGAGCTGCTGCGATACGGTGTTGATGGTGGCGAGTTCCGTCGCGCGCTTCTCGGATTCGGCGAACAGCCGCGCGTTCTCGATGGCCACCGTGGCTTGCAGCGACAGGCCCACCAGGAAGTCCAGGTCGCTGTTGCTGAACGGCACGCCGCCCGTCCGCCACACCGCCATCACGCCCTTGACTTTCCTGCCGGCGAGCAGCGGCGCGACCATCATGCGTTCGTTTTCTTCCTTGTCCGTGCCAGTTATCTGGATGCCGCGCGGATCGGTATTGGTGTCGTTGATGTATTCGGCGCGGCCGCTTTCGACCAGGCTGCCGATGATGCCCACCCCGAATTCGATCTCGGTCTCCTGCAGCGCATCGGCGATGTCGCCGACCGCCACGATCGCGCGGTAGTTCGCGCCGTCGCCGCTGGGAAGGAAAATTGCGCTGGTATCTACGTTCAGCAGGTCCTTGGCATGCCGAGCGATACGGTCCATGACCTTGGCCACGTCGAGCGTCGACGAAATATCGCGGCCGACTTCAGCGAGCGCCGCTGCCTCGCGCGTGCGGCGCTGCGTCTCGTCGAAGAGGCGGGCGTTCTCCAGCGCGACGCTCATGCTGTTGGCGAGCGTCTGCAGCAGCCGGACATCGGATTCACTGAAGGCGTTCTCGCGGTCCATATCGATCAGGGCGATCAACCCCCGCGCCTGCGCGCCGGCAACGAGTGGGACCATGACCAGCGATTTCTCGGTTAGTGTGCCGGGATGGGTATAGCTCCCGTACTTCTCACTCTCCCGATCCATGTTCTCGTTGATGACGAGTGTTTCCCGGGTGCGCAGGACATGCGGGCCGAATCCGCGCTCGGGAAGCGGCGCCGAGTCGATGCGGACTCGCTCTCCGCTCTCGGTCAAGTAGGGAAAGTGGATCATTCCCGTTTGCGGGTCGTAGATGCGGATGCCGACGTCTTTGTTGCTAAAGATGTCGCGGATCTTGTCGCCCACCGCGTCGTAAATACCCTGCATATTGAGCTCGGCCGCCAGCGCCTGCTGCACGCTGTTGATGATCGCGAGTTCCGCAGCGCGTTGCTCGCTCTCCTTGAACAGCCGCTGTGTCTCGTCCAGCAGGCGTGCGTTCTCCAGCGCGGCGCCCATGCTGGCGGCGACGGTGCTCAGCAGGCGTAGCTCCGCCTCGCCGAAAGCGTTTTCGCGTTGGTAATCTTCCAGGATGATCTCGCCGAGAACGCGGTCGCCGCTGAGAATCGGAATGCTCGCGAGCGAGAGCGTGCCGGCGTCGGTTCCTGGGTGAACCACGAATCCTTCCGCGCTGATTTCCGCGGGATTGTTGAAGGCCCGCGCCCGCCGCGCACGCATCATTCGCGCGAAGGGACCGTCGGGCTTCGGGGTGCGGGGCCCTTCCGGTGCAAGACGCTTGCCGTGTTCCACGCTGTAGAGGCCATGGATGCGGTTGGCCTCGGCGTCATACCAGGTGATGCTCAGGTCGTCGCTCTTCAGGACGACGCGCAGCTTGTCGCCGACCAGGTCGATGATCGCCTGGAAATCGAGCTCGGCCGCCATTCCTTCCTGGATGCTATTGATTACCGCCAGTTCGGCATTGCGCTGCTCGGTTTCCTTCAGCAGCCGCTGCGTCTCGTCGAACAGACGCGCGTTCTCCAGCGCGACGCCCATGCTTGCGGCAACGGTGCCGAGCAATCTCACCTCCGCCTCGCCGTATGCGTTTTCGCGCAACAAGTCCCACAAATTGATGGCGCCAAGCACCCGATCGCCGCCGAGGATCGGGACATAGATCGAAGATTTGCTCTCTTCGTGGCCAGGTAGATTTCGGCCAGGAGTCGTTGCCATTTCCGCGAGACTGTTCCTGACAAGCGGCTGGCGCGTCTTGACAAGCGTCGACCAAATACCGCCCGGCGTGGGAGGCGCCGGAGGATGGTGCAGCCGGATGCCGCGCTGGTAGTCGTACAGATAATGAATGAGGTCGGCTTTAGCGTCGTACCACCGAATGCCGATGTCACCTGTATGGAAAACCTCTCGCAGTTTGTCTCCCACCAGGTCGATGATCGCCTGGAAATCGAGCTCCGCCGCCATTCCTTCCTGGATGCTGTTGATTACCGCCAGCTCGGCATTGCGCTGCTCGGTTTCCTTCAGCAGCCGCTGCGTCTCGTCGAAAAGGCGGGCGTTCTCCAGCGCGATGCTCATGCTGTTGGCGAGCGTCTGCAACAGCCGCACGTCCGACTCGGAAAAGGCGTTTTCCTTCTCCATGTCGAACAGGTTGATCAGGCCGCGCGCCTGGTCGCCGGAAACGAGGGGAACGAATAGCGCCGACTTCTCATCCAGCGTGCCGGGAATCGTGAAGCTGCCGTACTTCTTTGTCGCCTCTTCGATGCCTTCGTTGACGACCAGCGTTTCGCGCGTGCGGAGCACGTGTGCGGCGAAGCCGTTTTCGGGCAGGGGCGACGAGTCGATCGCGATCCGCTTCCCGTTCTCGTACGTATACGGATAGTGGAGGACATTGGCCTTGGGATCGAAGATGCGGATGTTCATGTCGGCGTTGTGGAAGATCTCCCGGATCTTGTCGCCGACCGCGTCGTAGATGCCTTGGATGTTGAGCTCTGCCGCCAGCGCCGCCTGCACGCTGTTGATGATTGCGAGTTCAGCGTTGCGCTGTTCGGTTTCCTTGAGCAGCCGCTGCGTTTCGTCGAAAAGACGAGCGTTTTCCAACGCCACGCCCATGCTGGATGCGACGGTTGTCAGGAGGCGCACGTCGGATTCGCTGAAGGCAAACTCGCGTTCGAAGCTTTCGACGGTGATGCCGCCGATCACACGGTCGCTGCCCACGATCGGGACGCTCACCATCGACTTGCTCGGGTCCGTTCCCGGCACTATGCCCATGGCGGCAATCTCGGCCGCCGTGTTCACCACCATCGCGGTCCGGCGCGAAGTAAGGCTCTCCCAGCGTTCCGGCGTGCGCGTCGTCGACGCCATGGTCAGGCGCTGACCGTGTTCGTATTCGTAGAAATAGTGGACGGTGCGACTCTCGTCATCGAACCAGCGTATCCCGATGTCGTCAGTGCGCAACACTTCGCGCAGCTTGTCGCCGGTAAGGTTGACGATCGCCTGGAAGTCGAGTTCGGCGGCCATTCCCTCCTGAATGCTGTTGATCACAGCCAGCTCGGCCGCGCGCTGCTCCGTTTCCTTCAGCAGTCGTTGCGTCTCGTCGAAGAGGCGCGCATTCTGCAGCGCCACGCTCATGCTGTTGGCGAGCGTGGACAGGAGGTTCACGCTCGACGGCGCGAACTGGTTGTCCTCATTGCCGTAGAGCGCTATGACGCCTACGGCTTCGTCGCGGGACAGGATCGGTACGCCAAGATAACTCTTGCCCATGGTCGCGGACTCGTCACCGATCGGCATCGCGCCATACTCGCCTGCGCGCTCCCGAAAGTTCTCGTTGATGACCAGTGGCGCGCGGGTTTCAATGACGTGTCCGGTCAGGCCGATGCCTAGCGGAAACGGATCCACGGGGAAGCGCTCGCCGTGCTCGACGTAATACGGCATGGCGACCACGTTGCTGCGCCGGTCGAGCAGAGCGATCGACATGTCTCCGGTACCGAAGATGGCGCGAATCTTGTCGCCGACGAGGTCGATGATGGCTTGAAAGTTGAGTTGAGCGGCGAGCCCTTCCTGCACGCTGTTGATGATCGCAAGCTCGGCCGCGCGCTGTTCCGTTTCCGTCAACAGGCGCTGCGTCTCGTCGAACAGTCGCGCGTTTTCCAGGGCGACGCCCATGCTCGCCGCCACCGTGCTCAACAGCCGTACGTCTGATTCGCCGTACGCGTTGTCGCGCTCGAAGCTGCGCAGGAGGATGAGCCCCAGAAGGCGATCGCCGCCCAAGACCGGCACGAACACGCAGGAGCGGGTTTCGTTGTCGCGCGGCGTGATCGGTCGCATCCCCGCTGATACCAGATCGGCATGGTTGCCGATGACCAGCGGCCGGCGTGTCTCGGTCAGCGTACGCCACGAAACGCTCGCGGACGGATCGTAGGGCGGCGGCGCGTGCAGTTCGCCGGCCTGGTACTCGTACAGACAATGCACCTTGCCGCTTGCGGGATTGTGCCAGCGGATGCCGATGTCGCCGGTCTTGAAGACATCGCGCAGTTTGTCGCCGACCATGTTGACGATGGCCATGAAGTCCAACTCGGCGGCAACGCCTTGCTGGATGCTGTTGATGATAGCCAACTCTGCGGCGCGCTGCTCGGTGAGTGACTTCGATGCCTCCAGCTCCGCGGTGCGCTGCGCAACCTTCTGCTCCAGACCCTGTGACCACTGCGCGTTGTCCAGCGCCACCGCGGCCTGGCTGGCCAGCATGCCCATCATGTCGCGGTCGGTCTCGTGGAAGCGCCCGAACGCGCCATCGATATCTATGTAGAGATATCCGAGCAACTGGCGTTGCGCGATCAGCGGCGCGACGATGCGCGAGCGCTGGTCGAGTGGGTCGGCGCGCTCCGGCGTGTATGCAAGCGTGACGGTTCGACTGCGCTGCACATCCAGCAGCAAGGGGGCGATCTGCGAGAGCAACGCTTGCGCGTCTTCTCCGCGCGGGACCAGCGAGCCTGCCAGGCGTGCGCCGCCATCCGGCGTTTCCAGGACGAGCAATACGCGTTCGCCGCCACTCAATTCGGTGGCCTCATCGATCAGGAATTCCTGCAACTCTTCGCTGCTGCGCAATTCGTTGAGCCGCAAGCCCGTGTCGGCCAGCCGCTCGAAAGGCTCCCGAAGGCTTGAGGTGCCGGCCAGGTGCGGTACCTGACGCCTGGCGCCGGACTTGGTCCGGTTGGACGCAAGCCATGCGCCTACGATTTCACGCCGTTCGCGACTCTTGTTGAAGTAGTTGCGGCGCAGACCTTCGTCCGACACATGCGCAACCGGTGCGACCAGGAATTTATAGGCGGTCGCCAGCGCGCGCTGGGCCGCCGCTGCCTTGCCATTGGCCGCGAGCGACTGGCTGTGCTGCCACCACAATCCTTCGGGATCGATACTTTCAATCGATGCCAGCCCGTGGGCGCGGTGAATTGCCGTCGCACGCTCAGTCGCGGCCAACGCAGCTTCAACGTTACCCATGCCCAGGTGCGCGCGTCCCAGCGAAACAAGGATGTTGATCCGAAACACCGTTTCGTTGAGGCCTTCGAGTATGGCCTCGGCTTCGTTGAGAAAGTCGATCGCCTTCGCGTAGTCGTTCGCTTGCAGCGCGAAAATGCCGCGGTTCCACGGCCGATAGGACTTGAAGCGGCGGTCCTGCGAGGCCTCGGCGAGTGCCAGCGATTCTTCCGAGTACTGCTGTGCTATCTCCGGGTGTCCGGATTCCAGTTCCACGCGGCTCAGCACCCACAACGTCGTAGTCAGGGAACTGAGCGCGGCGGTGCGGCGATAGATGGCGCTGGCGTCCAGCAACAACCTGCGGGCCCGCCGATTTAGCCCTAAGTCGCTGTAGAGACCGCCGATGTTGTGCGTAATGATGCCTTGGCGCTCGACGTAGCCCGAGGCTTCGAAGGCGGCCAGCGATTCGCGCAACAGGCGCAGGCGGACGGTAATGTCCGGTTCGTTGAACGTGAGCATGTTGGCGGCGTTGCCCACACCCCAGAGGTCGCCGCTGCGTTTAGCCAGTGCAAGCGCTTTGGCAGCGGCCCGGTCGGCCTCCGCAACCTTCCCCAATCCGCTGCAGGCCGCGGAAAGGGCCCACCAGGCGCGTCCTTCACCGACTGGCTGGCCGAGTTTCCTGTACATCGCGATCGACTGATTTGCCGACTTCGACGCGCGATCGTGAATGCGTTGCCGCATCTCCGCTTCGGCGAGCCGGAACAAGGCAAGGGCTTCGAGGTCCGGTCGCTTGGCCTGGCGAGCGGACTTGAGCGCATCCGCTGCCGTGACGCGCGCATTCTTGGCGCCGCCAGTGCGGATCTCGACCAGAGCGCGCCGGTTGAGTGCCTGTGCCACCAGCGCGGGCTTGCGCGCGCGCCGGGCCAAGTCGAGCATCGTCTGGGCGTCCGTTGCCGCGGCGTCGAGATCGCCCAACGCGATGCAGCTTTCGGCGCGCAGGTCCAGCAGGTCTAGCCGGGCTTGGACGGGCAACGTCCGCTTGGCCAGCGCAGCCGAGGCCAGTTGTAGGGCCTCGCCATGCTCACCTGTCCACGCAAGGTCGCCGACCTGCTGCGCGGTTGCAGGCGCTGGGTCTGCGCTTGCGCGCTTCGTGACTTTGCGCTTTGTTACTTTGTTTGCAGCGGGCGGGGCCGGCTTCTTCCTGCTCTTGGGCAAACCTGGCATGGGCTGTTCGGACTCTCGGTTTCGCTGCGCGTTTCCTCCGGCCGAGGCGATCGCTCGCAGAGGTAGCCGGATATTAGACTACCGCGGCCCGCCGCGAAACGACGCGGCGAATCCGGTGGGCCCTAATAGAAGCGCTCGACCTTGCCCGAATAGAGGACGGGCCCAGTGGGCGCGCCGGTGGGCGATCCGCCCGCCGGCTCCAGGCTGACCGCGAGGGCGGGAACGTTGGCCAACGCCACGTCGGGCGCCGCGGGGAGGGTGACACGTCCCACGCCGCTGTCCGGTATCACGCCCAGCGACTTTGGCGCCGAACCGTCGGGCAGCATCCACAATTCCAAGGATTTGCCGGCGGGTACGGTCGCGGCCCCGACTACCTTGATGGTCATCGTGCGCTCGCCCCGCGATGCCGTCGCGATCAACACGGGCTTGGCGTCCGGGCCGGCCAACACGGCGACGATGGGTTGCTCCGGCGCCTTTGGTCCGGGCATGAACAGCGTGACACCGAATGCCATGGCGAGGGCGAAACTCGTCAACGCGAAACTCCGCCAGAACGTCAGGCGTGCCCACCACGGAACGCCCGCACCGGTCTCTCCTGACGGGGCCAGACCAAGCCGGGAGACGATTCCGGTCCATACGCGCGGCGGCGGCGTGACGGGCGCGACGCCCTCGGTCAGCACCGCCAGTCGCATTTCCCAATCGCGAATTGCCGCGGCGATCGCCCCGTCGCTGGCGGCGGCGCGCGAAAGGCGCAAACGCGCACGCGCGGGCAGCGTGCCGAGCGCGTATTCAGCGGCAAGCGCGTCCAGGCGTTGCGGGCGGTCGGGACGTGACAGGTTCATCGCATTCTTCTAATTCCGTGCCTCGATTGCATCACTCATTTGCATAACTCACGTGCGCGTGTAACCAACGCGGTCGAGGCAGCCCTTCAACCGTTCCAGCGCGCGGCGTACCCAGGACTTGACCGTGCCCAGCGGCTGCCTCAGGTGATCAGCCAGTTCGGCGTGCGAGAGTCCCTGGTAGAACGCCAGCGCGATCGCCTGTTTCGGGCCGGGATCGAGAGCATCCACGCAATCGCGCACCGCTTGCGCTTCGGCACCTGCCAACAGCATTTCCACGGGCGTCGGATCGGCGGAAGGCAGGTCGAACTCCCTGCCGTCGTCGTCGTCCGTCGTCATCGTGACCGTGTCAAGTTCACGCCGGCGCATCAGATCCAGGCAGCGATTGCGGATGACCGCGGCAAGCCACGTCGACGGCTGGCTCTTGGCCGCGTCGTAGGAGCCCGCGTGGTGCCACACGCTCACGAATGCCTCCTGCAGGATCTCCTCGGCCAGTGCGCCGTCCTTGAGGATACGCACGGCGACCCCGTATAGATGCGAGGAGGTCTGCGCATAGAGTTCGGCAAAGGCGGCCTGGTCGCCCAGCGCGATCCTGGCCATCAACGCCGCCAGGCGGACGTTGCGCTCTGGAGACTTGCCGGATTCAGCCACCTTGCAGGCGGCCCTTGCGCCACAGAACGTCAGGGCTTCCGCTGGCGCGGTTGATGGCGCGGGCAAGCACGAACAGCAGGTCCGACAGGCGGTTGAGATAGATGCGCGAACGCTCGCTGACCGCCTCCACCGCCGCAAGCCGGATCAGCGACCTTTCCGCACGCCGGCACACCGTGCGCGCGACGTGAGCCAGGCCGGCCGCCCGGGTGCCGCCTGGAAGGATGAATTCCTTGAGCGGCGGCAGATCTGCATTGAAAGTCTCGACCGCCAACTCGACGCGCGCGACGTGCGCGTCCGTCACGGCGATGTACCCGGGAATCGACAGCTCGCCCCCCAGGTCGAACAGATCGTGCTGTACATCGAGCAGGCATGCCGCAATGACTTCGGGCAGCGCCTCGGCCAGCAGCACGCCGACTGCCGAATTGAGTTCGTCGACTGCGCCGATCGCCTCGATGCGCGGCGAATCCTTGGATACGCGCGAGCCGTCCCCCAAGCCGGTCTCGCCGCCATCGCCGGTGCGCGTCACGATCTTCGACAGGCGATGCCCCATGGCTGCTGCACACCGGGTTGGGAAGGAGACCGAGGGTAGCGAAATCGGCACGTCGGGGCAAGCGGACATCGCGCGCGCTAGCGCATTTGCTAGCATGGACATCCGGCAATGCACCGGGAGGAGGAACGCTGTGAACCCCTACGAACAGCATCTCGACCGCAACGCCGCCAACCATGCGCCGTTGACGCCGCTGTCGTTCATCGCGCGCACGGCGTACATCTGGCCGCATCGCGTGTCCGTCATTCATGGCGAACGCCGTTACACGTGGAACGAAACCTATGCGCGTTCGCGGCGCCTCGCGTCCGCACTTGCCAGGCGCGGATTCGGCAAGGGCGACACCATCGCCGTGATGCTGGCCAACACGCCGGAGATGATCGAGGCAAATTTCGGCGTGCCGATGATGGGCGGCGTGCTCAACGCGCTGAACACGCGACTCGACGCGGAGGCGATCGCGTTCATGCTCGGACACGGCGAGGCCAAGGTGCTGCTGACCGACACCGAGTTCGCGCCGACGGTCGCCAAGGCGCTTTCGCTGCTGCCGGTTGCGCCACTGGTCATCGACATCGCGGATTTCGAAGGACCCGGTGGCCAACTGCTCGGACGGATCGATTACGAAGCGCTGCTCGCCGAAGGCGATCCCACATTCGATTGGGCGCCGCCGAGCGACGAGTGGGACGCGATCTCGCTCAACTACACATCCGGTACCACGGGGAATCCGAAGGGCGTCGTCTACCATCACCGCGGCGCCTATCTGAACGCGCTGTCCAACATCATCGACTGGGGCATGCCGCGGCACGCGGTCTACCTGTGGACGCTGCCGCTGTTCCATTGCAACGGCTGGTGCTTTGCGTGGACCGTTGCGGCCAACGCGGGCACCAACGTGTGCCTGCGGCGCGTCGAGGCCAAGGCGATCTTCGACGCCATTCGCGAGCACTCGGTCACGCATTACTGCGGCGCGCCGATCGTGCACTCGCTGCTGATCAACGCGCCGGACGAAATGAAGCGCGGCATCGCGCACAAGGTGCATGGCCTGGTCGCGGCGGCGGCGCCGCCGGCTGCCATGATCGAAGGCGCTGAACGCATGGGCTTCGACATCACGCACGTCTACGGGCTGACGGAGGTGTACGGTCCCGCCTCGGTGTGCGCCAAGCATCCCGAATGGAACGACCTCGACATCGGCGCGCGCACCGAACGCAACGGCCGGCAGGGTGTCCGCTACACCTGCCAGGAAGGCATGACGGTGCTGGATCCGGAAACGATGCGGCCAGTGCCGTGGGATGGCGAAACGATGGGTGAGATCATGTTCCGCGGCAACATCATGATGAAGGGCTATCTCAAGAATCCGAAGACGACAGACGAAGCGTTCGCAGGCGGCTGGTACCACACCGGAGACCTGGCTGTGATGGAGCCGGATGGCTACGTGAAGATCAAGGACCGCTCCAAGGACATCATCATTTCCGGCGGCGAAAACATCAGCTCGATCGAAGTCGAGGACGTGCTCTATCGCCATCCTTCCGTGTTGACGGCCGCCGTCGTGGCGCAACCCGATCCCAAGTGGGGGGAGACGCCGTGCGCGTTCGTGGAACTGAGGGCCGGTGCCGCGACGACCGAAGCGGAGCTCATTGCGCATTGCAAGGAACATCTGGCGCGATTCAAGGCGCCCAACCGGATTGTCTTCGGCGAAGTTCCGAAGACCTCCACCGGCAAGATCCAGAAATTCCTGCTGCGCGAACGCGTCAGGTCGACGTCGGCGATCCAGTAGCGCGCAGCTTCATATCGCCGCCGCCACCACGGCGTCGGCCGCCGCCAGGTCTTCGAGGGCGAAACCGACGGACTTGAAGACCGTGACCTGGTTGTCACTCGTCCGGCCAGGATGTTTGCCGCGCGCAAAGTCCCGAAGTTCAGCCGCGACCTTGCCTTGGGGAATCGCGCCGCTTGCGATCGCCTGCACTACATCGCCGCCCTCGGCGAGCGCGGCGGCCAGGTCGTCGACGACAATCAAGTCGGCGCGCTGCATCGCCGCATCGTCGGTCTCTCGCATGTGCCGCTTGAACGCGCCCACCAGGTCGAGATGCGTGCCGGGGGGGAGCCAACGGCCAAGCACGAGTGGCGACGTCGACAGCGTCGCACACGAAACGATGTCGGCGTTCGCTACTGCCGCTTCCAGATCCGTCGTGGCGCGTGCCGGGATGCCTATGCGAACGCATTCCTCGGTCGTCCGCTCCGCGTGCTCGACGGTGCGGCTCCAGATGGCGACGTCGTCGATGGGCCGCAGATGCCGGTGGGCGTCGATGAGCTCAGGGCACAGGCGGCCGGCGCCGACCATCACGAGGCGACGCGCGTCGCGCCGGGCCAGCCTGCTTGCGGCGTAGGCCGATGCCCCGGCGGTCCTGCGCGTGGTGAGTTCCTCGCCGTCCAGCGTTGCCACCGGCACGCCGTTCGTCGCGTCGAACAGCACATACACAGCCGACACCGATCGCTCGCCACGTGTGGTGTTGCCGGGAAACACCGTCACCAGCTTGACGCCGATATGGCGACCCGTGCGCCACGCAGGCATCAACAGCAACGACGCAGCCGGAAAGCCCGGCACGTCGACGCCATGATTCACGCGCAGCGGCGCGTACACCTCTGAGCGCAGCGCCTCGTCGAGCGCGGCCAGCATGCGCGGCCAGGGCAGGTGCGCGCGGATCGTTGCCGCGTCGAGGAACTGCATCAGGCCGGCGTTTCGGTCAACGACAGCAACGACGCGTTGCCTCCCGAAGCGGTCGTGTTGATGGTGATCGTGCGTTCGTTGACCAGGCGCGTCCGGTCGTAACCGTTGGCGCCGGCAACGATCAAAGGAACGATGGGGCCGGGAAGCGCGGCCAGGCGCCGGCGCAGTTCTTGCGCACCGGAAGCTCCGCCGGCGAAAAGCACGGCATCCGGTTCGGATGCCAGCGGATCCGCGACGAGTTCGCAAGCGCCTCCGCCGGCATCTCGCACGCGCTCGCTCGCTGCCGACGCAGGCAGCAAGGCAATGTTGCCGGTCGCCGTCGCGACACGGATTTGCTCCATCAACGCCCGCTCTGTATCGGCGACGCAGGCGACCCGGCCCCGCGGACGCAGATACAGTGTGTTGGTTTCGCCAGTTGGGCCCGGCAGCGACTCTCCGGCATTCACGTCGACGGGAAGCGTGGATGGCGGCCGGCTGACGAGCCGGCGTAGGTAATGCGGTCCGCCGGCTTTTGGGCCGGTACCGGACAAGCGGTCGCCACCGAACGGCTGTACGCCCACGACGGCGCCGACGATGTTGCGGTTGACATAGATGTTGCCGGCACGAATGCGCGCGCATACGGCCTCGACGGTTTCGTCGATCCGCGTCTGTACGCCGTGCGTCAACCCGTAGCCGGTATCGTTGATCGCATCGAGCAGTTGCGCGAGCTCGCTTTGCCGAAAGCGCACGACATGGAGGACAGGCCCGAACACTTCGCCTGTGAGTGCGCGCAGATCGGAAATGGCAATCAGCGTCGGCGGAAAGTACGTGCCGTGGCTGCATCCCTCGGGCAGTGGCAACTGGAAGACCTCGGCGCCGGCCGCACGCATCCGCGCGACGTGCGCCTCAAGCATCTTCTGCGCGTCGGCATCGATGACCGGGCCGATGTCGGTCGCGAGGAGCGAGGTGTCGCCGATGCGCAGTTCCTGCATCGCGCCTTTCAGCATCTCCATCACCCGGTCCGCGATGTCTTCCTGCAGGCACAGGATGCGCAGCGCCGAGCAGCGCTGGCCGGCACTGTCGAACGCCGACGTGAGCGCATCGGCGACAACCTGCTCGGAGAGCGCGGAGCTGTCGACGATCATCGCATTCTGGCCACCGGTCTCGGCGACCAGCACGGCTTCGTCGGCCCGCGACGCCAGCGTCCGGTTGATGAGTTGCGCCACGGCCGTGGAACCGGTGAAGAGGACGCCGGCAATGCGCGGATCGGCGACCAGCGCCGCGCCGACGGTTTCGCCGCGTCCAGGAAGCAATTGCAGCGCCGCGCGAGGCACGCCGGCGCGATGGAACAGCTGCACGGCCGCGGCTGCGATCAGCGGCGTCTGTTCGGCGGGCTTGGCGAGCACGGTGTTGCCGGCGGCAAGCGCGGCGCTCACCTGGCCCACGAAGATTGCCAGCGGAAAATTCCACGGCGCGATGCACGCGATCGGTCCTAGTGCCCGCGAACCGCCGAATTCCCGGCGCGCCTGCGCGGCGTAATAGCGGCAGAAGTCGGCAGCCTCGCGTACCTCGCCGACCGCGTTGCCAAGCGTCTTGCCCGCTTCTCGCGTGGCCAATGCGATCAACGTCGCGCGTTCGCCCTCAATAAGATCTGCTGCGCGTTCGAGGCACGCGGCGCGCTCGCTGGCGGAAACACCGGACCAAGCGTCAGCCGCGGCAACGGCCAGGTCGACTGCGCGCGAGACATCCATCGCGGCTGTCTCAATGACGGTGCCGACCACATCGCGTCGGTCGCACGGATTGGTTATCGTCACCGCGCCCTCGGGCGATGCCGGCGACGCATCCCCCAGCATCGGCGCTGCTGCGAACTGCGCGGGCACGCGGGCAAAGTCGGCGTCGAGCGCGCGCAGCGCGGTCTCGTCGGAGAAATCGATGCCCTGCGAATTCCTGCGATCCGGGAACAGCGCGATCGGCAACGGGATGCGCGGATGTGGCGCGCCGGCGGTTATGAGCGCCTGAGCGACCGGATCGGCGACCAGATCGGCGATCGCCACGGACGGATCGACGATGCGATTCACGAAGGACGTGTTGGAGCCGTTCTCGAGCAGGCGGCGCACCAGGTAGGCCAGCAGCGTTTCGTGCGAACCTACCGGGGCATAGATGCGGCAGGCGCTGCCCCAGTTCTCCTGGCCGACGACCTGGTCGAACAGACTCTCTCCCATGCCGTGCAGGCATTGGAACTCGAACGCGCGATCGCGCGCGAGCGTGCGGATTGCGGCGATCGTGAAGGCGTTGTGGCTTGCGAATTGCGGATAGATGGCGTCCGGCGCCGCCAGAAGGGCCCTGGCGCACGCCAGATAGGCAACGTCCGTATGGACCTTGCGCGTGAAGACCGGATACCCGGCCAGGCCGTCCACTTGGGCGCGCTTGATCTCGGCATCCCAGTAGGCACCCTTGACCAGCCGCACCATGAGGCGCCGCTGATGCCGGTGGCCGAGATCGATCAGCCAGTCGATGACCGCACGCGCACGTTTCTGGTAGCACTGGACGACAAAACCGAGGCCGTTCCATCCTGCGAGGGCCGCATCGCCGGCTAGAGCTTCCAGGATGTCCAGGGTCAGGTCCAGGCGGTCCGCTTCTTCGGCGTCTATATTGAAGCCAATGTCGTATTGGCGCGCGAGCAGCGCAAGCCGCGCGACAGTCGGCACCAGTTCCGCCAGCGTCCTGTCGCGCTGCCCACGGGAAAAGCGCGGGTGCAGCGCCGACAGCTTGATCGAGATGCCCGGTCCGGCATAGATGCCCGCGCGCGCGCTGGCTTTGCCGATCGCGTGGATCGCGGTTTCATAGGCCGTGAAATAATGCCGCGCGTCATCCGCGGTCAGCGCGGCCTCGCCCAGCATGTCGAAGGAGTAGCAGTAGCCGCGGGCGACGCGCGGACGCGCGTTGATCAGCGCCTCGTCGATGGTGCGGCCGGTCACGAACTGCTTGCCCAACAGCCGCATCGCGAGGTCTACACCCTTGCGGATCAGCGGCTCGCCGCCTTTGCGCAGCAGCGAAGCCAAAGCCTGTTCCATCGCCGAGTCACTGCGCGAATCGACGAGCTTGCCGGTGACGAGGAGTCCCCACGCCGCGGCGTTCACGAACAGCGACGGGCTGCGTCCGATGTGCGAGCGCCAGTCGCCCTGTGCGATCTTGTCTCGAATCAGGCGGTCGCGCGTGGCGGCATCGGGAATGCGCAGCAGCGCTTCCGCCAGGCACATCAACGCGATGCCTTCACGCGACTCGAGCGAGAATTCGAGCATCAGCGCATCGACGCCGCCTGACGTCGTGCGCGATGCGCGCACGCCCTTGCTTAGCGTCGTGGCGAGTTGCTGCGTCGTCGCGAGTTCATCTGGGGATAGACGTGCCTCGCTGGCCAATGCGACGACCGCTCCAGCCTCGTCGCAGCGGTAGTCCGCCGTGATGCGTTCGCGCAATGCCGCCGCCGAAGCGTAGGGAACCGCGAGAGGTGGGGTCTTGGCGTTCATTTGTCGCTCACGACGGTCGCGCGTTGACGTCAGGAATGGCGGGCTGGCCCAGTATGAAAAGTCGGCAAGCCGGCGGCGTATCATACCCACTCGCGCGGCGGCGGTCCGGCCCCGCATGTCCGGCGAACGCCGAATTTCCAGTGGGAGTTCACGATGGGAGCAATCGCAGCCGCCGGCGTGCAACCGTTTGTGCTGGTGGACACGCGCGACAGCGTGGCCACGTTGACGCTGAACCGGGGCGAGCGCTTCAATGCGCTTTCGCAGCCGATGATTGCCGCGCTCGAGGCGGCGCTCGATGAGATCGCCGACGATGGCAGTGTTCGCGCCGTGGTCATCGCGGCTGCGGGCAGGGGGTTCTGTGCCGGCCACGACCTGAAAGAAATGCGCGCTCACCCCGATCTCGAGTGGCAGCGCGAACTGTTCGCCGCCTGCGGGCGAATGATGCAAAAGCTCACCCGGTTGCCACAGCCCGTCATCGCCCGGGTGCACGGCATTGCCACCGCTGCGGGTTGCCAGCTCGTGTCGATGTGCGACTTGGCGGTCGCCGCCGATACCGCGAAGTTTGCACTGCCGGGCGTGAACGTCGGCGTCTTCTGTTCGACCCCGGCCGTCGGTGTTGCGCGCAATATCGGGCGCAAGCGGGTAATGGAAATGCTGCTGACCGGCGAGATGATCGACGCCCCGACAGCGCTGGCCTGGGGACTGGTCAACCGCGTGGTGCCCGAAATGGCGCTGGATGCCGAAGTGAAGCGCTTCACCGACGTGATCGTGGCCAGGAGTCCGGCCGTGGTCGCGCTGGGCAAGGACGCCTTCTACCGGCAAATCGACGATGGACTGGCGGGAGCCTATGCCACCGCCGGCGAAGCCATGGCTCGCAATCTGCTCGAACCTGATGCCGCCGAGGGCATCGACGCGTTTGTCGGCAAGCGGACACCATCGTGGCAACCGCGTTGAACGCAGACAAACAAAATTGAGTCAAGCGACCAGGCGCGTGCTGAGGTGCTTTCCGTCGATAAGTTGCACGACATGCGGCGATGCACGCATAATCCGCCGCACTGGAGGAGATCTGGCGCCTTGTCTCGGGCGCCTGCGCCGTGAATGGCCGACGACACGATTCTCGAAACCAAGGGCCTGACCAAGGAGTTCAAGGGCTTCGTCGCCGTCAAGGACGTGAACCTGAGCATCCGTCGCGGCACTATTCATGCGCTCATCGGGCCCAACGGCGCCGGCAAGACCACATGTTTCAACCTCCTCACGCATTTCCTGACCCCGACGCGGGGCCAGATATTCTTCAATGGCAAGGAAATCACCGGTTCACGGCCGGCGGCCATCGCGCGCACGGGCCTGGTGCGCTCGTTCCAGATTTCTGCGGTGTTTCCGAACCTGTCCGTACATGAAAACGTCCGCATCGCGCTGCAGCGCAAACAGGGACATTCGATGGATTTCTGGCGGTCCGAAGCGAAGCTGTCGCAGTTCAACGCTCGCGCCGGCGAACTCATTGCCGCCGTCGGCTTGACGGAATTCACGAATACGCGAGCTGGGGAGTTGGCGTACGGCCGCAAACGCGCGCTGGAAATCGCCACCACATTGGCGCTCGACCCGGAAATGATGCTGCTCGACGAGCCGACAGCAGGCATGGGCCACGAGGACGTCGAGCGCATCGCGGCGCTGATCAGGAAAGTGTCCGCCAATCGCACGGTGTTGATGGTCGAGCACAACCTGTCGGTGGTGTCGACGTTGTCGGACCACATCACGGTCCTGGCGCGCGGCGAGATCCTCGCACAAGGCAACTATGCGACGGTGTCCGCCCACCCGGAAGTGGTGCAGGCTTACCTCGGTGCCGGTCATGCCTGAGCCCGCCACCAGTCCCGTCGCTACGCAAACGGCCAACAGCCCGCTGCTCGCGGTGCGCGGCTTGCAGGCATGGTATGGGGAATCGCACATCCTGCACGGCGTGGACTTCGACGTCGCGCCTGGCGAGGTCGTTACGCTGCTCGGGCGCAATGGGGCAGGCAAGACTACGACGCTCAAGTCGATCATGGGCGCCGTGCCACGGCGCGAGGGGTCCATTACCTTCGAGGGCGCGGAAACGATAGCACTGTCCTCGAACCGCATCGCACTGCGCGGCATTGCGTGGTGCCCGGAGGAGCGCGGCATCTTCGCGAGCCTCAACGTGCTGGAGAATCTGCTGCTGCCGCCTGTCGTGCGTGACGGAGGGTTGCCGCTGGCCGAGATCTACGCTCTGTTCCCCAATTTGAAAGAGCGACTGGCAAGCCAGGGCACCAAGCTCTCGGGCGGCGAACAACAAATGCTGGCGATCGGCCGCATCTTGCGTACCGGCGCGCGGCTCTTGCTGCTCGACGAACCGACGGAAGGACTCGCGCCGGTAATCGTGCAGCAAATCGGGCGCACGATCGCGCAGTTGAAGCAGCGGGGATTCACGATCCTGCTGGTGGAACAGAATTTCCGTTTCGCGGCCACCGTCGCGGACCGACACTACGTGATGGAGCACGGCCGCGTCGTGGACATGATCCGCAACGCGGACCTCGAAGCCAACATGGCCAAGCTGCACGAGTACCTGGGCGTGTAGCGGGCCGAGTTTTCGTCTTTCAACGGAGGAGCACGATGAACAGATTCAAACGCACGATGATCGGTCTGGGCGTGGCAGCCGCGCTTTCGCTGAGCACGGCCCAGGCACAGGTTTCGGATGGGATCATCAAGATAGGCGTGTTGTCCGACATGTCCAGCCTTTATACCGACCTCGCCGGCGCGGGTTCGGTGGTGGCGGTGAAGCTTGCCGTCGAGGATTCCGGCATCGAGAAGCGCGGCTACAAGGTCGAAGTGGTATCGGCCGACCACCAGAACAAAGCCGACATCGGTTCGGCGGTCGCAAGCAAGTGGTACGACGCGGAAAAAGTGGACGTCATCGTCGACACGCCCAACTCCGGCGTCGCGCTCGCGGTCAGCGGGATCACCAAGGACAAGGGCAAGGCGTTCCTGGCTTCCGGGCCGGGAACATCGGACCTGACCGGCAAGTCCTGTTCACCGAACACAGTTCACTGGGCCTACGATACCTGGATGCTGGCCAACGGAACCGGCACTGCGATCACCAAGGCCGGCGGCGACACATGGTTCTTCATCACCGCCGACTACGCATTCGGTCAGGCGCTGGAGCGCGACACCACCGCGGCCGTCCTGAAGAATGGCGGCAAAGTAATCGGCGGCGTCAAGGCGCCGATCAACAACCAGGACTTCTCGTCATTCCTGCTGCAGGCGCAATCGTCCAAGGCCAAGATCATCGGCTTGGCCAACGCCGGCGGCGACACGACCAATTCGATCAAGCAAGCGGCCGAATTCGGTATCGTCAAGGGCGGACAGAAGCTTGCCGGCCTGCTGGTCTTCCTGACCGACATCCACTCGCTCGGCCTGCAGACGGCGCAGGGCCTCACCTTCACCGAGACGTTTTACTGGGACCAGAACGACGCGTCGCGCGCGTTCTCGAAGCGCTTTGCGGCACTCGACAAGGGCATCCACCCGACGATGGTGCATGCGGGTGTCTACTCGTCGGTGCTGCATTACCTGAAGGCCGTGGAAGCGCTGAAGAGCGACGACGGCACCAAGGTCGTCGCCAAGATGAAGGAAATGGCGACTGACGACCCGCTGTTCGGCAAGGGCACCATTCGCGCCGACGGTCGCAAGATACACCCGGCGTTCCTGGTGCAAGTGAAGACGCCTGCGGAGTCCAAGTACCCGTGGGACTACTACAAGATCGTGGCCACGATCCCCGCTGACCAGGCTTTCCGCCCCATGGCCGACGGCGGCTGCTCGCTGGTGAAATAACAAAGTCGGCCCCCGCTCTGTCCACTCGCCCCGCGAGTGGACAGGGCGGATGGGCCGGGTCCTATGGAAATCTTCGGCATCCCCACGCAGGCCCTGTTCGGGCAACTGCTGATCGGCCTCATCAACGGCGCCTTCTACGCCATGTTGAGCCTGGGCCTTGCCGTGATCTTCGGACTCTTGAACGTCATCAACTTCACGCATGGCGCGCAGTACATGATGGGTGCGTTCTGCGCGTGGCTGTTGCTGGAAAAATGGGGAGTCAGCTACTGGTGGTCGCTGCTGCTGGCGCCATTGGCTATCGGTCTGACCGGTGTCGTTATCGAGCGCACGATGCTGTCAAGGCTGTACAAGCTCGATCACCTGTATGGCTTGCTGCTGACCTTTGGATTGGCGCTGATCTTCCAGGGGCTTTTCACCAATTACTACGGCAGTTCGGGCCAGCCCTATCGACTACCGGAGGAATTCTCCGGCGCGTTCAACTTAGGCTTTATGTTTCTGCCCAAATACCGCGCGTGGGTGATCCTGGCGTCGGTCATAGTCTGTCTATCCACGTGGTTCGTCATCGAGCGCACCAAGCTCGGTTCGTATTTGCGCGCGGCGACCGAGAACCCTGCACTAGTCCAGGCATTCGGCATCAACGTCCCGCGCATGATCACGCTGACTTACGGTTTCGGCGTGGCGCTGGCGGCGCTGGCGGGCGTGATGGCGGCGCCGATCTACCAGGTGGCTCCGCAGATGGGCGCCAACATCATCATCGTCGTGTTTGCCGTGGTGGTGATCGGCGGCATGGGCTCCATCCTCGGCGCAATCATCACCGGGTTCGCGCTGGGGATAGTCGAGGGACTGACCAAGGTGTTCTATCCGGAAGCGTCCAATACCGTGATATTCGTGGTCATGGTCATCGTGCTGCTGATCAAGCCTGCCGGTCTGTTCGGCAAGGAAAAGTAGGCGGACCTCATGGCGATCGCCACCACTTCCGCCGCAGTGCCCAGTCGCAGGACGATGCTGATCGCGACCACGGTCATGACGCTCGTACTAATACTGGCACCGCTGTTGGGCGTCTACCCGGTATTCCTGATGAAGGCGCTGTGCTTTGCGTTGTTCGCCTGCGCCTTCAACCTGCTGATCGGCTTCGGCGGCCTGTTGTCGTTCGGCCACGCGATGTTCCTGGGCACCGCGGGCTACGTTTGCGCGCACGCGGCCAAGGAGTGGGGCTGGCCGCCCGAAATTGCCATACTCAGCGGCACGCTCGCCGCGGCGGCAATGGGTTGCGTCGTCGGCCTGCTCGCGATCAGGCGCCAGGGCATCTATTTCGCAATGATCACGCTGGCCCTCGCGCAGATGGTGTATTTCTTCTACCTGCAAGCGCCGTTCACGCACGGCGAGGACGGCATCCAGGCGGTGCCGCGGGGCAAACTGTTCGGACTGCTCGACCTGTCCAACACGCTGATCCTGTACTACGTCGTGCTGGCGATCTTCCTTGCCGCATTCCTGCTCATCAACCGCATCGTGCATTCGCCATTCGGCCAGGTGCTGAAGGCGATCCGCGAGAACGAGCCGCGCGCCGTGTCGCTGGGCTACGACGCCGAAAAATACAAGTTCCTGGCCTTCGTGCTATCCGCCACCCTCGCAGGACTGGCCGGCGCGACCAAGGCGATCGTGTTCCAGTTGGCGTCGCTGACCGACGCGCACTGGACAATGTCCGGCGAAGTGGTGCTGATGACGCTGTTGGGCGGCATGGGCACGATCTTCGGCCCGGTCGTCGGCGCCTTCACGATCATCGGCATCGAAAATTATCTGTCCGAAGGCGTCACCGTCTTCGGGATGACGTTTGGCGCGCAATGGGTGACGGTCATCACCGGCGTCATCTTCGTGATCTGCGTTCTCGCGTTCCGACGCGGAATTGTCGGCGAACTCTCGGCATGGTGGGCGCGTCGTCAGGACTGATCCGGCTCGCAATCGTCATTGCGCTTGCCGCGGCACCCTTTGGCACGTCCGCCGCAGCCGCGACGTATGTCGTCACGGGCAGCTGCCGCGACGGCCAGGCGCACGGTGCCTACGAATTGCGCATGCCCGACGGCACGTTGCGCGTCGCCGGTGCGTTCACGCGCGGCAAGCGCACCGGCAGCTTCATCTACTGGTCGTCCACCGGCGTGCGCATTGCGCATCTTCCTTACGATGACGACGCGCTGAACGGCACCGTGGCGTTGTGGTACTCCGAAGGCAACTCCAGGTCCGAACCCAGGGCCAAGCTCGAGGCGGTGTACGCCCGTGGGCGGCGTGCCGGCGGCGTCCTCTCGTGGTACCCGAATGGCCGCGCGCGGGCAGAGTTCCGTTACGAAAACGGGAATCTCGCGGAGGCCCGCGCGTGGAACGCCAAAGGCGGCAAGTTGAGCGAGGCCGAGGCGCGCGCCATGGCGACCCACGACGTGGCAACGGACGATCAGTTCTACAATACGCTGGAGGCCATCGTGCGCGACAATCCGCCGCCGTGCGAGGCCAACGGGAGACCCACATGAAATCGACCAGGCGCCGCCACCTGCTGCAGACCGCGCTGCTGGTGACCGCGGGGATGAGCGCCCACGAGCGCGCGTCGGCCCAGGTTGCGCGGTCCCCATTCGCGGTCGCGCCCACGTTCATTCCCATCAGCGGCTCCGGCGACCTGTTTCCGGTGCGCCGAATCTATTGCATCGGCCGCAACTATGCCGCGCACGCCCGGGAAATGGGCTCGGATCCGAACCGCGAGCCGCCGTTCTTCTTCCAGAAGCCCACGGATGCCGTGCAGATCGTTCCACCCGGCGTGACCGTGGATCATCCTTATCCATCGCTGACCAAAAACTATCATTACGAGATCGAACTGGTCGCCGCGCTCGAACGAGGCGGCCGCGATATTCCCGTCGATCAGGCGCTAGGCTGCGTATTCGGCTACACGGTGGGACTGGACATGACGCGGCGCGACCTGCAACGCGCCATGGGCGACGAAAAAAAGCCGTGGGAGATCGGCAAGAGTTTCGACAAATCGGCGCCGTTGGGCCCGCTGCAGCCAGCGTCCAAGACCGGACCCTTCACCGAAGGTGCCATCTGGCTCAAGGTCAACGGTCAGGTCAAGCAGTCCGCCAACCTGAACCAGATGATCTGGACGGTGGCCGAGCAGATCAGCAAGCTGTCGCAGGCCTTCGAGTTGATGCCCGGAGACATCATCTTCTCGGGAACGCCGGAAAACGTCGGACCCGTAGTCAAGGGCGACGTGATGACCGGTCATATCGACAAGCTGCCGGACATCAGCGTAAAGGTTGTTTGACCCAGACTCGTCTGACTCGCTCTCGATCCCTGGCTTTTCGGGCGAGCCTGACCGCGGCCTCCTTTTTGACGGTGGAAGGCCTTTCGCGCTAGATTGCAGCCAACGCGCGATGCCCGTCATCGTGCTCTCCCAACCGGATTTCCATTCGAAGGTGATTTCCATGCGCATTTCCACGCTTCGCCGCGGCTTCGGCGTCCTGGCCGCCGCGGCGGCGCTCCTCGTGGCGCCGCAGTTCGTGCAGGTGGCACACGCGGCAGATCTCAAGATCGCGGTCGCCGCGGACGTCACGTCGATCGACCCACACTTCTTCAACCTGTTTCCCAACAACAACGTCGCCGAGCACGTCTTCGACAAGCTCGTGCAGATGGACCCGGATTCGAAGATGATCCCGGGGCTCGCGACATCGTGGAAGACGATCGACGATACGACGTGGGAGTTCAAGCTGCGCAAGGGAGTCAAGTTCCACGATGGGTCCGAACTCACCGCCGAGGACGTCGTGTTCTCGATCGATCGCGTGCCGCTGGTTCCCAACAGTCCCGGCCGCTTTACAGCCTACACCAAGGCCATCGTCAGCAAACAGATCGTCGACCCGTACACGTTGCGCCTGAAATATGCGGCACCCTATCCGCTGGCACCGAACGACCTTTCCACGATCTACATCGTGTCCAAGAAGGTCGCGGCCAACGCCACCACCGACGACTTCAACAGCGGCAAGGCGGCCATCGGCAGCGGCCGCTTCAAGTTCGTCAAGTACGTGAACGGCGACCGTGTGGAACTCGTGCGCAACGACAACTATTGGGGCGACAAGCCGGTCTGGGACAAGGTCACCTTCAGGATCATCAAGAGCGAGCCGGCGCGCGTGGCAGCGCTGCTCTCCGGTGACGTCGATGCCATGGAAGGCGTGCCGACGGCGGACCTGGCGCGTCTCAAGGCCGATCCCAAGTTCAACGTCACGTCGAAGATTTCGCATCGCGTCATTTATTTCAATTTCGACTATCTCGATCGCGTGAGCCCGTTCATCTTCGCCAAGGACGGCAAGCCGCTGGCAAAGAATCCGCTGCTCGACGTTCGCGTTCGGCGCGCGATGTCGAAGGCGATCAATCGCCCGGCGATCGCCGAACGCGTGATGGAAGGCCAGGCCATTCCGTCGGGCCAACTGGTTTCGGCCACGCTGTTCGGCAACGTGCCGAGCCTGAAGGCCGACGCGTTCGATCCAGAGGGCGCCAAGAAGCTCCTCGCCGAGGCCGGCTATCCCGACGGCTTCAACATCACGATCCACGGACCCTCGGGGCGCTACGTCAACGACGAGAAGATCGTGCAGGCGGTGGCGCAGATGCTGGCGCGCGTGGGCATCGCGGCCAAGGTCGAGACGGCACCAATGGGGCCGTACTCGTCCCGCGCGTCGAAGCAGGAGTTCAGCTTCCATATGGTCGGCTGGGGTGCGTCGACCGGCGAAGCATCCTCGCCGTTGCGCTCGCTGCTCGCGACCTACAATACGGACAAGGGCCTGGGCGCGGTGAACTGGGGCCGCTACAGCAACCCCAAGGTCGACTACCTGATCGAGCAGGCGCTGCAGCAGGTGGACGACGAGAACCGCCGGATCATGCTGCAGCGGGCGACCGAGCTGGCCATGTCGGACCTCGGGATCATGCCGATCCATTTCCAGTACACGATCTGGGCGACGGCCAGGGGCGTGACCTACGTCCCGCGCACCGACGAATACACGCTGGCGTTCCAGTTCAAGCCGGTGAAAGGTTGAACCCGACGGTCAAAGGCGATCCAGTGCCTTTGGCCGGATAACGCGATGCTGGTCTTTGTCATCCGCCGCAGCATGCAGAGCGTGGTGGTCCTGCTCGTCATGTCGCTGCTGGTGTTCGTCGGCGTCTTTGCGATCGGCAACCCGATCGACATCCTCATCAACCCGCAGGCGGATCAGGTCGAGCGCGAGCAGGCGATCGCGGCACTGGGTCTGGACAAGCCGCTGTACGCTCAATACTTCACGTTCCTGAGCGGCGCGTTCCACGGCGATCTCGGCAAGTCGTTCGTCCATGCCACGTCGGCGCTCGGACTCATCCTCGAGCGGATGCCGGCGACCATGGAACTCGCGGTGTCGGCGACGCTGATCGCGGTCGTGCTCGGTATCCCGCTGGGTCTGCTGGCGGGGCTGAAGCCCAATGGCGTGGCGGGGCGCTCCATCATGGCGGGCTCGATCCTCGGCTTTTCCCTGCCCACCTTTTGGGTGGGCCTGATGCTGATCATGGTATTCGCGGTCGAACTGCACTGGTTGCCGTCGAACGGGCGCGGACCGACGACGCTGCTGTTCGGCCTCATCCCCGTGTCGTTCATGTCGTGGGATGGCCTGAAGCACCTGATCCTGCCGGCCACGAACCTTGCGCTGTTCAACCTGGCTCTGCTCATTCGTCTCACGCGCGCCGGTACGCACGAGGCCCTGCTGCAGGACTACGTGAAGTTTGCCCGCGCCAAGGGCCTCACCAACTCGCGCGTGATCGGCGTGCACGTGCTGCGCAACATCCTGATCCCGATTGTCACGGTGATCGGGCTTCAGTTCGGCGCGCTCATCGGATTCGCGATCGTCACCGAGAGCGTCTTCGCGTGGCCCGGCATGGGCAAGCTCCTCATCGATTCCATCAACTTCCTCGATCGGCCGGTGATCGTGGCCTACCTGCTCGTCATCGTGACCTTGTTCATCATCATCAACCTGGTCGTCGACATCCTGTATTCCGCGCTCGATCCGCGCGTCCGGATCACCGAGAGCAAGGGGTGAGCGTGGCGTCCCCGCTGCCAGCGACCAGCACGTCCTCCCGAGCGGTGCAGACGCCGTTCCAGCGCGTGGTGGGCGACTTCTTCGCCAATCCGGTCGCCGTATTCGGGCTGGCGCTGTTGTCGCTGGTTGTGCTCGCGGCGCTGTTCGCCCCGATGATCTCGCCGCAGAATCCCTACGACCTGGCGCAACTCGACGTGATGGACAGCCGGCTGCCGCCAGGATCGCCCGCGCCCAACGGCGGGCACTTCTGGCTGGGCACCGACGACCAGGGTCGCGACATGCTGTCCGCCATCTTCTACGGCCTGCGCATTTCGCTCGCGGTGGGCGTGATCAGCACCGTTTTCGCGTTGATCATCGGCTTGACGATGGGTCTGACCGCGGCCTACTTCGGCGGAAAATTCGAAACGCTGGTCATGCGCATCGTCGATATCCAGCTTTCGTTTCCCGCCATCCTGATCGCGCTGATCCTGATCGCCGTGCTGGGACAGGGCACGGGCAAAGTCATCACCGCGCTGGTCACGGTGCAATGGGCGTACTACGCGCGCACCGTACGCAGCGCGGCGCTGGTGGAGAAGCGCCGCGAGTACATGGAGGCGGCGCGCTGCCTCGCTTTGTCACCGACGCGCATCGTGTTCCGGCATCTGCTGCCCAATTGCCTGCCGCCGATGATCGTGGTCGCCACCGTGCAGGTGGCTGCGGCCATCGCGCTGGAAGCTACGCTGTCATTCCTGGGTCTGGGCCTGCCGATTACCGAGCCATCTCTGGGCCTGCTTATCGCCAATGGCTACCAGTACCTGCTGTCCGGCAAGTATTGGATCAGCTTCTTTCCGGGCATCGCATTGCTGCTGACCATCGTCAGCATCAACCTCGTCGCCGATCAGCTCCGCGACGTGCTGAATCCGAGACTTCAAAAGTGATTGACTCGGCCGAAGCCATCGCCGAACCGGTCCTCGAGGTCGAGGGATTGCGCACGCATTTCTTCACCAAGGCCGGTGTAGTCAAGGCGGTCGACGACGTTTCGTTCAGCGTGGGCCGCGGCGAAGTGCTCGGATTGGTCGGCGAGTCCGGCTCGGGAAAGTCGATGACCGGATACTCGCTGATGGGGCTCATCGATCCGCCTGGAAAGATTGTCGCCGGCAGCATCGTGCTCGACGGCGTCGAGCAGCGCACGCTGAGTGCGGAGCAGCAGCGCCGCATGCGCGGGAACCGGATCGCCATGATTTTCCAGGATCCGATGATGACGCTCAACCCGGTCCTGCGCATCGACGTGCAGATGGTCGAGGCCATCCTCGCGCACAAACGCGTGAGCAAGGAGGCAGCGCGATTGCGCGCGCGCGAAGCGCTGGGAAAGGTCGGCATTCCGTCGCCGGACGAGCGCCTGCTGGCGTATCCGCACCAGTTCTCGGGCGGCATGCGCCAGCGGGTCGCCATCGCGATCGCAATGCTCAATCGTCCCGACCTCATCATCGCCGACGAGCCCACGACCGCCCTCGACAACACCATCCAGGGCCAGATCCTCTACGAGATCCAGAAACTGACGCGCGAAACCGGCACGGCGCTGATCTGGATCACGCATGACTTGTCGGTGATCGCCGGCCTCGCCGATCGCGTGTGCGTGATGTATGCGGGGCGCATCGTCGAGCAGGGCTCATGCGATGAGGTGCTTTCGCACCCGGCGCATCCGTACACGCGAGGCCTGCTCGATTCCGTGCCCGCCAACAACGAGCGCGGGCAACGCTTGAAGCAGGTCCCCGGAATGACGCCGTCGCTGCTCGACCTGCCGCCCGGCTGTCCTTTTCGGGAGCGCTGTTCACGCGCGGACGGCGAATGCGAAGTCTCGCCCGAAATGCGGCCGGTCGGCGGCGCCGGGCAATCGGTGCGGTGCTTTCATCCTCTGGTCCCGGTGCGGGCATGAACGCAATGGAGACCTCCGCGCGCCCGGATGTCACAGCGCTCGTCGAGCTGAAAGGCGTGTCGAAGCGGTTCGTCAAGTCGCTCGACCTCGCGGCGAAGATCGGCAACCGCTTCGGCGCCGGCATGAAGGAAGAGGTCGTGCATGCGGTGGACAATGTCGATCTCGTCGTGGCGCCGGGCGAGGTGGTCGGACTGGTGGGCGAATCCGGGTGCGGCAAGTCCACGCTCGGGCGCATGACCGTCGGCCTGCTGCCGCTCTCCGCCGGGGAACGGTTCTGGCAGGGCGCGTCGCTCGCGGGTCTGGACGCCGCCGCGGCGCGCCGGCAGCAGCTCAAGATGCAGATGATTTTCCAGGATCCGTACGCGTCGCTTAACCCGCGCATGCGCGTGCTGGACATCGTTGGAGAGGCGCCCGTCGCCCACAACATGATCCGCGGCGCGCAGCAGGTTGAATACGTCGGCCTGATGCTGAATCGCGTCGGACTCGATCCGACCCTCATGCGCCGGTATCCGCATCAATTCTCGGGTGGCCAACGTGCGCGCATCGGCATCGCCCGTGCGCTCGCGGTCAAGCCGTTGTTCCTGGTCTGCGACGAATCCGTCGCGGCGCTCGACGTTTCCATCCAGGCCCAGGTGCTGAATCTGTTCATGGAACTGAAGGGCGCGCTCAACCTTACGTATCTCTTCATCAGCCATGACCTGGGCGTGGTCAAGTATCTGTCGGACCGCGTCGTCGTGATGTACCTGGGCCGCGTCGTCGAGAGCGCGCCGTCGGCGGAGCTCTTCGCGCACTGCAATCACCCGTACACGCAGGCGCTGCTGGCCGAGGTGGGCAAGGTCACGCCGGGCAAGCGCACGTTCGTGCCGATCAAAGGCGAAATCCCTTCGCCGCTCGATCCGCCTTCCGGCTGCCACTTTCATCCCCGCTGTCCGCACGCGATGGCAAAATGCCGTGAGACGGCGCCGCGTCTCGTCGAGATCGCGCCGGGACACAAGTCGGCCTGCTACCTGAACGAGCAATGACCAGCCCGGACATCTTCATCCGCCACGATCCCGCCGGCGACACAATCCCGCTGGTGCTCGATTCCCCGCACTCGGGCACCGCCTATCCGCAGGCATTCGATCACGCGCCGGCACGCGCGCTCGTGAGGCAGGCGGAGGACACGCATGTCGCCACGCTTTGGCGCGCGGCGCCGTCGTTTGGCGCGACGCTGCTCGAAGCGCGCTTTCCGCGCGCGTTCATCGATCCGAACCGCGGACTCGACGACATCGACCCCGACCTGCTCGCTGACCCGTGGCCGCACCCGATAGCGCCAAGCCGCAAGACGATGCAGGGAATCGGGCTGGTCTGGCGGATGGCGGGCGACGGCGTCCCGATGTACGCACGCAAGCTCACCAGTGCGGAAGTCATGGCACGCATCGATCACTATTGGCGGCCGTACCACGACGAACTCGATGCGTTGCTCGACGCGCGCTTCCATCGCTTCGGCGCGGTATGGCACATCAACTGCCACTCGATGCCGGCGGTAGGCGACGCGCGTGCCGATGATCCTGGTCGGGAACGCGCGGACTTCGTGCTGGGAGACCGCGATGGATCGACGTGCGAACCCGGGTTCACCCACCTGGTCGCCGAAACGCTGCGCCACATGGGTTACGCCGTCGCCATCAACGATCCGTACAAAGGAGTGGAAATCGTGCGCAAGCACGGGAGGCCTTTCGAGGGACGGCACAGCCTGCAGCTGGAGGTCAAGCGCACGCTGTATATGGACGAGCAAACGTTCGAGCCCAGCGCCGGATTCCTGCGCCTCGAGGCGGACTTGGCCCGCTTGACCGCGACGATCGCAACGCATATTCGGGAACGCCTGTGAACCGAGCCGTCGCGCCGGACGGGCGCCGCATCCCGCCAGTGACCTCATTTCGGCGTCGGGCGATTGGTAAGACCACTTGACCGGTTGCAAGCGCGCTGTTAACGTCGCCGCCACATCGCCGGATGCGCGCAGCCTGAGCTGCCAGAAGACGCACCGTCGCCTTTTGCAGTCCCGTCCTTAAGGAGGATCCATGAAACTGATGCAGCGCGCACTCGTTGCGCTGGCCGCCACGCTCTATGTGTCGACCGCGTTCGCCGCCTATCCCGAACGACCGATTACGCTGATCGTCCCGTGGGGCGCCGGCGGTGGCACCGATGCGACGGCGCGGATCATCGGTACCCTGATGGAAAAGGAACTCGGGCAGCCCGTCAACGTCGTCAATCGCACCGGCGGCAGCGGCGTCGTCGGTCACAGCGCCATCGCGCAGGGCGCGCCTGACGGATACACGATCGGCATGATTACCGTCGAGATCGGCATGATGCATTGGCAGGGGCTCACCGAGCTGACCGGCGCGTCGTATACGCCGATCGGTCTGGTCAATGCAGATCCGGCCGGTGTGCAGGTTGCGGCTGATTCGCCGTACAAGAACGTCAATGAACTGGTGGCCGCCGTCAAGGCGAGCCCGGGCAAGTTCAAGGCATCCGGCACCGGTCAGGGTGGCATTTGGCACCTGGCGATCGCCGGCATGCTGCAGGATCTGAAGGTCGATCCGGCCAGCGTTCCATGGGTTCCTTCCAACGGCGCGGCCCCCGGCCTGCAGGACCTGGTCGCCGGCGGCGTGCAGATCGCGCCCGTATCGTTGCCCGAAGCGCGCTCGCTGATCGACGCCGGCAAGGTGAAGAGCCTGGCCGTCATGGCCGATGCGCCGTCCGCGCTGTACCCGGCGGTGCCGACGTTGAAAGCCGCGACGGGAAGCGCCTGGACGATGGCGGCATGGCGCGGCATCGCGGCACCGAAGAACCTGCCGCCCGAAGCGCGCGACAAGCTGGTCGCCGCGATCAGAAAGATTGTCGCGAGCAAGGACTACACGGACTTCATGGCGCAGCGTGGTTTCGGCGTCATCTATGCGCCGCCGGAGGAATTTGCGTTATTCATGGCCAAGTCCGACAAGGACCTGGGCGCGACGATGAAGGCGGTCGGAATCGTCAAGTGATACGGAATTCCGGACGCCGGGGCACACGCCCCGGCACCGGGGTCGCATAGAGTCGCCGCGCACATGAGACTCAACGACGCCGTCTGGGGCGCGCTGCTGCTGTTGTTCAGCGCGGTCATCCTCTTCCATGTGCAAAGCTTTCCAAAGATTCCCGGGCAGCAAGTCGGGCCGGCGCTGTTCCCCGGCCTGCTGGCGGTCGGCCTGGCCGTCTGCGGCGCATTGCTGATACTGAAGGGCCTCGCGAGCCGTCGCGTGCGGGGTGAGCGCGCCGAATGGATCGCATTCGCGGATTGGACGCGATCGCGCCGGCACGTGGTCGCGTTTGCGTTGACCATCGGCGTCAACATCCTGTACATCCTGGCCGTCGACAAGCTGGGTTTCATCCCGCTCGGCGTGATTTATCTCTCGCTGCTGTTCTGGGTGTACGGCGTCGGCGTGAAATGGATCGTGCCGCTGTCCATCGTCATGACGCTGGGCATCCACTACGCGTTCTACAAATTGTTGAAAGTCCCGTTGCCTTGGGGCTTGTTGCAGGGCGTCGCATGGTGATGGCTGAATTCTCCGCGCGGAGCTCGGCGTGAGTCCGGCCTGGTCCCAGGCTTTCGTCCTGGTTTTCGATCCGTACAACATCTGGGTGATGCTTGCGGCATCGCTGTTCGGGCTCTTCGTCGGCGCGGTCCCCGGACTCACGGCGACGATGGCCACCGCGCTGCTCGTGCCGGTGACGTTCTTCATGGCGCCGATCCCGGCCATCGCAGCCATCGTCACCGCGACGGCGATGGCCATATTTTCCGGCGACATTCCCGGCTGCCTGATGCGCATGCCCGGCACGCCGGCCTCCGCGGCCTACACGGACGAAGCCTATGCAATGACCAAGAAGGGGCAGGCCGAAACCGCGCTGGGGGCGGGGCTCGTCTTTTCCGCGATCGGCGGGCTGTTCGGCACCGCGGTGTTGATCATCGCGGCCCCGACGCTCGCCGAATTCGCGCTGAAATTCAGTTCCTTCGAGTATTTCTGGCTGGTGCTGCTGGGGCTGACCTGCGCCGTGTTCATGACCTCGGACCGGCCGCTGAAGGGCTTCGTGTCGCTGCTGCTGGGATTGCTCGTCGCCTGTGTGGGGCTGGGCAACCCGGCAGGATTCCCGCGCTTCACGTTTGGCAACATCGAAATGCTGGGCGGCATCGGCATGATCCCGTTGATGATCGGCATGTTCGCCATATCGGAAATCATCCGCTTTGCCGTCGACACCGACCCACCGCTAAAGATCATCGACCAGCCGCTCGGCAATGTGTTCAAGGGCATGTGGGGTCTCGCGAAGAAATATCCGATCCAGATCCTGCGCGGAAGCGCACTGGGCACGCTGGTCGGCGCGCTGCCCGGCGCCGGCGCGGACATCGCGGCGTGGATGTCCTATGCGATCAGCAAGAAATTCTCCAAGGAGCCGGAGAAATTCGGCACCGGGCACGTCGAGGGCATCGTCGAATCGGGTTCGGCGAACAACAGCGCGCTCGCCGGCGCGTGGATTCCGGCGCTCGTCTTCGGCATTCCCGGCGACTCGATCACCGCTATCGTGATCGGCGTGCTGTACATGAAGAACATGAACCCCGGACCGTCGCTGTTCACCAACAATCCGCAGAATATCTACGCCGTCTACCTGCTGTTCATCATCGCCAACATCATCATGATTCCGCTGGGCTGGTGGTGCATCAAGGTCTCAAAGCAGATCCTCAAGGTGCCGCGGACGGTGCTGATGCCCGTCATCATGCTGTTCTGCGTCGTCGGGTCCTTCGCGATCAACAACACGGCCTTCGACGTGACCGTGATGCTGGTCGCGGGAGTGATCGCATTTGTGCTGGAGGAGAACGGGTTCCCGATCGCGCCGGCTATCCTGGGCGTGGTGCTGGGAGGCATGCTCGAGGAAAACTTCATCACGTCCATGATCAAATCCGATGGCAGCCTGGCGGCATTCTTCGCCCGTCCGGTCGCGGCAACGCTCGCCGCATTCACGCTGGCGGTGTGGTTTTTGCCGTTGCTGATCCGCCGCCTGAGGCTCCTGGCCGGCGTCTGAAGCGCGGCTATCCTGCCCGCGCGAGCCTCTCGCGTTGACCCGCTGTGGTGCGGTGCGGTAAAATCGCAAGGTTTTGGCGCCTGAGTTCGTTGCCGGGGCATATTCGCCGCTTCCGCCACAAATAGGGGGCAAAACCCTCTTCGGCGCGGAGCAGCGTCGGAAACCTCGGGTAAAACCTGAAAAGATCGGTCGCAATGCGCGGGAAGCTTATCGTCGGCAATTGGAAAATGAACGGCGGGTTGGCGACGAATTCCGCGTTATTGGTAGCATTGCTGGCGGGCTGGACAGCGCCTGCCGGCCGCGCGATGGGCTTATGCGTGCCCTTTCCCTACATTGGTCAGGCGCGCGACGCACTGCAAGGTTCCGCCATCGTCTGGGGCGCGCAGGACGTGAGTGCGCACGCGGCCGGGGCGTATACCGGCGAAGTCTCCGCGGGCATGCTGGCGGAATTCGGATGTGGATTGGTCCTGGTGGGCCATTCGGAGCGGCGCCAGCTGCATGGCGAAACGGATGTCATGGTCGCCGCAAAGGCCGCGGCGGCGTTGGACGGCGGATTGACGCCGGTGGTCTGTCTGGGCGAAACCCTCGCCGAGCGCGACGCCGGGCAGACGCTGGACGTGGTTGGCCGGCAATTCGATGCAGCGGCGGCAAAGTTGGGCGCGCGCCTTGCGCTGGTGGCATTGGCTTACGAGCCGGTTTGGGCGATCGGTACGGGCCGCACGGCGACGCCGGCCGAAGCACAGGCCGTGCATGGGTTTCTGCGGCAGAAGCTGTCGGCTGCGGGTGCCGAGGGCGTGAAGGTGTTGTACGGGGGCAGCGTCAAGGCCGCGAATGCCGCGGAACTTTTCGCCATGCCCGACATCGATGGCGGACTCGTTGGCGGAGCATCGCTCGACGCGAATGAATTTTTGGCGATTGCAGCGGCCTAAAATGAGGCGGGCGGCAAGGCCGGAGCGGACACAATGGCAATATTGGAAACAGTACTTTTCGTCGTGCAGATCCTGGTGGCGATTGCGCTGTGCGGACTCATCCTGCTGCAACATGGCAAGGGGGCCGACATGGGCGCCGCATTCGGAAGCGGATCCTCGGGGAGCCTGTTCGGGGCCGCGGGATCGGCCAATTTTCTTTCGCGGACGACGGCGATCCTGGCGGCGGTGTTTTTCCTGTCCAGCCTGGGCTTGACCTATCTGGGCACGACGCATGCGCGGGGCGGAGTCACGCAGCAAGGCGTGATGCAGGACGTCCCGGCACCGAAGGCGGGCGAAAGCGCGGTACCCGCGCCCGCCGTCCCGGTTCCCGCGGCGCCTGCCCCTGCCGCGCCGCCGGCTTCGACATCCAAGGCGGGAGACGTACCGAAATAACAAGGACGAGGCGACGGGATCGTGGCGACGCAACGAATTCAACGCCGCCACCGAATCCTGCGTTCGATACCAGAACTGCCGACGTGGTGAAATTGGTAGACACGCTGTCTTGAGGGGGCAGTGGCGAAAGCCGTGGGAGTTCGAGTCTCCCCGTCGGCACCAGCGTATTAAGGTCGACCCGCACCCCAGCGGGCGGCAACAGCAGTCGCGGCGATGAAGTACGACGGTCCGGTGCGCTTTTCAATGCTGGGAAGCGCGCATGCGCGGTAAAATGCGGTTAAGCGGGTGCTTTCTCGCCACGGGGCCATTGATGCTGGAACAGTATTTCCCGATCCTTCTCTTCGTCATCGTCGGTCTGGGACTCGGCCTGTTGCTGCTTTCCCTTGGCGCACTCCTCGCGCCGAACCGTCCAGATGCCGCCAAGCTGTCGCCGTATGAATGCGGCTTCGAGGCCTTCGAGGATGCGCGGATGAAGTTCGACGTCCGCTATTACCTGATCGCCATCCTCTTCATCCTGTTCGACCTGGAAATCGCGTTCCTGTTTCCATGGGCCGTCGTGCTGCCGGAGATCGGCTTCGAGGGCTTCGTCGCAATGATGGTGTTCCTGTTGATCCTCGTGGTTGGTTTCGCCTACGAGTGGAAGAAGGGCGCGTTGGAATGGGAATGAGAGCTACTCATGGCCATTGAAGGCGTGCTGGAGAAGGGCTTCGTCACGACGTCGCTCGACAGCGTCATCAACTGGGCACGCAACGGCTCGATGTGGCCGATGTCCTTCGGCCTCGCCTGCTGCGCGGTGGAAATGATGCATGCGGGCGCGGCGCGCTATGACCTCGATCGCTTCGGCGTCGTGTTCCGCCCGAGTCCGCGCCAGTCCGACGTGATGATTGTGGCCGGAACGCTCTGCAACAAGATGGCGCCGGCACTGCGCAAGGTGTACGACCAGATGGCCGAGCCGCGCTGGGTGATCTCGATGGGCTCATGCGCGAACGGCGGCGGCTATTACCACTATTCGTATTCGGTCGTGCGCGGCTGCGATCGCATCGTCCCCGTCGACATCTACGTCCCGGGCTGCCCGCCGACGTCCGAAGCCCTGCTGTACGGCATCCTGCAGCTCCAGAACAAGATCTGGCGCACCAACACTATCGCGCGCTGATGGCCTCGAAAACCGAAGAGCTAGCCGCGGCGCTGCACGCGGGGTTGGGCGACGTGCTGACCGGCGTGACGGTCGCGCTGGGCGAAGTTACGGCGATCGTGCCGGCCGCGCAACTTTCGGACACGATGCGCGCGCTGCGCGACCGGCCGGAACTGCGCTTTGAAATGCTGATCGACGCCTGCGGCGTGGATTATTCGACCTACGGCGACGGCGCGTGGACCGGCGCCCGCTTCGCCGTCGTCTATCACCTGCTGTCGTTGTCGCACAACCATCGCCTGCGCGTGCGCGTGTTTGCCGACGACGACGGCTTTCCGATCCTGCCGAGCGTTGTCGACACATGGCCCGCGGCCAACTGGTTCGAGCGCGAGGCGTTCGACCTTTATGGCATCGTGTTCGACGGACACCCGGATCTGCGGCGCCTGCTCACCGACTACGGCTTCGTTGGGCATCCGTTCCGCAAGGA
>Ga0207701_10000045_pt1 | contig 99713 bp, 97 predicted proteins | sample KBSSwiSSwithPhiX_FD_184294 | JGI IMG/M metagenome (GOLD analysis project Ga0207701, IMG submission 184294) | Switchgrass rhizosphere bulk soil microbial communities from Kellogg Biological Station, Michigan, USA, with PhiX - S5 (SPAdes) (version 2) | ecosystem: Environmental > Terrestrial >...
GACGTCGAACCGGAGCTGGGCGCAGCGCTGCTCGTTCCACCGGGCGTGGTTGGGCCTACATTGGTCCACGACGAGCCTGTCCATTGCCACCAATTGTTGTCGAAGCCGTACGCGTAAATCGTGCTGCTCTTCCAATAGATCCTCGAGCCCCACGCTCCGCCGACTTGTACGCCGTTGCGGCGAATCGACGAATCGCCGCCAATCGTCCACAGCCCCCCGCTGCTATCGACGATCTGTGACGCTGTGGTCGGGACCATCGCGCCGTCAACAGAAGTCGTCTGCGGCGCGGCGGCAATTGCAACCGTGACCTGGGTGGATCCAGTCATCCCGCCGGAATCGCGAGCCGATGCGGTAATCACGTGATTGCCGGCCGAGAGCGTTCGGCTGAAGCTTCCTCCCGAGCCGATCGCGCCATCGATATTCGACGTCCACGTGAGCGAGCCGGTCAGTGTGCCGTCCTGCGCGTCCGATGCGGAGCCGGAGAAACCGACCGCGGCGCCCGCGGCATAGCTCGCGCCATTTCCGGGCGAGGCAATCGACACGCTCGGAGCGCTGTTGGATGGAGCTGACGAAGAAGATCTGCCATACAACGACTGAATGCCCGCGATGTCGTCGGCATCGAGCGAGCGCTGCGTCGTCGAGCACCCCGCGTAGCCGGCATACATCGTTGCCGTCGGCACATTGGAATGGGAGAGCCCGAGCATGTGACCAAACTCGTGTGTTGTTATGTCGTGCAGATAGACGCCGTAGCCGATGTTCGGATTGCACGTTCCGTCATACGCGAAGAACGTGTAGCCCGGGTCGTAGATGATCATGTCGCTGTCGAGCAGCCGATTCGACGAGTCCCACCATGAATACGTGAAGGCGATCGTGCCGCCATTGCTCTCGTTGCGGAACAACACGACGTTTCGACCGTCGTTTTGCGTCGTGGTATCTCTCACCTGGCCGCCGTAGCTGAATCGAAATGGCGAGGCACCCTGGGTGTTCCAGTCGTCCATCGCTGCCTGGAGAGCGGAAATCACCGCGGAGTCCGAAAGGCCATCACCGTTGGCCGGATTGACGTAGACGGTCGCGCTCGGATTCGCCCATTTCGCATAGGTCGCGTACGCGCCCGGCGAAGCCATCCATCCGTACACGATCGCAAAGACGACCGCCGCGGCAGCACCAGCCTTCCGCAAGTGCCGCCTCATCGCTGCACGCTCCCAACCGCCTGCCGAACGGTGGCGCGCACCGTATCGAGTCTGAGGCTGCTGCCGCGCACGAAATCGGTGTCATCGAGCTCCAGAATGCCCAGGCCCGCGAGGTGCGGACGGTAGACACCACCGCCAGCCATCGCATTGAGATAGAAGACCGCACGGCTGCCCGGTTCGAGCGCAGGCAGATTAGAAACCCGCAATGTGAGTCCATCGAGCGTTCCGCCTTCGATATCCATCGACACCGAAGGGGCCGCGACACCTTTCAAGGTTTCAGCGACTCGCAGTGACAACCGCGAAATGATCAGGCGATCGCCGAATGCGTTCTCGGCCCAGCGGGGGGTGACGCTGGTGACTGTGGCGACGACGATTTGACTGGCGCCTTGCGCACGCTCCTCTAAAGGCACGGCACGACCCTGTGCCGCGCCGGGGACGGAGCAGAAGACAAGATAAATGACTGCAATAATTGCGAATAAGCGGCGATCGATTCTCCAGCCAACCCTGCTATCCATGTGCGCAGACCCCCCCTGGATCTCTCGACCTCTCTTCTCAGTTCGGAGGCATCGCTCACAGCGAACGGACTGCGAGCTACGAGAGCGTCGCGATGTTCTGATTTGTCCTGATTGGTTAGGCTCGTTTGACCGAGGGAGCGGCGGCCAAAGATGTCCCGCCGCGAGTATCGCAAGGACAGGACCGTTTCACAGATTCATCAAATCACTTGGCGATTCTTGTGAAGCCGATTCTGAACCGATAACGTGACGCAAAAACGTACGCGACGAATTGGTAGGAACTCCACGCTGGAGTAATGACGTCGCGATCTTCTAGTCAATTCGAACGCCAGAATTGCACTGTGGTGTCGCAACTCAAGACGATGACTTTGGTGCTATGTGCCTAAGTCGTCTGAGGATTGACGTGGATCATCGTAAGAGCGCTTCGATCGACGTGATAAGGTCCACCGAACTCTGTGGAGTATCTGCCCATGCGAACAATGATGATGACAGCAGTGGTGGTCGCGGCGTTCAGTGCGGGATGGCTGGCCAAAACCAGCGCGCAGCAGAAGGCGCCAGCCCCACTGATTACATATTTCGCACACGAGAAAGTCGATGCGTCGTTCGCGCAGGCTCTCGCCTCCACTGGCAGCAGGGACCTGTTCGCCCGTAAGGATCGACAGGGCCACTCGTGGGCCATTCACTCCAACAGCCGCGGCAAGTCGGACGAAGGCAAGCTGCACTCACATGAGGATTGGACTGGTGTCGTTGTGATCATGAGCGGTGCGGCGACGTTCATTACGCCAGGCGCCGCCTCAACCATCCAGAGCGCAAGACAAACGCCGGAAGGCGGTCAGTTGATTGGTGGCGGCGAGTCACATCGCGTCAGCAAAGGAGACGTGGTGATCATTCCGCCCAACGCACCGCACATGTACAAAAACATCGAGGAGCCGTTCCGGTACCTCGTGGTGCAGACGCCATAGGACTGCCGGGAACGCCCCGGCAGCAGCCGCGAATGAGCCTCCGGCAAAAGGCGCCGTTGCGGCTTGCCCGATGAGAAAAGTCTGCGCCGAAGGTGCCATGTCGGGCTGGTGCCGCTTCGTCCTCGCGCTGATTCCTGAACGCTTTCACGCAAAAAACCTCGAAATCTCTCCGGAATATTGCGTCGTTTTGGGAGGTGACCTTCGCTGCCTCAGATGTGGTACTGCCATTGCCTCTTATGGGACGGAAGCGCTATACGCGGTTGCACACACGAGAGGTTAAACACATATGAAAAGCCTGGTTAAACATTTCGTCCTCGCGACGGCCATTTTCGGCCTGGCCGCCGCATCTGCCAACGCCGCTACGGTCATCGACTTCGGCACCGGGTTCGGTGGCGCGGGCGGCACGGTGACCATTGGCGCCAACGTCACGGGGTCGGGCATCTTCATCGACACCGTCACCATCATCGGCGCCCCCGTCAACAACGGCGTGTTCGATGTTGAGGGCGCGGGTGTCTGCGGCGATGCGGTAGGAGGCTGCGGTCTTCTGAGCTTCGACAAGAACCTGAACACGATCACGATTGTCGGCTCGATCCCGGCCCTCGGCATCCTCGCTCCGGTCAACCTGTTGAGCGGCGACCTCTCGGGCGGGGTCAACGTGCTGATCAACAACGGCGTCACCGGCGCCATCACGGCGTCCGGCCTCGACACCAAGGCCCGTGAGCTTCTGCTGGCGATCGGCCTCGATCCGGCAACGCAGTTCGCGTTCTTCGGGTTCGAGACCGCCGTCAATGGCACGGGCCAGGGTTCGCCTTACACGGCGATCAGCACCGACATCACCAATACGTCGGTTCCTGAGCCAGGCACGATGACACTCTTCGGCACCGGGCTGCTCGGTCTGGCCCGCAGCATCCGGCGCCGTTACTCGGCTAAAGCCTAGACCCCAACCCCCCTCGTGTGTGGCGAAAGGCCGGCATCCCATGGTGCCGGCCTTTTGCTTTTTGGTCGGTTCTATTTGAGACGCGCCAGGAGCTTCAGAAACCGCGGATCGGCGCGCAGGATGTCGTAGTCAGGATCGTGCTCCACCCAGTCGCGCTTCCCCAAGCCGTGGGCAAAGACACGCTCGAGCAGATCCAACGCCTCTTCCTTCTGTCTCAGCTTGGAATGAAGACAGGCGGCGTTGACGAGCGTGCTCATATCGTCCGGATACAATTCGAGCGATCGTCGCGACCATTCGAGCGCGCGTGTGGTCTGGCCGTCGTGAAACAGCGCTGACGCGCCCAGAGAAAGCGCGCGGCTGTCGGCAGGATTCAACGCGAGGACGTGCTCGGCACGGCGGATCCCTTCCCTGTTAGCCTGCGCGGCCTCCTCGAGGCTGCCCAGCATCCGCAGCGATTGCGACAACAGCAACGGGCTCTGAAAATCGTCCCGTCGGAGTTCCTCGGCCTTGCGAAAGCGCGCCGCCGACCCGGTGATGTCGCCGCGCGCAAAGTTCGTTCGACCCGAGTAGTAGTACGCATCAAACAGGTTGGGGTTGATGCGAATCGACTGCTCGAACGCGCGCTCGGCGTCGGCATAGCGGCTCGACAGCGCCAGCGCGCAGCCGCGCGCTACGTGAGCCTCCGCCATTCCGGGTGCCAGTTCGAGGGCGCGTTCACTCGCACGCTCGGCTGCCACCAGATCTTCTGCCTGTGCACCAAACCATTCGTACAGCGTGGCGTGCACCATCGCGAGACCGGCATACGCGGGGGCATACGCGGCGTCCAACTCGATGGCGCGCGCGAACATCTCGCCGCTCTTCTGCAACTCCGCCTTCGTCATCCGCGGAAGATGCTGCCGGCCACGAAGGTAATACTCGTAAGCGTCCGCACGGGTCGGTGGTCGAACCAGTGCCTGCTTCTCGCGTCGGGAAAGAAGGTTGCCGCGCAACGACGTGGCGACGCTTTCCGCGATCTCATCCTGAATCGCGAACACGTCGTCCAGCCGGCGATCAAAGCGTTGTGACCACCGGTGATAACCGGTGACGACCTCCACGAGCTGGACGGTCACACGCAGACGATCGTCGGCCTTGCGCACGCTGCCTTCGAGCAGCGTCCCAACCCCGAGCTGTTGGCCCACGGCGCGGACGTCCGCGCCCCCTCGAAACTGAAACGACGCCGTACGCGACGCGACGCGAAGCCCGTCGATGTGTGTGAGCGCGCTAATGAGCTCCTCGGCGAGCCCTTCGCACAAGTAGTCCTGATCGCGGTCCGGACTCATGTCGGCAAACGGGAGAACGCCTATGGCGGTGACGTCGGCGGTCGCCGGGTGCGTCTCCGGTGCCGTGGGCGCTGCCACGGTTGCCAACGAAGCCACGAAACGATAGCCACGGCGATGCCGGGTTTCGATGAAGCGCGGCTGCCTGGGGTCATCGTCCAACGCCTTGCGTAATTCCTGCACGCATGACGTAAGGGCGTCGTCGCTGACGGCGACGCCGCTCCAGACTGCCGCGAACAGCCGTTCCTTGGATACGGGCTCGCCCGCGTGGGTCACCAACACGTTCAAAACGGCCGCTGCTTTGGGCGTCAGCCTAATCTCGCCCGCACCGAACCACAATCGGCCGGTATCGATATCGAACCGATAGCCGCCGAAACGAACACCTTGCTCCATGGAGGTGATCGAGCCTTCTTCGGTCCCGGCGCGATCCCGGCGAAATCCCGGCTGGTTCCCGGGACGTGAGGGATGGGATTCAGTACCTTTTGTCATAGCGATGGGCACGGAAGCAGCCGCCTCGATTGCACAAAGGACGCCGATTCAGCGGGAAGCGGTGCTCCTCGACGTCCGCATGCGGGAATTGCGACGTGGAAACACCCGCGTGTCGCTGAACGGGCAGCCGCTGGAGATCCTGCGAGTGCTGCTCGAACGTCCGGGAGAGATCGTTGAACGCGAAGAACTGGCTCGCCAGCTCTGGCCGAACGGAACCTTTGTCGATTTCGAGCACAGCCTGAATGCCGCGATCAAGCGCCTGCGTGCAGTGCTCGGTGACGACGCGCAGAACCCGCGGTTCCTCGAAACGATTCCGCGCCGCGGATACCGATGGATCCATACCTCCGTCCTACGTAGGATTCGACTTGCGGTCCTTCCCTTTTCCGCGGACAACCCTGACGATGGATTCGTTGGCGGTTTGAGGGACGAGTTGTTTATCGAACTCGGTCGATGTGCTCGTCTCGAGCTGACGTTGGGGCAGTCGATGCACAGCACTGCCCAACCGGATTACTTCCTTCACGGCAGCGTGCGTCGCTATGGCACGCGCGTGCGCACGGGAGCGTGGCTGATTGATGCGCGACAGCAGGTGCAGGCATGGAGCGACGTCTACGAACGGCACGATTCACGGTCGGCTCCCGCCGTCATCGAAATCGCATCGCTGATTGCCGCCGCGGTCGTCGCACGACTCGCGCCGGCCTCTGAGATGCATTCAGACGCCGGCCGACTCAGTCGCGCGGAGCGGACGGTGTCAATCACGTCCGATCGGATTTCAGCTGTCGTGCGATAAAGCTCTTCACCATGTCATCGCGCTTCCGGTTGACGCCGGGCGCTCTCGTCGATGCAACTCGGCGGCGAGCGCACCACGGAACGCCTGTCGCGCACGTGAAAGCCCGGACATCACGCTTCCAATCGGAATCCGCAACACCTCTGACAGTTCCCGGTACGAAAGGCCTTCCAGCTCGCGCAGCGCGAGCAGCTCACGAAATCGCTCCGGCAAGTCGCTCATCGCGTCCTCGATCAGCGACACGTTGTCTTCGTGCAGCAGCAGCATCTCGGGCGTGAGCTGCGAACCCGGGTACTTCTCTTCGTCGAAGGTGTCGCCGGCGCCCTTCAGTTTGTCGGCGTGGGAGTCGTAACAGATATGTCGCACGATCCTCAGAAACCAGGCCCGTCCGTTGCCACCGGAGAAGGTTCGAAAGTACCGGAACGCGCGCAGCGCCGCCTCCTGGACGATGTCTTCGGCATCGTCGTCGGTTTCGGTCAGGGATCGCGCGAGGCGATAGGCAGCGTCCAGATGCGGTAGGACGACATCCTCGAAGTTCAAAGGGCCGGCATTTGCGTTCGTGGTGTGGCCGTTTTCCATACGTCGAGTGTGGGTCGCCGGGCGACCTGCGGCCCACCCACGACACCCGCACGGAACTCGTACGTGGCACGCACAATCGCGCAGTAAGATCGACGATTCATGAAGACCGTCGCTCCGGGATCATTTGGGGCGTACTTGAAGGGGTTGCGAGCCACCGCCGGCTTCACTCAGGAGGAGCTCGCAACGAATGCCGGCCTTTCGGCTCACGCCGTCAGCGCGCTGGAGCGTGGAGAACGACGGCGCCCCCACATGGAAACCGTGCGTGCGCTGGCCGCCGCGCTTGGCCTGAACGAGGACGCGCGTGACGCTCTCGTGAAGGCGGCGCGATCACAGGCGGACGAACCGGCGTTCGACGAGCTGAGCGACGTCCCACTGCCGGCCCCGCTGACGGCGCTGCTTGGACGCGACGGCGACCTTGAGACTCTGCAGCAATGGCTTGACGAGCCGCTTGCGCGGCTGATTACCATCGTCGGCCCGGGCGGCGTGGGGAAGACGCGGCTCGCCCTCGAAATCGCGCATGTGGTCGCGGACCAACGCACGCGACGCGTCGGCTTCGTTCAACTCGCGGCGATTCGCGACGCTGCGTTGGTCGCGTCCACGATCGCCGAAGCCCTTGGCCTGGCGGACGCGACGGCCGCGGACTTGCCGCAGCGAGTCCGCGCCGCGTGCAACGATCAACGACCGATGCTGCTGGTGCTCGACACCTGCGAGCACGTTCTCGACGCCGCACCGCTGGTCGTCGACCTTTTGACATCGGCGCCATCGCTTCGCTTGCTGGCCACCAGCCGTGCACCGCTGCGCGTTCGCGGCGAGCGGCTGTACGCGCTTGGGCCCCTCGACCTGCACGCGCACGCTGAGGCGCTATCACCCGACGATCTCGCGCAGATCCCGGCCGTGCGTTTCTTCATCGAGCGCGTCCGCGGCTCTCGGCCCGATTTCCGGCTCACGCTCACGAATGCTTCTCCAGTCGTCGCAATCTGCCGGCGACTCGATAATCTTCCGCTCGCGTTGGAGCTGGCGGCACCGTGGATCAAGACGCTGACGCCAGAAGGTCTGCTCCGCAGACTCGAGCAGGATGTCCTGCTGCCAACGATTGCGCGAGGAGATCTGCCAGAGCGCCAGCAGACGATGAGTTCCACCGTGGCGTGGAGCTATCAGCTGCTGGAGCGCGACGAACAGCGCGCCTTTCGCCGCCTCGCCGCCCTACCGGGCCGCTTTCCGCTCGATACTGTCGGCGCGGTTCTTGCCGGTGCCGCCGGTCGCTCCGACAACGGCGATGAATCGCTGCGCGTCGCGGCGGCGCTCACAGAGAAGAGCCTGCTGTATCAGGTCGAAGGCCTGGTCGCAGCACGCCCGCTGTATCAGATGCTCGAAACGGTGCACGCGGTCGCGGCACACGAACTCGATGCAACGGGCGAACGCGACGATGCGCTGAAAGGGCTGGTCCATTACTGCAGCCGCGAAGCCGCGGCTGCGGAACAGGGACTGGTCGGACCGTCCCAAATCGAATGGCTGGATCGAGTTCGGGACGACCTCGACAACTATCGCGTCGCGCTCGCGTGGCTGATCGAACGCAACCATCCAGTCGAAGCGGCCGATATCGCGTGGCGGCTGATGTTCTACTGGCTGATTCGTGGACGCGCCGCCGAAGGCCTTCAGTGGTACGACCAAGTACTGAAACTGCCGGATCTTCCATCCACGTCTGAATCTCGCCTGCTCATTGCGACGGCGGTGCTGTCGCATACGCGGGGGGATCTCGAGGCGGCCCGAACCACCGCCACCAGGGCACTGGCGATTGCGATCGAAAGAGGCGATGCAGCGATCGTCGTGCACGCGCGGCTTCTGCTGGGGCATATCGAGCAGGCGAGTGGCAACCTCGACAACGCCAATGCTTTGCTCGCTCAGAGTGTGGAGGGGTTCAAGACAATGGCGATGCCATGGGGCATCGGCAACGCGCTGATCGGTTTGGCGAGCATCGCCCTGATGGCCCGGGATGCGCAGAAAGCGGAACGTCTCCTCGACGAGGCCACGGCGGCGCTTCGACACGCCGGCCCGTGGTTCCTGAACCTGCCTCTTTACATCCGCGCTATCGCCGCTGTTCAACGCGGCGACGCCGACGCCGCAATCGCCTTCGTCCATGAGAGTCTGCTCTGCAGCCGGCGGGTGCGGGACAAGTTCGCATTCGTCTACGCGCTCGTTCCTCTCGCCGCGGCCGCGGGCCTGAAAGGGAAGGACGCGTGGACGGCGAAGATACTCGGCGCCCGCGATGCGATCACCGCGCGTACGGGGACGACAGTGTCAAGTAACTCGGTTCGGGAACTGCGGGAACGGGTCGAGCAGCAAGCACGTGGACGTCTCGGTTCCACCAAGTGGGGACGTGCCTACGATACCGGACGCTCCGCCTCGATCGACTCGCTGCTCGGCGATATCGAGAACGCAGGCACTTAGGCATGCGCGGCATCGTGCTGCATCAGTTCCCACATTCGCCAGGGCAACACACCGCAATCCGAACACGGCTTGTGCGGAAGCATGGCGATGTATTCGAGCAGGTGGCCCGCGGGATCGCGGAAGTAGACCGCCGCCGCCGGCATCCAGGCGAGCACGTCTGGTAGATCAGTCGGCTCGCCATCGAAGCCGAGTGGTGTGATGCCAGCCGATCGCAGTGCGCCGGGAGCGGCGAGGACGTCCGCCAGGCCGACTCGGAACGCCACGTGCGAGGTGATCTTCAGCGGCGACGATCCAGCCGCCCAGAGTCCGAGCACCGCGTTGCCGGACGAACCGATCCAGAAAAACGCCGCGTGGCGCGCCTCCGACACATGCGCCAGCCTCAGCCCAAGGACGTCCTGGTAAAACCGGATCGCCTCGCCAAGATCCGTGACGGTCAGGTGCGTTTCGAAGAGGTCGCGGGGTTCAATCATGTCCGGTCTTCACGAATGCGGCGACAAACAACACGCCGAGTACCAGGTCGGGCCACGCCGCCGATGTATCCAGCGGCGCGATTCGCCCTCCGCGATACAGCAGCAGCAACACCAACACCCACCCGAATTTCTCCACGATGCTGGGAAGCATGAACAGACGAAAACGGACCGGATCGGATCCGATCAACAGAAACACGATCTGCCAGGCCATCGCCACGGACAGAAATCCGTAGAAAAACTGTGGATACATCGCAGGTGCCGCGTACTGTCGTCCTGTCACGTCGATCAGGAAAAACAACGGCGTCAGCACGAGGAGGCCCCAGATGCCGGCAACGATGAAGACGGTGCGCGCAAATTTCACAGGTGCCTCGAGGTCGGAGCCAGCTGCGCGATGAGGCGGTATTTCGCCAGATAGTGCGACAGGGCTCGCGGGCTGATTCCCATGAGTCTCGCAGCCTGTCGCTTGAGCGGCGCCATCTCGAGTGCCCGGCGTATCGTCTCGCGTTCGATCCACTCAACGTTCTGGCGCAGTTTCAACGAAGGCACACCGGCGGTCGGCGTATACACGCCAACGTCCATCGTCACGAGCTCACGCCTGATCGTCGACGAAGTCGATAACACGACGGCGCGCTCGATCGTGTTTTCGAGCTCGCGGACGTTTCCCGGCCAGCGATATTGCTGGAGCCCTTCGATGACGCCATCCTCCACGGCGTCGATCGTCTTGCCGTTTCGCGTCGCATGTTTCTCGATGAAGTACTCCACCAACATCGGAATGTCCTCGGTCCGTTCGCGAAGTGGTGGGACGGCGATGGGTACGACGTAGAGGCGATAGAATAAGTCATCGAGGAAGCGCTCCTCGCCGACGAGTTGACGCAGATCCCGATTCGTGGCGGCGATCACGCGAACATTCACCCGTTCGGCTCGCTCGGAGCCTAACGGTTCGATTTCCCGCTCCTGCAGGACGCGGAGCAGCTTGGCCTGCAGCGCGATGTTCATCGTCCCGATTTCGTCCAGAAAAATAGAACCGCCGTCGGCGAGCGAGAATTTGCCCCGCTTCGATCCCGCGGCGCCGGTGAAGGCGCCGCGGACGTAGCCGAATAATTCCGATTCGATCAACGCGTCAGGAATTGCCGCGCAGTTGACTTTGACGAACGGAGCTCGTGATCGCCCGTCTCGGCTATGTACGGCACGAGCAACGAGTTCCTTGCCCGTGCCGGTTTCGCCAGTGATCAACACCGTGCTGCGCGCCGCCGACACCAGCTCGATCTGATGGATCACATCGGAGATGGCGGGGCTCGCGCCGACGATGCCGTACCTGCTGACCGTTGAAACGCGCTCCATTTCAGTCCTCACAAGGGCAGAATGTTGACGTTCTGCCGGAAGAAGTTTTCCGGGTCGTACTTCGTCTTGATTTGCCGCAGACGAGGGAGGTTCGGCCCGTATGCCACCGTGGCCGGATCGACCGCGTCGTCTTCGAGATAGTTCAGGTACCGAGTTGACGCCAGAAACGGGGTCAAGGCGGCATAGGTATTTCGTGCCCACGCGATGCCTCGCGCCGTCTCCGCGGCGCTCGTCCATTGCGAAATGATCACGACGTTGAAGCCCGTCGTGCGAAGGGCGCACGCGGTACTCGCCACAGGAACGCGGCTGGCCGCGCCGTGGAAGTGCTCGATGATGATGTGACTCATCGGAGACGGGCACGCCTCGAACGCCATCACGAGCGTCCGAATCGCATCGTCGGTGAGGTCCGTGAGGAACTGCGCCTTCCAGTAATTGAACGCGCCTTTGGGGAAGGCGGGATCCAGCATGTTGTTCAGCTCGCTGTACGGAACGGGGCCTATCGCGTCAAGCATGGGCGGACCGAAGGCCTTCAGCGGACGGACCGCCGCCTCGCCGTCTTCGAGCGCCCCGCAGTGCGCTGCCACCAACCCGACGACCTTCGCGTTCGAGCCATCGGGCGCCGTCTGGAGTCCCGCGACGAGCATCATCTCGTCCGGCAGATGCGCGCAGGTGTCACGGAAGACACGCAGCGCATCGACCGCACGTGGCAGTGGATGCACAACGATGCCGCCCGTGATCGTCGGCCCGACAGCGTGGAGGTCGTATTCGAGCGACGCGACGATTCCGAAGTTGCCGCCGCCGCCGCGAATGGCCCAGAACAGATCGGCGTTGTGGTCGGCGCTTGCGCGAAGCACCCGGCCATCCGCCGTGACCACATCGGCAGAGCGCAGATTGTCGAGCGCAAGCCCGTACTTGGGCATGAGCCATCCGACTCCGCCTCCAAGCGTCAGACCGGCGATCCCGGTGCTTCCGACAACTCCACCGGTCGTCGCCAGGCCGTGCAGCTGTGTCTCGCGGTTGAACTCCTTCCACAAGACCCCACCCTGCGCCCAGGCGGTTCGCGCATCGACGTCGACCTGAATACCCTTCATGCGCGACAGGTCGACGACAAGTCCGCCATCGATCGTCGCGCGCCCCGCGACGTTGTGACCGCCGCCACGCACGGCGACGTCGAGGTCGAGCGTCCGTGCGAGGGCCAGCGCATCGACGATGTCGGCGACACCGTCACAACGCGCGATGATGGTCGGGTATTTGTTGATCAAACCGTTGTGCACTCGGCGACTTTCCTCGTACCCGGCGTCCTCGCGCCGGAGGAGTTGTCCCGTAAAAGACGGGAGCGCACGATCGACAGCTTCGGTGATTGGTGACATGGTTCTCGGCTTTCAATTCCATCCGTCTCGCGATATCACTGGCTGAAATTGACAGCCTGCGCGATCCCGCAGCCCACTCCCTGCACCCAGAGATTCACGCCCGGGAAGTTGGAAGAAATGTCGTGGCTGGACACGATCATCTTGGCAGTGAACGACTCGTCGTTGCCGTCGCCGGTCCGATAGAAGTCGGCCTGGAGTACGACGGTCGTGTCGCTCGTGACGGCTGTTTCATCACTTGCTGACCCTGTGCACTTGAAGGTCGTCCTGTCCAGCAGTTCCGCCGTATCCCAGCGAATGCCCTCGTTGTCGAGGCATGCGCCCGGATCATTCGGATTGATGCTGATGCTCAGGGGTCCCTGCAGCACCGCTAGGATGCACGTAAAGCCGCCGCCAGCGTGGACGGAATGCGAGTCGGGTTCGTACGCGCCGCCTCCGGTCAGAAATACCTTGCCAGTCGGGAAGCCGCTGACGGTTCCATTGAAACCAAACCCGACACGCCCTTGCGCCCGTGCAAGGAGCGGCGTCGCGGGGGACGTCGTCGCGGCGGACGTAGCGCCCAGGGGGAATGACCCGTTCTGCGGGACAAGCGATGGACTCGAGGGGGAATGACCTTGATTACATGCGACAGCCAATGCCGCCGCGAACGTGATTACCGCTGCTTTCTTCATCATTTCGACCTTCTTTCTTCTTCTTTCTTGACTTAAGAGCTGGCCGTTCGCTGCGCACATCGCAGAGCCGCTCGTGACGTTGTCAGTGTGAAGTTCGAGGGATTCGGTGACCACACACAACGCCCGTCCGGAACCCGCACACGACCCGCACGACACCCGCACAGGCCCCCAGGAGTAATAAGATGGGCGGTTATGAAATCCGCCGCGGCGGGGTCCTTTGGAGCGCAGTTGAAGGCACTCCGGGAAGCCGCGGGCTTCACGCAAGAGGAGCTCGCGACCGTCGCCGGACTATCGGTCCACGCCGTGAGCGCGCTGGAGCGCGGCCAACGCCGGCGACCGCATGCGGGCACCGTGCGAGCCCTGTCCGCGGCGCTCGATCTCAGCGACGCGACGCGCGACGCGCTTCTTGCCAGCGGGCGCGAGCCGACCCATGCGGCGGTCGTCGATCAACGCGCCGGCGGATCGCTGCCGGTGGCGCTGACCGCACTCCTTGGTCGTGATGAAGACGTTCAGACGCTGCGCACCTGGCTCGCCGAGCCCGCATCTCGTCTCGTCACGCTGACCGGCCCCGGCGGTGCCGGCAAAACCCGTCTGGCGCTCGAAGTCGCCCGCGCAATAGCCCGCGAACACAGCGCGCGCGTTGTCTTCGTGCCGTTGGGCGCGGTCCGCGATGCGTCGTTCGTGGCGACGGCGATCGCCGAGGCGCTCGGCCTGCTGGATATCAGCGCGCTTGACTTGCCGAAACGCGTCAGAGCCTCGTGCGATGGCCGGCCGACGTTGCTGGCCCTGGACAACTTCGAACACGTGCTGGATGCGGCGCCGCTCGTGGCGGAGCTCCTCGTATCGGTCGCGGCTCTGCGCGTTCTGGTCACGAGCCGCGCCCCGTTGCGGGTACGCGGTGAACGGGAATATGTAGTCGGACCGCTGTCGTTGAACGTCGGCGCCGATGCATCGCCCGCCGATGTCGAGCGCTCGCCGGCGGTGCGACTGTTCCTCGAACGGGTTCGCGATGTCCAGCCCGGATTTTGCCTGACGCCCGCAAACGGTGCCACTGTGACCGAGATCTGTCGCCGGCTCGATGCACTCCCTCTTGCCCTCGAGCTCGCGGCTCCTTGGCTGAAAGTGCTGACTCCGGAAGATCTGCTACGGCGACTCACGCACGACGTGTTGTTTTCGACCTCCGGGCCGCGCGATCTCCCGGAACGCCAGCAGACGATGAACGCGACGGTCGCCTGGAGTTATCAGCTTCTGGATCCGAGCGAGCAGCGCGTATTCCGGCGCCTCGGCGTGCTGTCTGGCGACTTCCCGATCGAAGCCGCGGCGGCGGTACTGGCTGGCCGTGAGGGCGCACTCGGTAGAAGCGACGACGCGCTCGCGGCCGCCGCTGGCCTGATCGACAAGAGTCTGCTGCTGCGGGCGGAGAGCGCCGTTCACACACGACCGCTCTACCGGATGCTCGAGACCGTGCGCGCCTATTCCGCGCTCGAGCTCAATGCGGCGGGTGAGCGCGACGATGCCATGGAAGGGCTCGTGCGCTACTGCGCCACCGAGTCGCGCCTCGCCGCGGAAGGCCTGGTCGATCATGCGCAAAGCGAGTGGCTCGACCGCGTACGCGACGATCTCGAAAATTATCGGTCTGTCCTCATCTGGCTGATCGATCGCGGACGTTCCGTCGAGGCGTCGACCATCGTCTACCGGCTGTTCTTCTTCTGGGTTATCCGCGGCCACGCCAGCGAAGGCCTTGAATGGTACGAGCGAATTCTTGCTGTTCCGGCACTTTCCCCGTCCGTCGAGGCGACGGCGCTCATCGGAGCGGCAGTCATGCGATACACACAGGCCGAATTCGACGTATCGCGGACGGCGGCCACGCGCGCGCTCGCGCTCGCGTCCACTGCCGCCGACCGGGATTGGATTGCGGTCGCGGAATTGCTGCTCGGCCATCTCGAACACGTCGCGGGAAACGAACAGGCAGCGCTGGATCGCTACGCTCGCAGCCTCGAAGAGTCGCGGCACTTCGCGAACCCCTGGCGGATTGGCAACGCACTCACGGGAATGGCGCGGGTCGCGATGGCGTCGGGCCAATTCGAAGAGGCGGACCGACTGTTGCGCGAGGCTGCGTCAACGCTTCAAGGCAGCGGCGGATGGTTCCTCTTGATTCCTTTGTACCTTCGCGCCACCCTGGCGGTCAGACGCGGCAACGCGGACGAAGCTGTGGCGCTCGTCCGCGAGAGCCTCGTGCCCATACGCGAGCTTCACGACAAATTCGCCTTCGTGCACACGCTCGTGCCGCTGGCGGCGGCGGTGGCACTGCAGGGTGAGGACGTGTGGGCAGCGCAGATTTTGGGAACCCGTCACGCCGTCACCGAAGCCACCGGCGCCACGATCGTCGATCGATCGGTCAACGAACTCCGACACGAGACGGAACGAGCGGTGCGCGCCCGTCTCGGCGAGGATCGATGGGCGCGCGCCTACGCTGCAGGCCGGAAGATTTCGATTGATTCATTGATGGCGGACATCGATCGCAGACTCGCGTCCCGCAGCACGCGCCGCGAGTCATAGACGATATACGACGAACAACGTGAAGTCGCTCGCAGCATGCGCGACGACAGCGGCCCCACGACGAATCCGAACACCCCCGGCGCTCCAAGGTCTTCACTGTCCACTGACAATCGTTCCGACCATCGACGGATGGATGGAGCAATGGTACCGACCAACGGCCCTCAGCGTCATCGGAGCGCTGAACGCACCAGGGGCGATATTGCCCGTATCAAGAGTGCCGTCATTCAACACGACGCGGTGCGTGACCGTGTCGATGTTATGCCAGACGACCATCTCGCCGACCGGTACCGTCGCCGGGTCTGGTGAAAACGACTGCGCGCCGTTTTCACGAACGACGTTGATGATGGTGGCGCCCGCGGGCGGCGCCGACGTGCCTGTCGGACCGGTGGGCGACGAACCCGTAGTGCCTCCGCATGCCCACAGCGGGAGGATCGCGATGACCAGAGCCGTCGGTATCAAAACGCGTGTCATGACTTCGTTCCTCTCTTCATTGCAGCAAATCACTCGACGACGATCTGTCCAGTCATCTTCGGGTGAATCGAGCAGAAATACTTGTAGGTTCCTGGCGTGTCGAATCGATGCGAGAACTGCTCGCCGGTGTCGAGGACCGGCGACTTGAACTTCTGCTCGGTGCTCACGACGGTGTGAGGAATGTCGTCGCGATTCGTCCACGTGATCGTCGACCCCACGCTCACCGTGGCCATGGCCGGGGCGAAGCTGAAATTGTCCACCGCGACCTCCGAGACCCCGGCCTTCGTCATCGCGGACTGCAGTGGCACGTCGGTGATGGCAATCGGGTGATTCACGTCGTGAAACGACATGCGCGACAGCCCGAGCAGCGTTCGGAGCCGATCTTCAGGAACCGTCATCGGTCCCGGTGACGGCGCGGTGCCGGGTGCGGGCTGCGGAAACGCGGTCGACATGGCCGTGTGAAACGTGACGTGTCCCTCGACTTTCTGCATCACCTGATGAATGTGACCGTTCAACACCGAGACCGATCCAAAGCGCTTCAGAAACGACAACGCGCGTGCGCTGTCGTCCGTCCCCCATCCCCACTCGGGGTAGACGGACCAGAGCGGGATGTGTGCGAACACCACGACCGGCGTGCTGCTCGTCAGGTGCTTCAGATCCTTTTCGAGCCAGGCGAGTTGTTCGTCGCCGAGTGTTCCGAGTCCGCCGGCCTTGAGGTTGACGACGTTGACTAACCCGACGAAATGGACGCCGTTCTGGTCGAAGCTGTGCCACCCCGCTCCGTGGGTTCCCTGGCCGAATCGCGCTAGGAAGCTCGCTCCGTCGTCTGCCAAAACATCGTGCTCCCCGGGAACGTAGAACACGGGGACTGCCAGCTCGGACATCACCTGCTGCAACGTGTCGAACTCCGACGGCTTTGAGAGGTGCGTGAGATCGCCCGTATGAAGCACGAACGATGGTCGTTCGGGCGCTGCGTTGATGTTCGCCACCACCGCACGCAGCGTCGCGGTGACGTCGGTATTCGCCGGCTTGTCGAAGCCGATGTGACTGTCGCTGATCTGCACGAATCGAAGTCCACTGTTTGTCGCGGTCGCCTTTGTCGCGCCGTGATGCATCTGGTCGAGCGGCGACCCGTTCATCACGCCGCCTGACATCGTCCAAAGGGCGCCGGTGCCGACCCACGCCATGCATTTCAAGAAGTGGCGTCGGTCGACAGATACGTCGTTGTCTTTCTCGTCCACAAGTTCCTCCGTTATGGCCGCAAGGGAAATCGGCGTCACTACCCACTGCCGCCGCCCTGCGAGTGTCATCTCGCTCGAGTAGACCGCTGGTGGCGCCGATCTATTCCCGGCCGACGCCGACTGCGGCGACGTGGCTTCGGGAATAAATCGTCGCCATCGCGGGTCTCAGGTAGGAGTGATGCCTTCGCGCGGATTCGAGGAGGTCGTTCTGCCGCACCTTGACGCGGCGTACAACTACGCGCGGTGGCTGACCCGAAATGACGCCGAAGCCGAGGACGTCGTGCAGGATGCATGTGTTCGGGCGATGCGCTTCCTTCCCTCGCTGCGAGATGACGACGCGCGGCCGTGGCTTTTGGCGATCGTCCGCAACGTGTGGTACAGCCGCGCCGCTCGCCGCGCGGGATCACCGGAGCGGTTGCCGTTCGAGACCGCCACATACGATCCGCCGGACCGCGCGCCCGACCCCGAGGCGCGGCTGCTGCAACAGCAGTCGGTCGGCCAAGTGCGAGAAGCACTCGAGCAACTGCCACCGGATTTTCGAGAGGTCGTTGTGCTTCGGGAGTTCGAAGAGATGTCGTACAAAGCCATCGCGTCGGTGATCGGCGTGCCAATCGGGACGGTCATGTCACGGCTGGCGCGCGCGCGCGATCGGCTGTCGGCGCTCCTCAGATCTGGTCCTCTGCCAATGGAGCGATGCCGATGAGCTGCGACGATGTGGCACGCGACCTCGAGGCGTATGTCGATCGCGAGCTCGATGCTGATTCGATTGCCGCGATTCGCTCGCATATCGGCGCGTGCGCGTCATGTCGGCAGCGCGTTGCGGAGCGCGAGGCGCTCGGCCGGCTGGTCAGGTCCGTCCCGTACCGCGTGGCACCGGACCGTTTGCGTGCGCGAGTGGTGGCGGACGTGGAACGAAGACGCTCGCTGTATCAATGGATTGCCTGGGCGACGGCAGCGGTCCTGATCGTGTCGCTGGGCGCCGCAATCATATTCGTACGATCGGCGACGGTACGGTCCGATGCGCTCGTCGCAGACCTCGTGGACAGCCATGTGCGCTCGCTGCTGGCCGACCATCTCTTCGACGTACAGTCGACGGATCAACACACGGTCAAGCCGTGGTTTCTCGGTAAGCTCGATTTCTCACCACCCGTGATCGATCTCACGCCGACCGGCTTCCCGTTGGTGGGCGGCCGGCTCGACTACCTGTCGGGACGGCCCATCGCCGCGCTCATCTATCAGCGGCAGAAGCACACGATTAACGTGTTCGTCTGGCCGGCTTCGAACCAGGGATCAGCACCAAGGGAGCGGGCGATTCGAGGATTCAACGTGCGCCATTGGGTTCATGACGGAATGTCGTTCTGGGCGGTGTCGGACCTGAACGAGGCCGAGTTGAACGAGTTCGTTCGAGCGTTTCAAATGGCACCAGCGTAGCTCGCGCCTTCTCTCGCCCATCCTGCGCCAGACCGATAATGCCAGTGTGAAACGGATATGGTTCGCCGCCGCCGCTATTTTCGCCGCGCCGATATTGGTTGGCGCGCGGCAACAGACGCCGAACCCGCGTGGCAGCTTTCCATGCGGCGCCCGCCTCGACCCGTCGTATTTTCGCGTGGCCGAGGGAACCGGCGGCCACCTGCTGCTCCTCGCGCCTGAAGAAATCGGCGACTCCGCTGCGCTGCTCACGGCGTTCGGAGATCATCCACAGACAATCTTCAGGCTCGCCGGCTCCATGACCCCCGGGCTGCACGAGTTCAACGTCCCGATCGATTCGACAGTCGAGAGCGTTCTCTTCTCCATCTCCGTGCAGTGCCTCCAGACTGCCGATGTCGTGCGGCCGTCAGGAGCGATTGCGATCGGCGACGACGTGACCGACCTTCCGAATTTCCGCGCTCAGCACATGGTCATCGTCAGACGACCGGAACCTGGCATGTGGACGGTGCGGGTGGCCGGCAGCGGCATTTCCGGCGTGGTTGCACAGGCTCGCAGTGGAATCGGAATTTCACAGCCTGAATTTGCGCCTGCTCCGGAGACTACGTTCACGGCCATTCCGAAGGTGGGTGCGGAGAATATCTTGCGGATTCGAATGAGCGCCCGCGTCTCTGATCTGCGTGCGTCGCTCGTCAGCGGCCAATTCATGCTTCTCACTGAATTGCCGCTCGCGGCGGGTGAGACAGACAGCACCTACGTGTCGCGGTTCACGCCAGGTACCGAAGCGTTTCGTGTACTCGTCACCGGGAACGATGCGGCCGGTGTCGCCTTCCAGCGGATGTCCGCTCCGCTCATCGCTCCGACGCGCTAAGGCCGAGTCAACCGTTGACCTGATGCGAAACCGACGCTTTCAGGTGCACGTCATAACCCACGCGAAAGTTGCAGTGATCGCGCCTGAAGCCGGACGCAGCTTCACTGCGTTCGGAAGCACCGCACAATTCAAACTCGAAGGCACGCATACCGCCGGCAGACTCTGCCTCGGCCTTGCGGTAACACCACCGGGTGGCGGTCCACCGCCACACGTTCATCACACTGACGATGAGGTGTTCATCGTTGTTGAAGGTCAGCTCGAGGTCTGGAGCGACGCGGGATGGATGCCGGCGCCCGCCGGTAGTGTCGTCTATCTGCCGCGTGGGTCACGTCATACATTCCGGAACACCGGCGAGACACGGATACGAAATCCTGCAGCCTGAAGACAATCGGTGATTGAAGCGTGACGTCCTTCCGGCGGCCCCGTCATCGATGAAACCGCCGGAAGCGCCGCGCGTCCTTCATGCGCGCGGCTGTTCGGCGAGCAGCCGATCGAGGAGCTGATAGCTCTCCTCCATGCCGTCGGTCATGCCCGTTGCCACCGCGGCGTCGCGGGCCTGCTTGGATCCGAAGTCGACCAACGTCGTCACCGTCGTGCGTTCGCCGCCCGCGGCGAACGTCACCGTCACGATGGCGTCGTTTTTCGGGAAGTCATCGCCCACCGTGCCGGGATCGTAGGCCTCCGTGTGCACGAGTCGAGAAGGGGGCTGTACTTCGCGGAACGTGCCGCTGAAGCCAAACTCGGCGCCGTTCTCGTTGTTCCGCCACCGCCAGCGATACCGGCCGCCAACCCGCACGTCCATCTCGCATACCGGCATCGACCAGCCGGGCGGGCCGAGCAGCCATCGCTGCACGAGTGTGGGTTCGGTGTACGCACGGTAGACGAGCGTCTGCGGGGCTTTGAAGGACCGCTTGACCTGCACCTCGCGGTCGCTCGGCTGTGTGACCTCCGCCCTGTCGAGTGTTGTCTGCATGGTGTTCTCCTTCGTGGCGTTCATCTGCGTTTCTGCCGTGCCGTCTGCTGACGCCCGCGGCGCGCCGCCGGCGACGCGCGTTGCATCTCTTCCAGCAAGCCGTCGAGACGCTGAAAGTTCGCCTCCCACGCCGCCCGATGTTGCTCCAGCCAGGCCGTCGCCTCGGCCAGCGGTGTGCCCTCCAACCGCCGGGGACGCCGCTGCGCGTCCTGCCCGACGCTGATCAGTCCGGCACGCTCGAGGACTTTCAGGTGCTTCGAGATGGCGGGCTGGCTGATGGAGAACGGCTCAGCGAGTTCGGTGACCGACGCTTCGCCGGTCGCCAAGCGCCCCAGAATGGCGCGTCTGGTCGGATCCGCAAGCGCGAGGAAGGTGGCATCGAGTCGAGTGGATGCGTTGTGCTTCATAGCCTACAGGTTTAATAACCATATGGTTATATTTGTGGCACGGCGATGTCAAGCACGTCGTTCGCGGACACAGCGGATGACTACTTGACTGAAAGGGCTGTGGCGTCGAGGTGACGCCTGAGCTCATCTTCGTCCAGCGCGTTCTCCCAGCGCGCGATCGCGATCGTCGCGACCGCATTGCCAATCAGATTCGTCGGCGTCATGCCTTCCGACATCAAACGGTGAATCCCCAGGACGACGGCAACACTTGCCACAGGAATCTGGCCGACGGTCGACAGCGTGGCGACCAGGACGACGAACGCCGCGCCGGCCACGGCTGCCGAGCCTTTCGACGTCAGCAGCAGCACCGTCAATAACCCGAGCTGCTGCACCAGGGTCAGCGGTGTGTCGGTCGCCTGCGCGAGGAAGACGGTTGTCGTCGCGAGATAGAGACACGTGCCATCGAGGTTGAATGAATAACCCGTCGGAATAACGAGACCGACGACGTCGCGCCGGCAACCGAGCTGCTCGAGTTTGGTCATGATTCGCGGAAGGACGGTTTCCGACGATGTGGTTGCGAAGACGATCAGGATCTCCTCGCGAATCCATCGAATGAGCGCGAGCAGGCTGAAGCCACACAACCATGCCACGGCGGCGAGCGCGCCGAACACAAAGATCAGGCATGTCACGTAAAACGAGATGAGCAGCTCGCCGAGCGACAACAGCGTCCCCGTCCCGAACCGTCCGACCGTGAAGGCCATCGCGCCAAGTGCGCCGAGCGGCGCGGCCCACATCACGATTCCAACCACGCGGAAGAGCGCCGCACACGCGGCGTCAAGCATGGCAATGAGAGGGCGGCCCCACTTGCCCAGTCGGCTCAGTGCCGCGCCGAACAGGACCGCAATGAACAACACCTGCAACACGTTGCCCTCGGCGAACGCGCCGACAATCGTGGTCGGAATGATGTTCATCAGAAACGGCACTACGCCCTGTTCCGGAGCAAGCGCGACATATGGAGCGACGGAAGACGAGTCGAGTCCGCGCGCATCGATGTGCATGCCGACACCCGGCTGCCACATGTTGACCATCACCAGCCCGAGGACCAGCGCAATGGTGGTCATGACTTCGAAGTAGATCAACGCCTTGAGAGCCACGCGGCCGACGCGTGCCATGTCGCCCATGTTGGCAATGCCAACCACGACGGTGGAGAACACGATCGGTGCGATGAGCATCCGCATCGCCTTGACGAAAGCATCGCCGAGCGGCTGCAGCCGCTCGGCGGTTTGCGGTGCAAAGTGTCCCAGCACCACGCCACCGATCATGCCGGCAACGACGTGAACCCATAGCTGCGCGTACCACGGCCGCCCCGCGGCTGAAATGGGAGACCGCGTGACGTCAACGGCCACGCTCATGATGGGAAGCGGAACAACCGTGCAGGATTGTCGACCAGCAGCAACCGGCGATGCTCGTCGTCGGAGGCGTACAGCGGAACCAGATCCATCAGATCGCCATCGTTCGGCATATGGGGAACGTTCGGGTGCGGCCAGTCAGTTCCCCATAACACGCGTCGCGGAACCGTCTCGACGAGCGCCCGCGCGAATGGAACGGCGTCGTGAAACGGCGGACCCGCGCGGGAAATACGCTCGGGTCCAGTGATCTTCACCCAGCACTTCTCGTCGCGCTCGACGAGCGACAACAGCTTTCGGAAGGCGGGCTGATCGAGACCGGCGGACGCATCCACCACTCCCATGTGATCGATCACGTACGGCACCGGCAGCGCCTCGAGGCGCGGAGCGAATTCATCGAGCCATTCGGCCTGCAGATAGAGATCGACATGCCAGCCCAACGGCGCGATGCGCGTGACAATCCGATCGAAGAGGGCCATATCCGGCCGTCCTCCGAGTCGCGACAGGAATGTGAAGCGGCAGCCGTCCACTCCTCCGGCGTCGAGGATTTCCAGTTCGCGATCGGTTATTCGATCGTCCACGTTGCCAATGCCGCGGTATCGCCCGCCACTCTGCGCAATCGCGTCGAGCATCACGGTGTTGTCACGGCCGTACGGCGTGGCATTGACGATGACCGCGCGCTCGACACCGATACGTGCGTGCAGCGCTCTAAATGCCGGCAGCGGCGCTTCGGGCGGTGTGTACGGCCGTTGTGCCGCATAAGGATAGCGATCGACGGGACCGAAGATGTGGCAGTGCGCGTCGCACGTCAGCGCCGGCGCCTTGAACGCTGGAGCCCGGGGCGCAGGATCAGGTCCTGGAATGTCGGGGACGATGGTCAAGGCCGTCGCACTTCGAAGTCGCGCAATTGTACGTGGAGCGCCGCGCGTCCACGAGGCGGACGCGCGCGCTGTCAGCGGGAAACAGATCTGGGTGAGCGAAGAGGTGCTGGACGAGTCCCCAAGCAATGAGCGGCGCTCATCGCTCTCATCCGGCCGAAGAGGTCAGCCTTGCTTCTGGCGTCCGAGACGAGACCGTCGGCGCATCAGGTACGGGATGCAGAGGGCGATGATCATGCCGACCATAACGAGCGTTGTCGTACTCATATCTCTCTCCTCAGGTAACCGGACCGTCCTGAACGATTGCGACAGTCCGCGCGTGGACCGGGAGACCTCCGCAACTTCCGGTCCATGTCCGAAGAGAGACAAACCGAGATATCCGGGGCAGGAGCGATTCAAGTTCTGAATTCGGAGGCCGAAAATCGTGATCCGCGATGCGGTTGCAGCCTCGACGCCCGGCTGGGGGCGCGCACGCCGTGGGTATGGCGGTTGGCGTTACAATCTGCCCGCACATATGAAACCCAGGCCCGCGTTGCTGTGCGTCGCGTCGGCTCTTCTTGCGACTGCAATATCAGGGTCGGCGCAGAACGCTCCTAACAGTCCGCCGCTCGAGCTGCTGCACGTTCAGGGCAACATCAGCATGATCGCCGGTGCAGGTGGAAACATCGCCGTGCAGGTCGGCAAGGACGGCATCCTCCTGGTCGACTCCGGTTCGGCGACGATGACCGACAAGGTGGTGGAAACGATCCGCACCTTATCGAAAGGGCAGGTCAGCTACATCGTCAATACGAACGAGCGGAACGATCACGCGGGTGGCAACGCGAATTTCGCGAGGATCGGCCGCCCGCTGGCGATCGCGCGCGCCGCGCAGGCGCGTGTCTTCATCGTCGGCTTCAGGTCGATTCTCGATCGGGTGAGCGATCCGGGCACCAAGCCTGCACTGCCCGAGCAGGGCTGGCCGAACGACACCTATTCGGGTCCCCTGAAGAACCTCTCGTTCAACGGAGATGGGATTCAGATCTCCCACCAGCAGGCCACGACCGACGGCGACAGTATCGTCATGTTCCGCCGCGCCGACGTGATCGCCACCGGTGACATTTTCGATCCCACCGAGTATCCGATCATCGATCTGAACAAAGGTGGCAGCCTCCAGGGAGTGCTCGAAGGATTGAACCGCCTGCGCGTGATGGCGATTCCAGCGGACCACATGGAAAACGGGACGATGATCATCCCCGGCCACGGACGCGTGAGCGATGTCGCGGATCTCGACATCTACCACCAGATGGTGACGATTGTTCGAGACCGGCTTCAGGACATGATCAAACGTGGGATGACGCTCGAGCAGGTGAAAGCCGCCAAGCCCACGCGGGATTACGACCCGATCTACGGCCACGACACGGGTAACTGGACGACTGATATGTTCATCGAGGCGGCGTATCGGAGCCTCAGCGCCAACGGAGCGCGTTCAAGTAACTAGGAGCGATTCGCATGAGACCTGGATTGCTCGTCATCTGTTTTACTCTCGTTCTTTCCTCATCGACGTTTGCGCATCATTCGGCAACGGCCACGTACATCCGCGGCCAGGTCGTGAAGATTGAAGGCACGCTGAAAGAGTTCATCTGGCGCAACCCGCATTCCTTCATGAAGGTCGAGGCGACCGACGCCAAAGGCGAAAAGCAGCTCTGGACCATTGAAGGTGCCGCGCCGCAACAGCTCACCGAAGGCGGCTTGACCGCGTCGACGCTCCGCGCCGGAGACAAGGTCATCGTCAGCGGATACCCCGGCCGCATCGCGGAGGATCACCGGCTGCTGCTTCAGGTCCTCGAGCGGCCGTCGGACGGCTTCAAGTACCAAGGGCCGGCTGCCAATTTCTGATCATGGCAATTGGTCGAGTCGTTTCGATTACCGTTGCGTTGTCGATGCTGCTGGCGGTGCATTCCGCCGCGCAGCGCCCGGCTGACACGCAGGGTCGAGGTCCGGGATCTGCGCGCGCGGCCGCGACCGACGATTACACCGGCTACTGGGTCTCGGAGGTGACCGAGAAGTGGCGCTTCCGGATGCTGGTGCCCGACAAAAACGACTACATCCAGGTTCCGCTCAATCCCGAAGGGCGCAGAGTCGCGGCGCTATGGGATCCGGCAAAGGACGAAGCAAGCGGCGAGGCGTGCCGATCGTACGGCGCCGCCTCGCTCCTGCAGGTACCCGGACGACTCCACATCACCTGGCAAGACGACAACACGCTCCGCCTCGAGACGGATTCCGGAACACAGACTCGCCTGTTCCGTTTCGGCGGATCGCCTCCGGCAACCGAAAAACCGTCGTGGCAGGGATACTCGGTCGCCGAGTGGGGCGGCGACGAACCGAGAGATCGTCGTGACGGGCAAGGCGGGCCGGTGCAGGACAAAGAGGGGCGGCTCGTGGTCGACAGGGCGCAGCAGAAGCAGGCGGATTACCTCCGCGTCGTCACGACGCGCATGCGTCCGGGCTACCTGCAGAAGAACGGCGTTCCCTACAGCGCCAACGCGGTCGTCGAGGAGTACTTCGACGTCTTTTCCGACCCGTACACCAAAAACACATGGCTCGTGGTGACGACGATGGTCAGCGATCCGCAGTACCTGATCGAGCCACTCCTCATGCACGCGCACTTCAAGAAGCTTCCGGATGCATCCGGATGGGATCCGACGCCATGCAGAGCAAACGAACCGCGCTGATTCTTCTGCTTCTCCTTGTCGCGAGCCGACCCGCGCGTGCGCAGGTCGATCTGACGGGCGAGTGGTCGCCGCGTGTCTACAACACCCACATGGACATCGGCGACTATACGGGCATCCCGATCAACGAGGCGGGACGACTGAGGGCGGAGAGCTGGCACCCGGATCAACTCGACCTTCCCGAAAACCTTTGCCGTCCGCATCCAATCGACATCGGACTGCGCGTCTCCGTCTCGCAGCTGCGCATCACGACGGAAATGGACAACGAAACGCGCCAGCCGGTTGGATTGCGTCTACACGTCGCGTGGCAGGAGCCCGAGCAGGTGATTTATCTGGACGGGCGTCCGCATCCGTCACCAAACGCCCCGCACAAATGGTCGGGATTTTCCACCGGCCACTGGGAACGGAACACGCTCGTCTACACGACGACGCATCTGAAGGAGGCGTACCTCACGCGCACCGGAGTGCCGAAGAGCGAACGCGCGACGGTGACGACGCGCGTGCATCGCTACGGGAATGTGCTGACGATCATTTTCATCATTAACGATCCGACGTACCTCACGGCTCCGTACATCCGTGAGTCGAGCTGGATCTTCGACCCGACCCAGATCATTCCGCCGTTTCCGTGTGAAATCAGTCCGGACGGCACGATCATCGCCGCGGGAAAGGTGCCCAGTTTCATGCCAGGCAAGAACGATGTCCTGGCGGACTTTGCGACCGAATACGGGATTCCGCTGGAGAGCGCGCTCGGCGGCGAGGAAACGCTGTATCCCGAGTACATCAAGAAGATGAAGACGATGAAGGTCGCGCCTCGCACCAGCACGGAGCACTATCGGCGCGCGCAGTGAATGCGTCGCGTGAGGACATCGCGATGAAGATACGTCGTTCGGCGATCGTCGCCATCGCGCTCGCATGCGGCTGGGCGGCCGCCCAGGCTCAGAGTGAGGTCACGCTGCTGGCCGTCGGTCCGATGCGTGCACCCACGCAGAAGATCCTCGCGGCATTCGAGTCAAAGACCGGCCGCAAGGTCAAAGTGACCTACGGTAACGGAGTCGAAACTCGAAGGATGGTGGCCAAAGGGCAGCCGCTCGACGTGTCGGTCATCATCGCGCCGTTCCCAGGCGCACTCACCTCAGGAAGCATCGTCCTCAACAGCGCGACGCCGATTGCGAGCATCCTCACTGCGGTCGGTGTGCCGAAGGGTCGCCCGAAGCCGGATATTTCGACGCCGGATGCCCTGAAGAAGGCGCTCCTTGCCGCAAGACGAATTGGATATGAGGACCCCGACTTCACGGTCGCGGGGCAGGGGCCGTTGGAAGCGTTGACCAAGCTCGGCATCACCGAACAGGTCGCGTCGAAGAGTGAAGTCGAACTTGGCCCCGGCGCTCAAGGGATTTCTCCCGAGGCCACGCGGAACACGGTCAAGACGGCGACGCGACTCGCAAACGGCGATATCGATATCGGCATGCTGATGCTCAGCGACATGCTTCCCGAGAAAGACAAATACGACATCGTCGGCGTCTTGCCGCGAAATGTCACCGCGCCCGTTTCGGTTGTCGGGTTCATTTCCGCGCATGCGAGCGACCCCGCGGGCGCGAAAGCCCTTCTGGATTACCTCGCGTCATCCGACGCGCAGGCAGTCTGGAAGGAAGCAGGGTACGGTCCGCCGGAGCGCTGAAGATCAGCCACGTCAGCACCAATTCTTTTCGAGGGGCGCAATGTGAAGAAGTGGTCTCCAGTCTTGCTTTGTGTCCTCGTCGCCGGGTGTGGCGCCAACGAGAGTGTGATTCCCTCGAATCCGACCGGCCCCATGACGTTTTTCGTCACCAGCTCGCGGAGCACGACGGGAAATCTTGGTGGCCTGAGCGGCGCCGACGCGATCTGCCAGCAGTTGGCCACGAGTGTGGGTGCGGGCGGCCACGAATGGCGGGCGTATCTCAGCGCCACTCGCGATCCCGCCAACGGCGGCAGACCCGTTGACGCCCGCACGCGGATCGGCGTCGGCCCCTGGCGCAACGCCAACGGCGTGCTCGTGGCGAGGAACCTCGACGAGCTGCACTCGCGCACGGGCGACGCGTCGCTGTTGATCGACGAAACCGGACGTCGGATCAACGGGCAGTGGCCCGGCTCTCCGGCGCCCGCCGAACACGACATCCTCACCGGCTCGAACGCCGATGGCACGTTGATTCCCGACAAGACGTGCAACGACTGGACGTCGCAGTCGCCCACCATCAGCGCCCGCGTCGGCCATTCCGACGGCCTTGGACCCGGAGCCAGCGCAGCGGGAGCGCTGTCGTCGTGGAATTCGTCGCACGACAACGAGAGCTGCGCGAATACCGCTCCACGCGGCGGCGCGGGGCGACTCTACTGCTTCGCCCGCAACTGACCGGCTCGCAAACCCCAAATCCCAAATCCCAGAACCCAATCCAAACAACCACCAGGCCCTTTTGATGTGGGGTTTGGGATTTGGGTCTTGGGATTTGGGTCTTGGGATTTGGGATTTGGGATTTCCGCTCGCCCTGTCGGTCGCGTGCCGCACGAAACTCAGTCGCAGGCAGTATCCCGGTGACACCGCGATTTCGGTACGATCGCGGGCTCTCGGAGGTCACCAAATGATTCGAATTGCCCGCCCGATCGCGGCCGGCGTCCTGTTCGTTCTGCTGCTGAGCGCCACTGCGGCCGCCCAGCAGCAGCCGGCCCGCAGCATCGTCAACATCACGGGGCAGCTGTATCGCGCGCAGAACGACAACCACTACACGGTGTTCCTGGTCACGTCCGAGGGCGTGATCATGAGCGACCCGATCAACCGCGACTTTTCGAGATGGCTGAAGAACGAAATCTCGACGCGGTTCCGGGTGCCGGTGCGCTACGTGGTGTACACACACCGTGACTGGGACCATGCGTCCGGCGGGGTCGTGTTCGCCGACACGGCGCAGTTTGTCGGACACATCAACATGCTGGCCGGGCTCGCCCCGCCGGAAGGCAATCCGCCCATGCCCTCAGCGGATGCCGCGCTCGATGCGAACCGTAACGGGGTGATTGAGCGAGCAGAGGCCAAAGGCAACAGCGCGATTGCGCAGCGGTTCGACCTGTTCGATTACAACCACGACGGGATCGTGAACAGCGCGGAGGTCGCGCGCGGATCCGTCAATGACGTGTACGCTCCGACCGTCACCTACTCGGGCGCGCACGAGATCACGCTCGGTGGCAAACGGGTCAGGATGCTCCCGCTCGGCGCCGCGCACTCCGATGACAGCGTCGTGCTGCATTTTCCGGACGAACGCGCGGTGTTCAGCGCGGACATCCTCCAGGTGAAGCGCTTGCCACAAGGCCTGACGCCAACCGTCGGCGCCTATATCGACGCGATGAAAACAATCAACGCGATCGACTACGACCACGCGCTCACCGGGCACGCACTTGCCGGCCGCAAGCAGGACGCGCTGGACCTGCAGCGCTATCTCGAGGAGCTTGCCATCGGCGTGGCGGCCGGGGTGGGCGCGGGAAAAAGCCTCGCCGACATTCAGCGGACGTTGACCCTCGACAGCTTCAAGGGCTTCGAGCGGTGGGATATGGTTCGTGTAGGCCATATCGCGTCCGTGTACGCGACGTTGAAAGGCACCACCGCACAGACAGGAACCCGGTAGCCGCTCAACTTTCCAACCGGTAGATTTCGCGTCGCCCGCTTTCGACCAGGTCGTGATAGTCCGCCATCGTCTTGCGGAGAGCCTCATTCGCCATGAGGCTCTCTTCCATGGCGAAGAAATCCTCGATTCTGTCGACCGTCGCTTCGGCAACGATCGTCCAGAAGGGTTGAGCCGTCACATCCGTGAGGAGGCGGAGCGGTTGCTGTCCCGTCTCCTTCATCAAGGCGGAAATACTCCTGAACTTCTCCAGCATCGGGCGCACCTTCCCAGGTTTGCAGTGCAGAACTTCGCGGATCACATACATCGGAGCCTCCGCCTTCAGAACAACACACAGGTGGAAGCTCTGACATCCGCCGAACTACCCAAAATCACGCCGCGTCGCGAATTGGGTATTTCTACGTACGTCGATTAGACGAGATTGCGCTGGTACGCCCAGGCGGTGGCACCGGCGCGGGTCGACACGCCAAGCTTGTCGAAAATGTTGCTGACATGGCGAGCCACGGTTCGTTCGCTGATAAACAGCGCCTCCGCCGCCTGACGATTGGTCTTCCCGGCGGCGAGCAGACGAAGAACCTGGAGTTCCCGCTTGCTGAGCGCGCCGATTCGCCCGCGCGCGGGAGGAGCGGATGCCTGGTCCGCAAGTCGCGCGAGGCATGACGCGGCGTTAAGCTGCGTGAACAGCCGGCGTGCAGCGTCCGCGTGCAGATGGCAGCCGTCCGGATCCCCGCAGCGTGTGCAGATGTCTGCCATCAGCAGAAGCGTGTGCGCTTCTTCATACCCCATCCCGAGCTCGCGCCACGTGTCGCAAGCCTGACGCAGCAACGCCGATGCTCCGGTGAGATCGTCGTGCGCAAGAAGCACTGCCCCCTCGGCATGGGCGGACGCGGCACGGAGAAGCGGCGCGTCAAGTGCACGCGCCATGTCGCCCAACTCTGCGGCAGCCGATTTGGCATTCTCGTGTTCGCCGGCTGCCAGAAAGATCTCGACAGCAGCAATCAGCGCCTGTGCGCGTCGCGCACGCGCCCGCGTCTCGCGCAGCACCGCACGAATGGACACGGCCGCATCCTCGACTCGACCCTGCGCGTGACGAAGCAACGAAAGTCCCGGCTGCGGGTTGCGGCCGTGCTCGTTCGCTTGGGTATACGCGACTTCAGCTTTCGTGAACTCGCCCTTGAGCCGATGGATTTCACCGACTCGATAGAATGCCGCCCCGGCCATGGGATGGTGCATCGGCGTCAACAAGCCGGAGGCGTCCCGTGCATCCCGCATGGCGTCGGTCCACTGGCCGCGCAACTGCATGACTTCGGCACGATAGAGCAGGCACTCGCCACGGTAGCGGACTAGATCGGACTGCGCCGCACACCACCGTGCAAACGACGTCGTCCATTCGTATGCGCGACGGAGGTCGAAGATTTCCTGACACGCCTCGAGGACGCTGCAGTAGATGTCTCCCGCCACGATGGGCGTCACGTCGTCGGCGATCACCGCAACCATCGCCTCATCGAGCAACGTCACGCCCTGCGCGATGTTGCCAAGTCGAATCAGCGCGCGCCCGCGTCCGTGACACGCCAGCGATGCGAGATCCCGATCGCCGAACCGCTTGGCGATTTGGGCCGCTTCGCTGAACGCCACGTCGGCTCCGGCGGGGTCGCCCGTGACCACGCGTTGCACGGCGACAGGGGTGAGCAGGTATCCGCGCACGACCGAGTCGAGCTGTGCTTCGTCCAGGATCCGTTCGGCCCTCGTGAGCCAGCCAGACGCGGGAGCGCTGGCGCCCCGTTGCAGCATCCCGAATGCAAGCCAGAATGCAGACCGGGCGGCTCGCTCGCCGTCGCCTCGCTCGAGAAACGCCCGATGCGCGCGAACCCGGAACTCCTCGCTTTCCTCATCGCGGCCCATCAGGTAGGCGGTCGTCGCGAGTCGTTCGAGCTCCTCGGCCTGCACCAACGACCCGGCTGTTTGAATGTCCGCCATCTGTCTTCCGCGGGGAATGGTATCGCTATCGACCGAACACCGCTCCAATGTAGAGGGCAACCATGTCGGTGCGGGATCGACTGACGTCAAAGATCGCGGTCGATCCCTCGCGGCGAATGGCCCCTTTCGTCAGGTAGGTTGCTTCACCGCCGCGAAGATACCGGAACGAGAGGTCCAGTCGAGGGACACGCGGAGCCTCGCTGAAGGCAATCAGCACCCCGCCGCCTCCGCCGACATTGAGCACAAAATCCTCGGCGTTGGTGGCGGAGTTGTCACCACTGCAGGTCGAGTCGTTGTTCGCGGAGCAGTCGATTGAACTATCAGTAGAAATCAGATTGCCTCCGAACAGGGCATCGGCGTACGGCCGCCACCGCCCGACTCTTCGCTGCGCACGGAGGCGAGCGTGCATGGGGACCATGTAGTTGGTCGTGGACACTGACAGCGTCGCGTTCGGGATTTCGGGAATGAGCGAGCTCACGTCCACTTTCCGATTCGCGTGGCCGTATCCCATGTAGCCGATCTCGCCGCCGACGCTGAAGATACTGTCGCCTAGTCCGACGTCGAGTTGGACCAGACCGCCGACGGCCGTGTTCACGCGCTGCGAGAAATCGCCCACCGCAAATGCTTGAATGAAGGTGGCGCCACCCTGGAAGCGGGGTCGGTTCACAGTGGACGGCGTTTGCGCATAAGCGGGATGCGCGAAGAGCGCGAAAACGACGCAGGCCAAAGCGCCCGCGCGAATTCGTCTGAAGGAAGGTGCGAGACCGGCAGGCGATGTTCGGACGCGCATCGGGGTGCCCTCGCTTTCGCCTCACACGATATCGCGAAGGCACCCCCGAGGATGCCGGACCGGTACGACAGCCGTTTTGCTAATGATTCCGTCGCGATTGACGCAATCGCCGTATCCCCGCGCCTGCGAAGCCAGCTCCGAGAAGCAACAGCGACGTGGGTTCAGGGACAGGTGTAACCTGCTGACTCGTAATCACCAACGAGCCGCGCGGTTCCAGGAACGATTCATCCTCATTCGGGCTGTCAGGCTCAAAGAGAAAAGCCGTGAACCGCGAGTTCGCCTGGGAGAGGAAATTGAGGTCGCCGGGCAAGGCGGTCGACCCGAACATCGTCGTAGGTCCGGCAAGGACGCCTACCAAGATCAAGTCGCCTGTGGGATCGAAGGGCCTGCCCACGGCGGCGAAGAAAGCGAGCGCGTCGACAGTTCCTGTACCGAAAGGATCGGCATTATTCAGGACGACCAACCCGTTGGCGCTGCCGTTGGAGCTGACGGGAAGCGTCACGTTCGTCCCGTTGAAGATGAGACTGTAATCAGCGAGAGCGTAGTCAGCCTCGGAGGGGTCGCTGTTTATGGGTGCGGCCCCCGTATTCCAGGTAAAAAACCCGCTATACGGATAGATGCCACCACCCTCGGAGGTCAGATCGACAGAGCCCATAAAGTTCAGGGTAATCAGACTCGCAGCCCCTGCCGGCGCCGCCAACGTAAACAAGGCAACGAAGCTCAGGACGAGAGTCTTGGTCGTTGGGGGGACGACGCGGGTCATGGACCTCCTCCTCCGTTCAGGCTGTTTGTGAACGTGGCCTGCTGAGCAATTGCAATGCCGTGTCAGGCGTTGAATTTGCGCGCGAATTGATTCTTTTCTTTGGGCTTGTTGGGTGAAATCCCCCAAGGCTTGGACTTCTGTCTTCTGATCACGGATCGCACTTATTTCGTGGCCGCCGCCATCGCGCCGACAGAGGCCTTCTCGATGAGCGACGTCACCGCCTGCGGCTGTGACAGGTACACCGCGTGACTGCTTTTCACTTCGGCAACTGTGGAACCAGCCCGCTTCGACATCGCGCGCTGTGCGTCGGGTGGAATCATTCTGTCGTCGGTTGCAACGAGGTACCAGCTTGGTTTTGTCTTCCACGCAGGCCGGCTGACAGGACCGCTGAGCGCCTCGACTCCCCACGGCACCTGCGAATCAGTCATGAACGTGGCCGTGTCGCCATTCACGTCTGCCGCGAAGGACGCGGCGAACCTGGTCTTGTCGAGGAACAGATAGCCGTCCTGCGGTGCGAGAATCGGCGGCACCGGCGCGCCGGGTTGCGGGTTCTTGATCAGCGTAGCGACAGATCGCCGCTGTCGGGAGCAAACGCCGCGATGTAGACGAGGCCCGCTACCTTCGAGTCGTTGCCGGCTTCGGTGATCACAGCTCCGCCGTAGGCCGTCGCACGCCTGCTTCCGCGCTTATTTGCGACATACCAGTACCTCCTTTCACCTGCACCTACGCCGCGCGAACGTGCACATCAATCCAAGCCTTGATATCCGCTAACACCCCATGCTTGCCGACGTCGTTCAGTAGGTCGTGGTAGTGCCCTTCATAGAGCCTGAGCGTCTTGTCCTTGGATCCGGCGGTCTTGTGGAAGAACTCGCTGCCGTGACATACCGTGGCTTTGTCGCCGGTCCCGTGAAGGATGAGCACCGGCAGCGTGACGCCCGGAAACTCCTCGCGCAGCCGCTCGTCGGCGCGTACCAATGCCGCCACGGTCATCGCCGGTTGGACCTCGTGCGCCGTGAGCGCGTCATTGTTCAGCGCTTCGACTGCCTTCGGATCGCGTGAGAAGTCCTCGTTTTTCAGTTTCAGTACCGGGAGCCGCGGGGCAATGTGGCTGAGCCCTTTGATGGCGGCGAGCGCAAAACCCGGCGCCGGCACCTGGAACGCAAAGCTTTCGCAAATGAAACCCGCAAGCTCGCTCTGGTGATCGAGCACATACGTCGCGGAAACAACACCGCCAGCACTGTGACCGAGCAGGAATACCGGGAGGCCGGGGTACCGTGATTTCGCGAGCGCAATGGTGCCGGCCACGTCGCTCACGTAGTCCGCCACATCTTCCACATAGAACCGCTCGCCGTCCGACCTTCCGCGGCCGCGCAGATCGAGGGCGTATGCGGCAAGCCCGCTCGCCGCCAGCTGCTCGCCGACCCATAGGTACTGTCCACTGTGGGAATTCACACCGTGGCAGATCACCACGACTGCGCGCGGCTTGGATTCTGGATGCCACGACCGAACGAAAATCCTGATGCCCTTTGTGCTGTCGATTCTTTCTTCCCGTGCATTCGCCAACGTCGTCATCACACTGCTCCCCTCACGAGTTACCTTCGAGGTCGGCAACGTCAGTGCAAAGCGCACTCCGGATCGATTGTGCGCCAGACCAACGCGACGACTGAGGCAGACAACGTCACGCTCTCAACGAATTGAGAGTGCGAGGAGACCAACGGCATCCGATTCACGCGGAATGGACGAGAGGAGGGCGCGGGGACTAGAATCCCCGCGCTATGTCACACCAGCAGCCGCGACCCGCGCTCGACAGTCTTGAAATCGCCGCCGGTAATGGTCTGCTTCACCGCCGAGCCTTTCTGACGAGTGGCGCCGCGCTGGCGGCGGCGATGACCGGTTACACGCTCAGCGAAACCGCGGCCGCGCAGCAACTGACCGACGCGCCGTGGAGCACGAAAGCTGGGACCCCGATTCCCGCCTACGCCACGCCTTCATCCTTCGAGAAGCACGTCGTCCGGACACTCACCAATCCGAAAGGCGAGCCGCGTACGCAGCATGCACGTACCCCGCACCATCTGGTGAACGGCACGTTCACGCCGAACGGACTCCACTTCGTGATTTCGCACTCCGGCGCACCGGACATCGATCCTGCGCAGCATCGACTCGTGATCCACGGCCTCGTCAGGCGGCCGCTCGAGTTCACGCTCGACACGCTCGCCCGATATCCGACGCAGTCCCGGATGACGTTCGTGGAGTGCGGCGGCAACAGTGCGCCTCTGTTTTCAAATGAGGCACTGCAGGCCGGCGTCCAAACGCTGCACGGCCTGGTGTCGTGCGCGGAGTGGACCGGGGTGATGTTGTCGACGCTGCTCGAAGAAGCCGGCATCGATCCCAGAGCGAAGTGGCTCATTGCCGAGGGCGCTGACTCGCTGGCACTGAGCCGCAGCGTGCCGATGAGCAAAGCGCTCGACGACGCGATGATCGCGCTCTATCAGAACGGCGAGCGGCTGATGCCGGGCAACGGATATCCGATGCGCCTGTTGTTGCCGGGCTGGGAAGGCAACATGAACGTGAAGTGGCTGCGACGACTCAAGCTCGTCGATCAGCCAGGTATGAGTTACTACGAGGCCCGGACCTATGCGCCAATTCTGCCCAACGGCAAGGCGTACCAGTTCTATTTCCTTCAGGAAGTGAAATCGTTCATTACCCATCCATCACCGGAACTGAAAATGAGCGGCGCCGGCTTCTACGAAATTTCAGGCGTGGCGTATTCGGCCAACGGCCGCATCGCGAAGGTGATGGTCACTGCCGACGGCGGCAAGACGTGGGCGGAAGCGGCCCTGCAGGATCCGGTGCTGCCGAAAGCGTTCACGCGCTTCCGCCTGCCGTGGAAGTGGGACGGTGGACCAGCGGTGCTTCAAAGCCGCGCGTGGGACGAGGCAGGCAACGTGCAGCCGACGCGCGCGGAAGTCATCGCGCGCCGTGGGCAGACGAAGACGCCGATGACCAATCCGGCCGCATTCCCCAGTCAGCATTACAACGGTCCCACCTCGTGGGCCGTCGGTCGAAGTGGCGAGGTCACGCATGTCTACGCGTAGCGCTCTCTTCACGCTGGCTGTGGCGATGCTCGCGGGATCGTACGCGCGCGTCGTTGCTCAGGACACACCCCACCTGGGTAAAGCGATCTCCGAAGCCGATGTCGCCGCGTGGGACATCAGCATCCTGCCCGACGGAACCGGCCTGCCGGCGGGCAGCGGTACGCCTGACCAGGGTTCGATGGTCTTCGCAACCAAGTGCGCCGTGTGCCACGGCGAGAACGGTAAGGGCGGCAGCGCCGCGGCGCTGGTTGGCGGTCAGCCGTTGACGTCGGGGATTGAGACGCCGAAGACGATCGCGAACTTCTGGCCGTTTGCGACAACGCTCTTTGATTTCACGCGCCGCGCGATGCCGTGGCCGCGGCCGCGCACGTTGACCAACGACGAGGTTTACGCGCTGACGGCGTTCATTCTGGCGCAGAACAAGATCATCGGCGCCAGTGACGTGATGAACGCGCAGACGCTGCCGAAGGTGCGGATGCCGAATCGCGACGGCTTCGTCCCTAGATTTCCCGAACGAATCCCCTGACAGGCGCCCTACTTAGCGATCACGGGACGATCCGCGAGCGGCAGCAGCGCGAATCCGGTCGGCTCGAGCGAGTAGCGCCTCGTCGCGCGTGCCCGTGCGAAGGGCGAGCTGCGAGGCTGCGTACGCGTCCTTGAACCGGCCGGCCTTGTAATACGCCCACGCCAGCGCGTCCTCGGTGAAGATATCGCGGCGCTTCGCAGCGACGGCCTCGGCAATCGTGACCGCGTCTGACACCTTGCGATCGTGGTCCGCGAGATAGAGCGCGAGAGTCGCCTCGGTCTGCACCACGCCCGGACCGGCGAGCTCCTCCGCCAACTGGTAATAGTGTTCGGACTGTTCCGCATCGCCGCGCGCGGCGTGCAGATCACCGATTCGCGCCGCCAAATCGAGCGTCGGCGTCCGCGTGAGCTGCTCGAGGTAGATCGCCAGCGCCCCTTCGCGGTCACCACGTGCGACCCGGACTTTGCCTTGCCCGATCACCGCAAGCGGATAGTTGGGAAAGAGAAACATGGCGCGGCGGAACTCGCGATCCGCGGCATCCAACTGATGGAGCTTCAGGTAGAGCTCGCCCGTCTGCGCTGCGTACCATGCCTGTGCCTCGGGATCGTTCGGCGCTGTCGCTTTTGCGGCCAGCTGCATCGCCGCCAGCGCCCCGTCCACGTCTCCCTGCAGTTCGCGCGCGTACGCCACGCGGGCGTACGACGCCGCGTTGGGCCGCAGCGCCATCATCTTGTCGAACGCGTCGAACGCCGCAGAGTACTCCCCAAGCTCAATCTGCGCGTCGCCCATCACGCCATAGTTCCACGCATCATCCGGCCGCAGATCGCGTGAGCGCCTGGCGACCTCCAGCGCATCACGAAAACGATGCTGTGAAAGATAGATGGCGCCGAGCAGGCGAAGGACGTCGTACTGGCCGGGGTGTTCCTTCAGCGCAGCGTGCAACACCTCGCTCGCTCGTCCGGCAGGCCTGCCGTCATTGGTTGCGCGCGCCTGCCGCAGCAGCGCGTCGGCCAGGAGTACGGCGGCGCCCGTGTCATCGGGCTGCGCTCGCAGACGCGCTTCCATGTCGTCGATCCGCTGCAGCAGTCCGGAGGTTGTCGTCGGAGGCGCGCCAGGCATTCCGACGGCTGGCCCGATGCTCAGCGCTTCTGCGTTTGGAGCTGGTTTGCCGCGCGAAATCACGTGCGGCGCAACCGCTGCTACGGTGGCAGCGAGAATCGTGACACCAACCCACCGAAGCGCAGCGAGCCGCGATGCGCGGGACGAGGTAGTCATGGCTTACGGCACCTCGTAACCTTGGTGCGGCGCCGCGACGTATGGGAACTGCGTCAGGAACGGCTTGTCGTTGACATCGACACCGTCACCCAGCTGGTTGTTCGGGGCCTTGTTGGGCAACCCGAGCAAGCCATTGAGAAATGATCCGTAGCCTTCGGCGAAGGCTCGCAGATCGATATCGACGATGTCGTCCTCCAGCCGTCGGCCGTTCGGAAAACCGGCCAGATCAGCCTCGAGAACGCCGAGGCGGTTCCCAGCCCCGACGGCCGCCGTCGGCGCGACCGCCGTGTTCAGCCGCAACAAATCCGCTCTCACCGGACCGGTGAAGTTGAGATTCGGCACTCCGGTCAGCAGAATCGCCACAAGGTCGGTACGACCGGTGACGGTGATGGGCGCCACCGCACTTCCATAGAGCAGGTTCTCCAGCCGCGAAACCTCTGGGGCGCTGTAGAGGCGCTCGAACTGACCGTCGTCCTCGGGGTCGGTCCTGTTCCATCGGTCTTTCAGACCAAGCGGAATCACGACTTCGTTGATCAACGGCTCGCCCAATCGCGACACCTGCAGGAACGGACCGCCATCGTCGCTCGCGCCATCCTTGCGCAGAATGCGCACCTGTTGCCGGCTCGCACTGGCGTAGATCCCGATGTTGGTGTTCGGAGCGTGCACGAGTTGCGCGATCGGGACCTGAATCGCGATTGAATGGGTGTTGTAGCGAGCCACCGCGTCGCGGCCGGACTCCGCCGGAAGCGGAATCACATGGAACGGATTGAACGGGCGCAATCCGGCAAGATCGAAAACGGACCCGAGATCGACGAAGAACGGATCGTCGCGCTGGCCGGCAAAGACCCGAATTCCTTCCGGCAAATTCCTCACAGCCGCCGCCGCGAGCCCGTCGTAATCGGATGTGGACCGGGGACCGATGTTGTCGGGTGGCGTCGGGAGATCGGTGCCCAACACGGTCGACCGTTCGGAGTTGCCCGGGCCACGCTCAACCAGCGTAACCGTGTAGGTTTGCGGACGATTCCAGTTCGGATCATCGAGCGACGAGATCGGACCCGTGTTGTACAGGAACGTCTCAGGGTTCCGGGTGTCGGTATGGAATCGGAACTGGTAACTCAGATCTTCCCGGGCGTCGCCGTTGTTGTCGACATTGATCTCGTAAAGGACGGTGTCGTCGAAGGCTGGAAAGTTCGGTCCGCCGGCCGGCGACTCGAGCGGGATGTAGTTCGCGATGATTGTCACGGTATCCGGCCGATCGGGGCTTCGGAACGCGTAGAGGTCCGTGTTGTCCGCCATCGGGTCCTGGCTGATGAGCGGCGCTTCACGGTGGCTGGACGCACGGCCTGTCAACATCTGAAAGCCGACGAGCAGAGTGATGATCGAAGCGAAGAGAAGCGGTTTCTTCACGGAGAAGCTCCTTTCGCTCTTGATCTACGTGCGACGGACGGATTTGGATGTAAGCGGAGGAAGAGCGGCGCGTGCGGGTGGAGTGTTCTGGCTAACTATCGAGCAAACTGAGGACGTCGTCGATTGAGACGGGGCCCACTTCGCTTCCCGCTATCTCTTTCAGCCGCCTTTGATACGCATCGGCATCGCCGAATCGCTCGAAGCGCAACCGGCCATCCAATCCACGCGAGATCAACACATACGGCTGTCCCGAGCGACGCTTCGGTCGCGGGGAGCACCCGATTCGCCGATTCCGGACCATTACCCGCCTTATCGGCACTGACGGTCCAGATCAGTTGCCTCAACCGTCCGCGGCGATAAAGCCTCGTATCAGCGTCGTGAGCGCACGACGCCATGCCTGCTTTTCCTTTCCGGCGGGAAGAATCGGTAGTGTGCGGCCTCGGAGCTCCGCGTTCGCAAGTCCTTCCATCATGGCTTCGATGGCGACGGTCGCGTCGTGGAGTGAGGTGCGTCCGAGGAGGCCAGCGTCCTCGAGCCGCCGAATCTTTCGCTGGAGCTGCGCAAACGCGCGCTGACGCGCCGCGGTTACTTCGCGGCCGGCGCGAAGGGCGGGCGCGACACGCTGGAACGCGATTCGATACAGCACCGGGTGTTCGAGTGCTAACCGCCTGAAGACTTTGACCGCGATATCGATTGCGTCGCGAACGGGATCGTCCGTTTCCGGCAGCTTCTCGATTTCGGTGTAGAGGAACTCGAACGCTGTCTGCGCCAGCGCGTCGATCAGGCCATCCTTCGAACCGAAGGTGCTGTAAACCGCGCGCGTCGTCGTCTGCGCCGCGTCCGCCACGGCGCGGACCGACAGCGCGCCGAGCCCATGTTCGGCGACGATGCGCTCGGCTTCGGCGCGAAGTGATTCGCGCGTCGCCTCGCCATGTTCCCGGGGACGGCCCACGCTTGACAGCTTATTGCAACGCTGTTACGTTACCGCGTTACGAAATGCCGGGCCGCCGTCCGGCCAGCCCCAGGAGGTGCGGACATGTACGTGATTGTGCAGCATCGGTTCCGGAATGCGCAGGTCGCCTTCTCGCGCGGCGAAAAGCTTATCAAGAACGAAGGCGCACCGAGCGGCGTCCGCGGGCTTCAGTTCTACCCGAGCCGGGACGGCTCGGTGGCCACATGCCTTTGGGAGGCACCGTCGGTCGAATCGGTCCAGCACTACGTCGATTCGACGCTGGGCGACTCCAGTGACAATTCGTGTTACGAGGTCGCCGCCGAACACGCGTTCGCGCTGCACCCTTCCGGCATTCACGAGCCGGCGGTCAGGCGCTGACCTGGCGCGAGGAGCGTTGCGCGGTCGTGACGCTCCTCGGTCGTTAACGCCATGACGAACCTCTAACCCGCCTCGACCACGCGCTTCAGGTTCTGTAGCACCTGCCACCACGCGTTCTTGTTGCGTCTGTTTGTCCCACCACTTGGAAATTTCATCAGCGCGCGCAAGGGCCTCGTACACTCGCGGAACAGGCGCGTTTGATCAGCAACTGGTGGTGAATGGTCGTCATATCACGCGAAGGACGCGGTGCCTTCGCCGACTAGCGAGTCACGTTCTGAAAATACGCGGGCAGGTCTTTCTTGGTGTCCCGGAGAATTTCGACAACGGCGCGCCGATCGTCCAGCGAGAGCGCCGCCCGGTAGCGCGGATCCTGCTCCTGGCCGGACAACACGTCCCACATGCGCCGATAGATCGGTTCCTTCGCCAGCCGTGGCAGCGCATCGAATGCTGGCGAGTAGATCAAGTAGCTGCAGGGGTACTTCATCAAGCGCCGATTCAGATCCAGCTCGTAGAGCGATCGCCCCTTGCTGTCGCGCGGCCCGCGCGCGGAGAAGCGCTCCGCAAAACCCGAGTTGCCGCGGACGCGGTCGGTCAGCTTTGCTTCATCGATGAACAACAGGTAATCGACCACTTCGCTTGCGACGCCATTCATGACCGCGGCAATGCTCGCCTGCTGTTCGGATGTCGCGGTCGTGCCGTGCAGCGCCGGATCCGCCGCGCGTGCTTCCCAGGCCGCGCGCGTCAGCAGGTTCGTCATGCCGGCTTGGTGAGTCAGCACGAGGTGCGCTACGACGTCGCTCGTGAGCGTGCGAAAACCGTCGGCATCGAACAGCCCTTCCACCGACGCGAGCTCGCGGGTGGCATGTCCATCAACAGCGGCGGCCTGATTCCCCATGTGCTGCAGCGAACCGGTGCTGCCCGTCACGAACCAGCCGCCGAAGCGCCGCGCCAACGAATCGCTCTGGTCGACGTGCCGCGGCAGGCCCGTGAACTGCGTGGGCTCGGGACGTGTCGTGCTGAACATCAGCAGGCCCGGAACCCCGAGGGTGTTGCCCGTCACGTGACACCCGAGGCAGATGAACGCGCGCTTGAATTGCGGCGCGCCTGTCGTGTCGTCCTCGCGCTGCTCGAGCGTGTAGAACACGACGCCCTCGGTCTCGTCGTGCACCGCCACTTCCAGAAGGTCGCCGCCGCGAACCCAGCCCAGCGCCACGCGGTCGTTGAAGAACAGCGCGCGCGGATTCTGTTCGGAAATGCGCTTCCCCTGCAGGCTGACCCGCGAGAACACCAGCAACTGCGAATCGACCGGAAGCTCCAGCGCCTCGAGCGCCGATCGCAGATAGCCGTTCCGGCTGTCGAACGTGAACTTGAGGCTGCCTTCTTCCAGCTTCTTGTTCACGTCCGCGACAGCGTTGTTGACGGGAGCGGTGGAATACTTGATGGCCGGATCGTCAGGCGATCCCATGAACGTGCCGGCGCGCTGCGCATCGACGGCGGCACGCATGCTCGCAAACAAGAACAGGCACAGGCCAGCCGCGAGAAGAGGTCTCCACATCGGCGCGTCGACGATCTTCCGTGTCTCCCCTGCTCCCGTCAAGCGCGCCGCGAAGGCGCGTCGAGGCGGAAAAGTCTGATCGCGTTTCCCTTGAGGATCCGGTCGCGGTCGACAGCCGGCAGCTTGAACTGCTCCACAACAGCGCTCGGATACTCGATGTCTCTGGCATTGAAGCTGTCGGTGCCCACGACGATGCGGTCCGATCCGACGAGGTTGAGCAGGAACCGAAACCCTTCCGGGTGATAGGTGAGATAGTCGTAGTGAAATCTGCGCACGTAGGTCTTGAACGGGTGTTGCACCTTCGGCTGGTTGCCGCCCATGTGATCTCGGAAGTGTTCCAGGCGCCCCGCGACGTACGGAAATGCGCCTCCGGCATGCGGCAGCACGATTTCAAGCCTCGGATACTTGTCGAGCGTGCCGGTGCTGATGAATTTCGCCGCGAGGACCGCGTGGGCAAACGTGTTGTCCAGACCGTTGTCGGCTGGTCTTTTCCCGAACAGATCCGAGTTCAGATTGTGGAACAGGATCGGATACCCCAGTTCCTCGATGCGGGCCAGCAGCGGCGCAAACTCCGGCTGGAACAGGTAATCACGGTTGTCGATTGAGTCCGGCAGGTGAACGGCTCGCAGACCCGGCTTGCCGGCGACGCGATTCAACTCCTTCAACGCCAGCTCGGCGTCGCGGATGGGCAACTCGATGGAGGCGATAAATCGATCGGGAAACGCGCTGTGCGCGTCGACACCTGCGTCGTTGACGATCTGCGCGAGCCGGACACCCTCCTCGGGTGTGACGAGTTGCCACGGCATTCCGCCGTTCAGCGTCAGCACGTGCATCTGGACGCCATGCTCGTCCATCCACTTACGGCGCTGAGCGAGATCGAGCTCAAGGGGGTACGGATTGCCGAGAGGCCGACCGAGATCCGCCATCGCTTTCGCGTACGGCGGCGGCACCCAATGCGCGTGAAGATCGATCGCCACCGGCCGGTTGGCTTTCGCGCTCGAAGGTCGTGCGTCCCACCATGACTGCAACGGCGCGTCCGCCGGTGCGGCGGACGCCGGCAGCAGTGTCGCCATCGCAGCGAATCCGCCCGCTCCCGCTTTGATGAACCTGCGCCGACCGAGTACGCCAGGTCCGAACCGCTGTGACACCGCTGGCTTGTTCATGACGTCCTCCGCGATGTGGGAGACGCAGGTTGGAAGTGCGCTCGGTCGGGGGATTCGTGAGTTGCGATTTCCGATTCGTGACTTGAAATCTCAAATCACGAATCGGAAATCACACGTCGCAACTCACCAACGACTGTCGCCGCTACTGCGCGCCGGCGGCGCCACCGGCTCCGCCGATCGGCAGCCCCTTGTCGATCAATTCCTTCTCGCGAATCTGCGCGCCTTTGACGACGTTCATGACGCCGTAGTTGGACTCGTGGCACGCAAATTCGAAGATGCCTGGCGGAACGCGCGGAACGTATGCCTCGGCTGACCACGGCCGCGTCCACGTGTGCGGATCATCGAGCGTGTACTCGTACTTGATTGTGGTCGGGTTCACGAGCGTGAACCGTTCGGTCATCTTGAGGTTTTCCGTCGATCCCTGGAAATTGGTCGCTGGCGTCTTGTCGTTGAAATTCGTCGTCACGACGACCAGCGTGCTGCCTTCCCAGTGACCGCGCGAAATACCCAGCCACGCGCGGACGTTCGGCGGCGGCATTGGACGTCCATCCAGCGGGATGATTCGCACATCCGAATTCGACTGCGTGATGATCGCCGCATATCCCGGCGACTGCAGAATCTGGATCTCGGCGGTGACGCCCGCCTCGCTGCCGGTGGTGTTGACCGGATCGGGATTTCCGCCGCGCACGTACGGTCCGCCGGCGGCGTTCCCGGTGATGCAGCGGGTGTACGTGCTCGCGAGCGTTCTCACGCTGACTTCGGGCGCCCGCAGGCGTGCGGCAGCCTGACGATCCGCGCGCCGCTTCTGTCCTTCAGCCGAGAGCGGGGGAATGCGCCCGTCTGGAGGATCGACGATTAACGACGTCCGCAGAGACGGCCGGATCGGGCTCTGCCACCCGTCCATGCCGTACTCCTTCCAGTCGTAGTGCACGTTCCTCGGATCGACCTCGGCGTCCTGGCCGATCACCCGGGCGAGCTCGTTGATGGCCTCGTCTTCGGTGAAGAAGGCTTTGTCCTTCAACCGCTCGGGACGTTGCAGCGGCGTGTATGTCGCCACCAGATAGGTACCGCTGATGTTCGGATCGCCCCACGCCGTCTTCTCGGGCTTGAAGTTGTCGATTGGCTTCGCCTGTTTGAACGCGGCTGCCGCCGCCCTGATGGCGGACTGCGGATCGACGACTTTCTGGTCGACTCTCTTGCCTGCGGGAGCTTGCGCCTGCCCGCCGACCCCGGGCGCCCACGAAGCGATGATGACGAGGGTGACCATGACCACCGCGACGTTCAATGGTCGAGTCATCGACACACCTCCTTGTGCGGGGGCTATTCTCTATCAGATCCAGGTTCCCTGGTAGAGATATGTAGAGGTATCAGGTATGAGGTTTCAGGGGAGGTCCCTTGACCACGCCTGAAACCCGATACCTGATACCTAAGTGACGCGACAAGGTCAGTGGGTCGCGTGACTCCCGTGGTGATTTGCACAGGAAACGGCCGGATTCAACGGAGTGAAGACCCCGTTCGGATTGTCGCGGTAGATCCAGACATGGCGGTCGAAGTGCGGCTCGAACATGTGCGCCTCATCGAGCGGCGTGTTCGGATCGTCGATCATCGCGTCATACGGGACGCCGTGGAACGACGGCGGTTCGGCATTGCCGGCAGCCTTCCAGGCGGCCGCGAACACGAGATTTTCAACCGCGACGAGCGCCATCGATCCGTCGGCCTGTGGCTCGTAGATGAGAATGCTCGGCTTCAGGAAGTCGGTGTGCGTACCGACGCCGTTGACACGCGGCGAGGGGGGCGCCGTGATGCCGAGGAGGTCAGGACGGAAGTAGTGGATCCCCATCGCGCCCAGCGATGCGGGGCGACCCATCATTTCGGCGGTCTCGCACATGTTGAAGGGGTCGCGAATATAGCCTTCCGCGAGTGCCACGTTGACATCCCGGAACCGGTCGGTCGCGAGACGGACCTCCGCCAGCGTCGGTTCGCCGGGACCTGGGGTGGTCCGCTCGCTGGCGCTCGCCGTCCCGGAGGCGGTGAAGGCGCCCGCAAATAGAAGTGCCGCGAACGCCGCTTTCAGCAACTTGTGTTCGGTAGTCATGGAATCCTCCGTGTTTCCCATTGCTTCTGTTCGGGAACGCGTCAGACGGAGGAAAACCCCGCAACGCCCTCCGGGGGCACTGCGGGAAGGAATGAGGTAACTAGAAGGGGAAGACCACGCCGACGCCGAAGCGGAACGCGTTGCCGCCGTCGCTGCCGCCGACGCGCAGATATCCGGCGCTCACCCGCGCGGCAAGGGCGTCGCTCAGGTTGATGTTGACGCCTCCGCTTGCGTCAAACGCGAAATCGCTGTCCGAGACCGACTGGCTGGCGGAAAAGGTGCGGCCGGCAATCGTGGTCTGGATTTCCGCGTCGCCTCCGAGCCGCGCCAGCCCGAACAGCGCCTGCGCGAACGGCGTGAACGACGGATTCTGCCGTGCGTTGAATCGAACGCCACCCAGAAAGGTGTGCACGTTCAGGCTGGCGCTCACATTGACGGTCGTGGCACCAACGGTGGTGGACTCGTCAAAATCCTTGTAGTTGCCCGACACCTCGCCAACGACCGCGAGCGAGCGACTGAGGTTGCCTGCCACATCGGCGTACCATCCAAGTGGCAACGTTTGGCTGTCCTCTCCAAACGCGTCTGGAATGTTCAGCAGACGCCATCCGACGGAAAACTCGCCTGTCGGCGCACTCTGCGCGTGCGATGCCGTGGAATACCCGAACAACATGGCGATGCACAAAAGTGCGCGGACCGCGTTGATGGATCTCATCGTGAACTCCTCACCGATCCACTCTTATCGGCATCAGGCGGGACTCACGTCATCATCGTCGCCTCCTTTCCCGACGTGAACGCGGCCACCTCACGGCGGGTCAGCGGCCGCCATTTGCCGATTGGCAGCGAGCCGATGCTGATTGAGCCAATCCTGATGCGTACGAGCTTCAGCACGCGAGCCTCGAGCGCCTCGACCATCCGTCGCACCTGGCGATTTCTTCCTTCGGTCAGCGTGATTTCGAAATGCGTGTGCTTGCTCGAGTCACGCAATCGACGCACGATGGCCGGCCGCGTCATGCCGTCAGCCAATTCGATTCCGTCGCGCAGCAGCTGCAACTGTGCGTCGGTCAGCACGGTTGACGCCTTGACGAGATACGTCTTCGGGACGTGCGACAACGGATTGGTGACGCGCTCGGCAAACTGCGTGTCGTTGGTCATGAGCAGCAGACCTGAGGTGTCGAGGTCGAGCCGGCCGACGGGAGAGACAAACGTTCCGATTGAGGCGACGAGGTCGTACACGGTGGGACGTCCCTTCGGATCCTTGTACGTGGTGAGATAGCCGGCAGGCTTGTACAGGAGGACGTACACGCGTTCACGGGTTTCGAGAGGCTTGTCGTCCAGTCTCACGCGATCGCGATGCATGTCTATCCAGCGATCGGGATCGCGCGTGATCTTTCCGTTCACCTTCACGCGCCCCTGCGCCACCCACGTGCGCGCCTCGGTGCGCGAACCGACACCCGCCTTCGAGAGCACGCGCTCGAGAGTCTTTAATGGACGCTTCTTCAATGCAGAATTCAAGATTCAGAATTCAAACAATATGTTGTTCGCGCCGGTCTGGTGAATGTCGCCGCGACTTTCAGCCCCTGCTGCGTTACGTCGCCGTGTCTGAATTTTGAATTCTGAATTTTGCATTTACAATCGCGCCCTGGAGGGAATATGTCTTCGACCTACATTTTCCGGCACCTGCTCACGGCGGGCGCGCTCGGCGTGGCGCTCGCCACCAGCGCCGCGGCGCAAACCGCCTTCACGCTGACATCGCAGACCTTCAAGGACGGCCAACTGATGCCGCGCAAGGTCGCCAACAAGAATGCGCAGAACCCGAACTGCGTCGGCGACAACGTCTCGCCGCAGCTCTCGTGGAGCGGCGCCCCCGAAGGGACGAAAAGTTTTGCGCTGCTGATGGAGGATCCAGAGGGGCGCGGCGGTGCCGGCGTGCATCACTGGGTTGCGTACGGCATCCCGCCGAACGTCACCAGCTTCGCGGAAGGCGAGGTGAGCAAGGAGTCGGATAAGTTCGTCGGCGGCAAGAGCACGCAGGGCGTCGGCTTCTATTCAGGTCCCTGCACGCCTCCCGGATCGCCACATCACTACACTTTCGTCGTGGTCGCGACCGATTTCGATCCGAAAGAGCTGCCTCCGGGGCTGACGCGCGAGGAATTTCTCGCGAAGCTGGTCCCTGCCGGCGGAATGTCGCACGCGAAGGGTTCCGCAGGCTTGATCGGGTTGTTCGTCAAGCCGAATTAGTTCGTGAACGGCCGCGGGAATCATCACTCGGGCTACTGGTGGACCGCGGCCGTCTTCAGTGTCACAGCGCCGCTGCTGCTGACGCTGGCACGCGTGCTCTGGCGCACGCCGTACCCGATCAGCGAAACGATCGCGCTGCTCGAGGACGTCGACACGTCGCCCGCCTCCTTCTTCCTGGACCCCGCAAGAAAGTCGTGGTACCGGCCGCTATATCACCTGACGTGGATGGCGCTCTGGCGTGGCACAGGCTCCCTCGATGCCGCGCTTGTCCTCTTCAAGACCATTGAAGTCGCCGCCGTCGGCGGACTGATTGCGCTGCTCATCTGGCACCTGCGCCCACGAACGGCAATCGCCGCGGGCGCCGCCACATTCGCGGTCGCCGTGCTGGTTGGGACGCCAGGGTTTCGCGACAACCTGGAACTGCCGCTGATTTACACCACCGTGGGCATGCCGCTTCTGCTGATCGTGTGGATGCTCCTCGAGCGCAAAGAGCGTTGGTGGCATACGCCGGTCATTCTGGCGCTGACGCTTCTCGCTATCGGCTACAAGGAACAAGGGCTCGTCATCGTTCCGGTCGTGCTCGTCGCGTGGTGGATGGGTGCCCCGGGCGCCAGCCGTACGACCGCGGCAGCCATTGTGGTCATGACGGCGGTGTACCTCGCCATCCGGTTCAGCACGAGCGGATCGTGGCCGACCTTCGTCCAGGATGTCGGATATGGGTTCACGATGCTCTCGCCCGATCAGGCGACGGCACGATTCGGCACGTTCCCCGTCGGTATGTACGTCTACAACGTCGTCGTGACGACGACGAACATTCTGTTTTCGGAACCGACGGCGGGCGTATTCACCATCGTTCGCGACGTGCGTGATGGCAGGGTCGCCGCCTGGGAACTCAATCACGTGATGTCGTCCGCAGTGTTGACCGTCCTCATCGTCTGGTGGGGTGTGGGCGCCCTTCGAGCAAATCCCAAAGCCCAAATCCCAAATCCCAAATCAAAAAGGGTTGGGATTTGGAGTTTGGGATTTGGGTTTTGGGATTTCGTTCGCCGAACTCCGTGGTCCGTCGAATCGCGCGTCTTTGCCGCCACCGTGATCGCCGTCGCCGCATCGGCGGCGCTCGGTTTCAACTACACACGCGATCGACTGGGCGGGATGGCGGCGGTCTTCTACGCGCTCGCGGCGTACCACGCCATTCGAACCGTCGCTGAACGCCTCGTGCACGCGCCTCGCTCCTTGGTCCTCTCAACCGGCGTTGTGCTGGCGTTGCTTGCGGGCGCGTGGCAGCTCAGGGCGATCGGCACGGTCGAGTACGCGCGGTTGACCGCGTTCAAGGACCGTCGCGAATGGATGACCGACCTGCAGCAGCGACGCGTCGAGTTCGCCCGCCGGGCGGCGTATCTGCGAATCTTGAACGCAATGACCGATCAGGGCACCACGTCGTCGGTGCCTCGCCCGACGGCATTACCCGACTGGGCCGGCTCGATCATCGGCGGCGGTTAGGAAAATGAAGCTGATCGCATCGATCCTTGCCGCTCCCGCCGTCGGCGGAACGCTCTGGATCGCGTCAACCGAACTTCGTGACGCGACGACGGAATCGTCGAGTGTGCCGGTCTTCGAATCGATTGCCGATGCGATTCAACATGGCGAAGTGGAAGACGCGTATGCATTCGTCAGCAAGGGCACCGATCCCAACGCACCGGTTCCGTTCAGCGACGCCGAGCTGACCTCCAGTCGTCCGGTGATGATTTCGCCGCTGATGCTCGCGGTTTCGAGCAACAAGGAAAACACCGTGATGATGCTCCTGAGTTTTGGAGCGCGGATGGACCTTCCGCAGAATGAACTGGCGAGCTGTCTTGCCAGACGTCTCGGATACGACGATCTCGCGGCGATGATCCTCCGCGACGGCAGACCGGCGCGAGAGGTCAGTTGTCCTGAGCCACCGCCTGCGGCGACGGCGCCGCTGCTCGCGTACGTGAAGTAGTCCTCAGCCCGAGAATGCTCAGAAAGAAGCTGGAGAGCGCCACCTGGCAGCCAAGTGTCAATGCGAGCGCAGAGGGAATGACGGCTCGCAGCATCTGTCGTGGATCGAGATGGCCGAATGATTGTTCACGCCAGTTCCACAGCGCGGCCACAGAAGACGCCAGACCAATACAGAACAGTCCGGCGCCTGCCGCCAGACCCAGTTCGAGCGTCACGCGCCGCGACGCCGACCAGATCCGGGAATCCTCTCCAAGCAGACCCTGATCGATCGCGTAGGTATTGGCGAGCACCGCAAAGCACGTTGCCTGAAACCCGATCAGAATCGCCATCGCACAGTAGAGGAGCGTGTGGACATCGAGCTCGACACCACCGACCACGCGAGGTCGTGGAAGCAGCCACAGTCCGATCACACTTCCGAGCACCATCAGGGCGAGGCCCGGGTACAGAAACAACCACCGGGGACTGAAAAGAAGCATGAGGCGGAGATGCCGCCAACCGTCGCGCCACGGACGCAGGTGCGGCGTCCGGCCACGGCCGTCCACGCCGAGCATCGTCGGCACTTCAGTGATGCGGAGACCGAGAAGCGATGCCTTGATGACCATCTCCGACGCGTACTCCATCCCGTCGGTCTGCAGATCCATTCTCCCGAGCGCAGCCTTCGAGAAGCCGCGTAATCCGCAGTGAAAATCACCGACAGGAACGCCGAAGAGCAGCCGTCCAAGTCCGGACAGCGCAGGGTTGCCGATGAAGCGGTTCTTCCACGGCATGGCGCCGGGCGCGATGCCGCCGGCGAAGCGGTTCCCCATCACGAGATCGAAGCCGGCCCGGAGCTTCTCCAGCATCGGCATCACCGTGCTGAAGTCGTAGCTGTCGTCGGCGTCGCCCATGATGACGAAGCGGCCGTACGCATCCGTCGCCGCGGCATGGACGGCGGCGCCGTAGCCGCGAACGGCGACCGCCACGACCCTGGCACCAGCACGGCTTGCAATCCCGGGCGACCCGTCGATCGAACCGTTGTCACCGACGACGACTTCGCCCGCAATCTGATGCTGGCGGAGAAAATCGTGAGCCTTGCGGATGCACCTCTCAATGGTTGCCGCTTCGTTCAGGCACGGCATGACGATCGACAACTCGAGAGGTTCGTGGGTCACGAAGGGTCGATTGTCTCATCTCACGATGCATCAACGCCCAACGCCAGTCGAGCGTTGGGCATTGGGCATTGCGCTACGACGCGTTAGGCAACAACTCTCGGCCGCCGATTGAACAGGTGCAGTCCAACACCGAGCGCGAGCGACATCAATCCAATGAGGCCGATCGCGGAAAGCGGACTCGCTGTCTTTGGCAGCACAGGAGTAGGCGCAACTGGCGCGGGCGCAGGTGCTTGCGGCGACGCTGCAGCAGGCGGGGGCGGCGTTTCGATGACCGTTTCCTGCTCCCCGATGATCACCGCTTCCTCTCTCGGCGGCGCTGCGACGGGCACCAGGCTGAACGACTGCACGTCGATTTCGCGAAGCTTGTTATCGTGGCGGAGCGGGTCAAACCACCCACGGTCCCCGGGCGCCAGGTTGTAGGTGCCTGACGTACCGACCACGTCATCGTCGGCATGTAAGAGCATTCCGTGGATCACGACACGTTTGCCAATCATCCCCGTGAGCGTGTCTTCGGCGTGTCCCTTCAACTCAAAGGCCTGCCCGGATCCGCCGGCCGCGAGGCAGTTGGTGGCGGCCTCCTGCGCCGAGATCGGTTCGACTTGCAAGTCCGATCCGCCGACAACCGCGTTGATGAGCATGTACTCATTGCCGAGGCCATGACCTGTTCCCGCAAATTTCGATGACTCATTCTGACGTCGGTACTCCCGCTCGCTCTGCAGGCAGCCGACAGCGGTGACTGGCGTCTTGCCATTGTCGGCAATTGCGGCCCGGCTTCCCCAGCCCACAAACGCGGACGTCACGACCGTTGCCACCAGCACGCTGCGTGTGTATCGAGTTCTCATCGGAACCTCGCTTTCTCTGTTGCATCACGATGGTGCAAGGCAACGTCCGCGAGACCTCGAGTGCAGGGCGCGCCCGATTCTGCGCGGAGCACCGCGGCCGCAGCGCGTAGGCCGACGAAATACGGTGACGACGACGCCATTTGTTTCCGGGCTGAAGCGGGTGTAGGATTCGGCGCGAAGTTCTTCTTTTCAGGGGCAAATATGACGCGTTTGAGCATGCGCGCGCTGTTTTCACTTTCACTGGTAGCTGTGCCGCTTGCGGCATCGGCGCACCATTCGATACAGGCGCAGTTCGACATCTACAAGACGATCCAGGTGACCGGCACTGTGGCGCGGATCGAGTTCATCAACCCGCACTCCTACCTGACCGTCAACGTCAAGGAGGCCGACGGCAAGGTGACCAAGTGGGCCTTCGAGATGACGGGCCTTGCAGGCCTCCGCCGAGCCGGGTTGAGCCGCGCCGATCGCGGCGGCCTCAAGGCGGGCGACGCGCTGACGGTGATAGCCCTGGCCGCGAGAGACGGCTCCAACAGCGGTCTTGCGCAGGAATTGAAGATGGGCGACGGCCGCGTGTTCAAGCTGCTGGCCGACGCGCCCGACGCACCGGCGGCAACCAGTCGCTGAACGACGAGAGGCCTCTATGGCTGTAAGCAGACGAGTCATCACGACAGCGGCGGCGCTCTGTTTCGCAACGGCAGCCGTGTTCGCGCAGAACCCGGCGCCGCGCACGGGCCCTCGCACCGTCAATGCGCCACCGAAACCGACAGGGACAACGCCGCGCGCGGCGGACGGACATCCGGACCTGACCGGCGTCTGGAACGGTCTGGGCGACAATCTGAACGGCGTCCCGAATCAGATCGCGAACAACGGCATCGCGATTGAGAGCGAGACGGTTGCGCGCGATCTGCACAGTGGGCAGATGGTTACCGTGTTTCCGCGCCTCAACAACCGTCCGCAGAACAACGAACAGGCGGAACGCGCGGCGGCGCTGCTGCGGCGCAGCGGATCGAACCGGCCGATCTACAAGCCTGAGTACTGGGACATGGTCAAGTACAACGACCACAACGCCAATGAAGAGGACCCGTCGAACAACTGCATGCCCGCTGGCGTTCCTCGCGGGGCTATCCCGTCGTACATCGCCCAGTTTCCGAACCACGTGATGTTCGTCTACCCGGGCCAGGGCGGGTTGATTGCGACGCAGACGATGTATCGCATGATTCCGACCGACGGCCGCAAACACACCCCGTTGCAGGAGCTCGACGGCACATACACCGGTGAAAGCATCGCCCACTGGGACGGCGACACGCTGGTCGTCGACTCCTGGGGCTTCAACGCCAACACCTGGTTCGACCAGATTGGCGGCTACATGCACGGCGAAAACATGCACGTCATCGAGCGCTTCCGTCGCGACGGCAATACGCTGACGTGGACGGCGACGGTGGAGGATCCCGACTACCTGCTCGAACCGTGGACGACAACGCCGCGCGTTGCATTGCTCAATCCTCGTCCCGACGCGATGCTGCCGGAGTCACAGCCCTGCAGCGAGCGCGACCTGGCGCACATCGTGACGAAAGAACATCACTAGCCATGACTTCTGCCATTCGAGCCACGTTCGTGTGCGCGCTTGTCGGCATCTGCGCCGTTACGCCGGCTCTCGCGCAGGGAACGCCCGAGCGCGCGAAAGTGCTCCGGGCCGCCGCAGACGCGCTGGGCATGGGGCGCTGGTCCGATATCGGCGGCGCGAACACCCGGCTGCCCGGCATCGACATCGTCAACACGATGGAACTGCAGGGAAGCGGCACGAGTGACATGGGCGGGCGCCAGGTCAAAACGGAATTCCACATCGCCCTGGGGTACAACCCGGTGGCCGCGCGGATAGAGCTCACCCGGACACCAGACGGCGGCGCGGCGCAGCACGTCATTCAAACCGTTCGCGACACGTACGCGTGGAACGAATCGGAAGTCGGCGCCGGATTGGTTTCGGGCAAAGGTGTCGCGACACCGGCGATGGCCGCGGTCCGCGAGCGTCTGCTGCGGGTCTGGATGCTTCCCTATGGTGTCGTCAAGGCAGCCTATGCGGCGGGCGACAAGACGGTCGTCTCGACTGAGGCCGGCGCGACGGTCATCACGGTTCCTCTCAGCGGGCAGCTGGCCGGCATCACGTTGAAGGCGACGCTCGACGCGAAGAACCTGATCAACAAGGTCGAGGCGCGCGCCGACAATCCCGCGCTCGCGAACCTGGCGTGCACCGTGGAGTATTCAAACTACGCGGATCACGCCGAGGTCCTCACCGACGTCCAGACGCCAGGCCGCATCGTCGCCAAGGAAGGCGGGCGCACCGTTCTCGACATGACCGTGAAGACGTGGGAGACCAACAACCCGTATCTGGTGTTTCCAGTCCCGCCGAACGTGAAAGCCGCGCCCGCATCGACGACGTCGCGCTGAAGCTGGTTGGTGGTTGAACGCACGAACCACCGACCACAAACCACCGACCAACCACTAACCACCACCCGAGTGTTATAGTCGCCGCGACCCCACATGCTGCAACTGATGACCGCGCTGCACGACACAGCGTTTTCGACGTGGCTGCGCGAAGCGGAGACCGTCTGGGCGTTTCCGACCGTTCTCACGATTCATACATTCGGCATGATGCTGCTGGTCGGCTGCGCCTGGCTCGTCGACCTCCGCCTGCTCGGCGTAGGACGAACGATCCCGATCGGACCGCTGCGGCCGCTCTTCCGCCTGATGTGGTTTGCGTTCTGGATCAACCTGGCCACAGGGATCCTGCTGTTCATCGCCGACCCGGAACGCAAGTCGACGTCGCTGCTCTTCGCCTTCAAAATGCTCTTGATCATCGTCAATCTGCCGCTGCTCAAACGTCTCGAGCGCGCCGTCTATCGTGAGAGCCCCGAGCCGGTCACAGTCGCCAGCGGTACCCGGCAGATGGCTGTCGCGTCCGCCATGCTGTGGGCCGGAACGATCTTCGCCGGTCGTTTGCTTGGATACATGTAGCTGTTTCTCATGGCAGACCTCATCACACCGGCGAACCTCTCGCATCTGCACCTGCTGATCAATCACTTCCCGACCATCGGGCTGATCATCGCGTTCCTGCTGCTTGTCGTCTCGATCGTGAGCGACAGTGAGGCGATGAAGGACGACACCATGAAGCCGACTGCGCTGGGCGTGCTGTTCGGCATCGCGGTCATGACGCTTCCGGTGTTCACGACCGGTCTTGCCGCGGAAGGCGCGATCGAAAAGCTGCCTGGAATCTCTCAACCGGCCATGACGGCCCACGAGGATTCCGCGCTGCTGGCGTTCATCGTGCTCGAGCTCGCCGGGATTGCCGCGTGGCTCGGCCTGTGGCGGTGGCGGCGGACCCGTCGCGTCCCGCCAAGCCTCACATTCGTCACGTTCGTGTTGGCGGCACTTTCTCTGGGGCTGATGACGGTGGCCGCCAATATCGGTGGCGCGATCCGCCATCCCGAGATTCTCGGGGACCCGAAGACGGAAGTCGCGCGCTCGATGTTCTCGGTGTCGAGCGCCGGTGTCGCGTTTTTCGTCAACGGACCCGGTCACCAGTGGGTGTGGCCCGCGCTTGAAAGCGCCCACTTCGTGGGGATGACGCTCTGGTTCGGCGTCCTGCTGCTCGCGAACCTGCGGCTGATGGGATGGTTCACCGCGATTCCTTATCCGGCGCTCCATCGCCTGCTGCCGTGGGCGCTGCTCGGGTTCGGCGTGAACGAGGTCAGCGGCATGATGTTCTACCTCGCCACGCCGAAGGGCTATACGACGAACGTGGTGTTCTACTGGAAGCTGCTCTTCCTGCTGCTCGCCGCGGCGGACCTGCTCTACCTCACGGTCTGGCCTGCGGCCTGGAAGACGGACAGCGGAACCGTCACGCACGTTCGCGAGCGCGCGATCGGCGCGGCCGCCCTCGTCAGCTTCGTGGCCGTCATGTACTGCGGCCGCATGCTGCCATTCCTGGGGAATTCGTTCTAATGCCTCTCGGCTGGTCCGTCGTCCTCTTCAACTTCGGCGTCATCATCGTCGTCTACCTGATTGGCAGGTTGATCGACGCCGCAGCCGAACGGTACGACTTGATCCGAGACACAACGAAAGACTGATCTCGATGTCGTTCGAATCGTTCGGTTCGTTCGGGCGTTCGAGTCGTTCGAACGATCAAACGGCGAGGGTTGCGACCGGCTGGCGCGATTCCGCCGGTTCCGTCTGCGCTCGAGCGACGAGTGCCGCAAGCAGCCCGCACACAGCCGCAAACGATAACCAGAGGCCCGGCACGGCGCGATTGCCAGTCGTCTGAATCAGGTACGTGCTGATCGCCGGCGTGAATCCACCGAACAACGCCGCCGCGAGGCTGTACGCGAACGAGAAGCCCGTCGTGCGTACTTCAACAGGCATGATTTCGGTCAGAAACACCACCATCGCACCGTTATAGCTGCCGTACAGGAACGAGAACCAGAGTTCGACGGCGAGCAGCTTCCAGAAGGTCGGTTCGTCGACCAGCCACAGCATCGCTGGATAGGCGGTCGCGATCATCAGCAACGTGCAGCCGACCAGCAGCGGGCGGCGGCCGATCCGATCCGACAGGGCGCCGCTGATCGGAAGCCACATCAGATTCGACGCGCCGACGCAGAGCGTGACGATGAGACTGTCGCCGCTTGTCAGATGGAGCACGGCGCTACCGAAGGTCGGCGTATACGCCGTAATCATGTAAAACGACACCGTGGTCATGGTGACCATCAGCGTGCCGACGAGGATCAGCGGCCAGTTCGTCACAAGCGATCGCAGGACTTCCGATGCCGGCGGTCGTCGTGATCGAGCGAGGAATTCGTCCGTTTCCTCGAGCGATCGGCGCAGCCGGAAGAGAAAGGGAATAATCGCGCAGCCGAGGATCAGCGGCACGCGCCAACCCCAGCTTGCCATCGCTGCGGGCGTGAGCGTGGAGGTGAGCATGACGCCGACCAGAGCGGCGAACATGACGGCGGCCTGCTGACTCGCGGACTGCCAGCTGACATAGAAGCCTTTGTTCCCTGGTGTGGCGATTTCCGACAGATAGACGGAGACACCGCCGAGCTCCATGCCAGCCGAAAAGCCCTGGAGCAGCCGCCCAGCGAGGACGAGGAGCGGCGCAAGCAGACCGATGGTGGCATAGCCCGGGGTCCACGCAATCGTGACGATGCCGATCGACATGAGCGTCAGCGTCAACATCAGGCCCGCGCGACGTCCGTGCTTGTCCGTGTAGGCGCCGAGCACCAGCGCGCCCAGCGGCCGCATCAGGAAGCCCGCGCCGAAGGTCATCAGCGACAGCATCAAGGACGTGTAGGCATTGCCACTGGGAAAGAAGGCGCGCCCAATCGCTGCCGCGTAGTACCCGAACACCATGAAGTCGTACATCTCCAGAAAGTTCCCGCTGGAGACGCGCGCGACGGCGTGAACACGTGCTTTCCGGTCAACGGGCATGGCGGGCATCCTATCGCGGCACGGGCGGGCCGGATAGGCGTAATATCTGTGGCCTGCCGGTCCGGGGGACACGGAAACGGAGGAGCATGATGCGCGCAATTCGGCTCATTCTGGCCGCAGTGATTCTATTCGTTGCAGCGCCATCTTTCGCCCAGGAATGGGTCGAGTACTACAGCCGTGACGATCGGTTCCTGGTGAACTTTCCGAAGCAGCCGCAGGTGAGAACGATCACCTATCACACCGAGTACGACGTCGACCTGCCCGCGCGCGTGCACAGCTACGAGGACGGACCAAGCCGATACTCGGTGACCGTCGTCGATTACAGCGACGCCATGAAGATCCACGGCGATCGCGTCAAGGGATGCACGCTCTACCCGGACCAGTGCAACAACGAAGGGCCAAATGAGCTACGCGGGGCGCTCGACTACGCCGTGTGGAACTTTCTGAAACGAGACGCCAAGATCACCTATTACGGCTACGCCAACACCGACCGCATCGAAGGGCGACGCGTGCAGCTCACCAATCCGGATAAGTCAAAGACCTTCGCCTCGATCTACATGCACGAGAACCGGGTCTATATCACCGAGGCGACGGTACCTGGCAACGCACCACCGCCGGCACTCTTCAACCAGTCGATGGGCTTTCTCGACAAAGATGGTGTCAGAGTTCGGTACGACTCGATCTACTCGAATGCGTACCCTGCTCCGGCGCGCATACAAGGCGGGCCGAATCGGCCGATGGGCTGTGATTAGGGGTCGTTCGGAACGTTCGGGTCGGTCGGAACGTTCATCGTTCCGCGGCAGAATGAATCGAACGTTCGAACGATCCGAACGAAAAGACTAACGGTTATTCCCCGCTCCCGTCCCCGGCTTGAAGCCGCCAGCGGATCCGTACTGGTTGTCCTCGTTGCAAATGAATTCCATCAGATCGGCGGTACCCGTCTGACGATCGGGCCGCATCAGGCGCGCCTTGAACTGCAACTTCACCGGACGCGCCAGGGCGCCGGGATCTTCGAGCGTGACGTCGTTGATGAGCGTCCCGTAGTTGGGACGCGAGTAACGCTCGACGATGTGCAGCTGCTCGGTGTGCGGCGTGCCGCGCCGATCGAACCAGAACTTGTCGTTGAAGCCGACCGTGTCGACGACGAGCGCGTCGCCTTCCCACCGGCCGACTGAGTGCCCGAGCCACGCAGGAATGAAACCGTCGGGGTGCTTCCGGCCATCCATGTAGACGACGCGGTGCGCGCCGTCGTCCATCAGTTCGTGGAGGATGTAGATGTGCGTCAGCCCCTTTGCGGTGTAGCCCATCACAAACTTCCACGGGTACGGATTGGTTCGGAGCACCGCCATCGGCATGCACGCGGTGTACGGATCATCCTGCGATCTCCTCTTGTCCCGGAGCTCTTTCGCCCACGGCAGCAGCGGCAGCTCGCCGGGCTTGAGTCCCCCATCGCGCTCGATGTCGGCAACCGTTCCGCCGCCAACCCACGGACCCGTCAGATCGACATGGCCGTCAGGCAGCCGCGGAACCGGCTGGCTGTTGATTTCCGCCTCGCTCACTACCGGCGTGCCAGGATTGATGAACGCGACGCCGCCTTCGACGGTCCGGCCATTCGGTGATGGGACGCCTCTGGTAAGGTCGCCGCCCTGCGGATCGCTCTGGAGCTGCGCGGCGAGGGGTGCGGCAATCACGAGTGCCGATGCGAGTGCGATAACAATTCGTTTCACAGTGATACCTTTCGAAAACTGCGAAATTATATCGGAAGCAGCGCCGATGACTGCCGACCTCCAGCCGACACTCGTCGGCAAACTCCTTGAACTCCGGCCGCTCGATTCCGGAGACTTCGACGCGTTGTACGCGGTTGCGAGCGATCCGGCAATCTGGGAGCAGCATCCCGTCGTCGACCGCTACAAGAAAGATGTTTTCAAGGACTTCTTTCGCGAGGCTCTCGAATCACGCGGCGCCTTTGCCATCATCGACCGCGCGAGCGGACGCATGATCGGGTCGTCGCGCTACTACGGGCACGACGCCGAGCGCCGGGAAATCGAGATCGGTTGGACCTTTCTGGCTCGCGCGTACTGGGGTGGGGTCTATAACCGCGAACTGAAGGAGTTGATGCTGCGCCACGCCTTCCAATTCGTAGACCGCGTCATTTTCCTGGTTGGCCCGCGGAATTTCCGCTCGCAGCGCGCAATGGAGAAAATAGGGGGTGTGCGCGCCGGCACGACCCGCCGTGAGCCTGGCGGCCCCGAGAGCGTCGTCTTCGAGATTACGCGTGCGACTTTTTCAGATTGATGCATTCACTGACGCGCCGTTCGCAGGCAACCCGGCCGCTGTGTGTCTGCTTGACGGCGCGCCCGTGGATGACACGTGGATGCAGCGTGTCGCCGCGGAGATGAACCTGTCGGAAACCGCGTTCGTCGACCGTCGCGACGCGGATTGGTCGTTACGGTGGTTCACGCCGACGGTTGAAATCGCGCTGTGCGGCCATGCGACGCTGGCAACCGCACACGTCATGCTCGAGGAAGGGATCCTCCCGGCGGGCGGCACCGCGAGGTTTCATACGAGAAGCGGCATTCTCAGCGCCACGCAAACGGGAAATTTGATCGAGCTCGATTTTCCAGCGACCGTCACCGAGCCGTCCTCGCCACCAGACGGACTGATTGAGGCGCTCGGCATGCATCCGATGCACGTTGCGCGAAGCAAGTTCGATTATCTCGTCGAGTTGGCAACCGAAGACGACGTGCGCTCGCTGATGCCGGATTTCGCGATGTTGCGCCGCCTCGGCGTGCGCGGCGTCATCGTGACGAGCCGAGGAGCCACGCCGGGTTTCGATTTCGTCTCCCGGTTCTTCGCGCCGGGCTCCGGCATCGATGAGGACCCGGTCACCGGCTCGGCGCATTGCGCGCTGGCGCCCTATTGGGCCCCCCGATTGGGAAAACAACAGTTCGTGGCGTACCAGGCTTCGCCGCGGGGCGGCGTATTGCGCGTTACGCTCGCGGGTGACCGTGTGCTGCTCGCCGGCCGTGCGGTGACGGTCTTCCGAGGCGAGCTGAGGGTATGATTCACCCGCAAGCGGAGGTCTCAGGTATGAAACGCATGATCGTGCTCGGAGTATTGCTTGTCGTCGGCGGACTGTCGATGGCCGTCGCAGCGCAGCAGGCGCAGACACGGCAGGTCATCGACGTGCAGAAGGTGTCCGACAACTACTACGTGCTGACCAGCTCGACGCCCGGCAACGACGCCACGTTCAGCGGCGGAAACGTCGGCGTGTTCATCACCAACAACGGCGTCGTGCTCGTGGACACGAAGCTCGCAGGATGGGGGCAGACGTTCCTCGAGCGGGTGAAGTCCGTCTCCACCAAGCCGGTGACGATGATCATCAACACGCATACACACGGCGATCACACCGGCAACGACGACAAGTTCGGGACGAGCGTCGAAATCGTCGCGCAGGAAAACACGAAGACCAACATGGCGAAGATGGATGCCTTCAAGGGCGACAAGGCCGTGTTCCTGCCGAAGCGGACGTTCAAGGACACGCTGTCGATTGGAAGCGGCAACGAGCGCATCGACCTCTTCTACTTTGGCGCCGGCCACACCAACGGCGACGCGATGGTCTACTTCCCTGCGCTGCGCGTCCTGCAGACGGGGGACCTCTTCGCGAGGAAAGACGCGCCGCGCATCGATCGCGCGAACGGCGGCAGCGGGGTCGCCTACCCGCAGACGCTGTCGAAAGCCGTTGCCACGCTCAAGAACGTCGATACCGTCGTCCCAGGCCATGCCCCGCTGATGAAGTGGAGCGACCTGCAGGAGTATCAGCGCTACACCACCGATCTGCTCAACGAAGTGCAGACGGCACGTCGCGCCGGCAAGAACGCGGACGCCGCAGCGGCGTCGATCAACCTGGCGGACAAGTACAAGGGCTATACATCCGAAGGAGTCAAGGCGGCCGTCCAGGCCATCTACGACGAGGTGAGCGCGTCACCAACGCGCTGAACCAAGCGGCTGGGGACTGGGTCGGCCAAGTCCCCAGGCCCTAGTCCCCAGGCCCTAGTCCCCAGGCCCTATTCAAGGCCATGGCAGCGGCCAGACGGCGATTCATGCGGCGGTAATCTAACGCGTAGGAGTTAGTCCTACTAAGGCCCACGCCCACTAAGGTCCATTCCTGCTCATCCCGACACAGTAAAGGGAAAGGGACAGGATGGATCCGATCTCTGCTACGTCGGTACGCAACGTCGCGCTCGGCGCGTGGCTTGCGCTGGCGACAGCTGCCGGGGCCGCCGCGCAGTCCGCGCCCCCTGACATTGCGATCAACGGCATCACCGCCGGGCAGTGCACCGTCGCGGTCACCGTGTCCAATCCAGCGGCGCATGCGACCTCCGAGATCGATCTGGATCTCAATGGCCTCTGGCTCGCGCGTCAGTCGATCGCGAATCGCCGCCAGCTGACATTTCGGCTGAAGGCGCCCCTCGAGCATCTCGACGAGCTGAGAATTCGCGAGGTCGGTCCGATGCGTGTCGGCGACTGGAGTGCGCCTGTCGCGGTGCAACCGGGCACCGACCGGCCGGAGTGCGAGCTTCCCAGGCAGCAAATCGACGACGCGCGAGACCCGTTCCAGGCGACGTTTTACATCGGCGCCGCGTTCGACAACTTTGCGCCCGCAGCGGTCGGCGGCTATCGGACGACCTCGGGCGGCTATGCGAACCCGGATACCGGCGGCACGTCGGCGCTACGGCGCTTGGCCGGTGTCAACTTCGAGTTTCGCGCGATCGGCGATCAGTCGAGCCGACTGCAGGTCTGGCTGGTCGGCGAGACGTTGCACGGCGTGAGAAGCGCCGATCTGGACTGCAGGGATGCCGCTGATCGGCCTCCGGTCTGCGAAAGCATCGGACGCAATCTGCTTCAGAACCCTGGCGCCAGTTTCCTGTACGCCATCGAGCACGCATCGAGCTTCGAGGCGTATCTATCGCCACGAATCGAGTTCGCCACCCTTCAGACGGGCACGGTCTTTCCGAGCCGTGCCTACGCGACGGTCCGGTTGGGCACTGACATGCTCACCGACAACGCCCAGAAGGCATCGCCGTCGTATCACCTCGGCGTAGGCCTGCTCGCCCCGACGGGCCCGTTCAGCGGTAGCTATCTCGAAACAGGTTGGGGACGAACCGACCGGTTCTTCGTGAAACAGGGGCGCGGGCGATGGCATCGCTTGAAGATCGATGGCCTTCTCTCGTTTCCCTTCCTGAGCTTTCTCGACCGCGCAAGGTTCTGGACGAAAGCACCGCGCGCGTTCATCCAGCTCTATTCCGACTTCGATCCCGAAGGATCCGAATCCGACAGCATTCAGACGTTCATCGGCTTCGACTTCGACATCGGAGCGTTGTTCAGGTGATGCGAACCCGGGCCGTTGCGCTCACGGCAGTCGTCGCCGTCCTGCTGGCCGCAGGCATCCGCGCGCAGCAGTGTGATTCGTGCCTCATCGTGCCGTACTGGCCCGTCGACGCATCGAGCAGCTTTCCGGAAACGGCCACACTCGGCATTCCAGGACCAACAAGTTTCGGCATCGCTTTCTCCGGCGGCGGCACACGATCCGCCACGGCCACAACCGGCTCGTTGCGCGGCCTGCGTCAGAACGGCTGGCTCGATCGCGTGCAATACCTGACTGCGGTCTCCGGCGGTTCGTGGGCATCGGTGCCATTTACCTATTCACGTCTGCCGCTCGAGGAGCTGCTTGGCGAAATGGAAGCGCCGGCGGCGATGACCGATGTGGCGCTCGCACGAACGCCGCAGAGCCACATTCTGCAGGCAGTCGTCGCATCCAGATTGAGCGTCTCGGGCGCCGCCGAGGCGCTGCAGATTGCAGCAACGACCAACCTGGCCGGCCGTCAGGTATTCGGCTTCGACGTAAACGGCGTGCTGGACCGTGTCTTCGGTACGCGGCGGTCGCGAGATCAGACCTATGCGGACGTCCTCGGGCGAATCTTCCTCAATGACGGTCTCGTGCCCGGCGGTGCACAGCAGCGGTACTCGTGGAACGACGCGTCGGTGACCGCGCTCGTCAACGCGAACGCACCGGCGCCATTTGAGTCCTCGGATTTCATCACCGTCGCCCCGAAGCGCCCGTTTCTGATCGTCGGCGGGTCGATCATCTACGTGCACCCGGCCTACGACTATCCGCGGCTGATTCCGTTCGAACTGACGCCGATGTACTCCGGGGTGAGACAACGCTTCGGTGGCCGTCTCGGGGGTGGGTATGTCTCTCCACTCGGCTACGACGTCGAGGCGGCGGATTTTCGAGGCGATGGGATGCTCCGCGTCGTCACGCGCACGAGTGGCCGCGTCTTCACGCTCGCCGACGTGATCGCCGTGAGCGGCGCCGCACCGCTGCTTGGCGTGTTTCGTGGCAAGCCGTTCGCGCTGGCACGGCGCGGGGCCGAGTTCTTTCCGGCCTTCAACCATGTCACCGTGCGCGAGTCCAACAGCCGGCCCGCCGTCCGCACGCTGTCGCATGGTGACGGCGGGTTCACCGACAACCTCGGACTGATGCCGCTGCTGGCGCGCGGCGTCAGGAACGTCATCGTCTTCGACAACGCGAAGGACACCTTCGAAACCAACACCGACCTGCAATCGCTCTTCGAGCCGCTCGGCAAGCGCGACGACTGGGGCGGCGACCGCTCGGGCAACCTCGTGTTTCGTAGCCGCGCGTGGTCGGAAGTGCGCGATGGATTGAAGCGCGCAACCGACGCCGGCCACGCGGCGATTTACTGCGGCCGCGGCTGGACGGTCGACAGCAACGAGCTATACGGGATCCGCGGCTACGGCGGCCTGAACATCTGCTTTGTCTACAACTACGCGCCTCAGTCGTGGCGGGCGCAGCTCCCCGCCGAGACGCAAACCGCGCTGACAGCTCAAAAGCGCTACCGCGGGTTTCCGTGGTACGCGACGTTCGGTCAGAACGCGCCGCGCGTGATTCGTCTGGACGAGCGGCAGGTCAACCTTCTCGCCAACCTGACCGCATGGGCGGTCACCGATTCGTGGAGCGTCGACACGATGTGCCGCGCGCTGGGAGCCGCGCTCGGCTGTGGGCCGGCACAGTGACCGACCGCCTCAGAGATGACAGACATGCGCGAAATTGATCGCATCGCTTACCCGCAGCAGCTCGAAGGCGCCGAAGCGAAGCTGATTCACGAGCGGCGCGGCCAGATTCCAGGCGCCGCTGCCCACGACGAGACTGAAGACACTCGACTGCCCGGCGACACGCTTGGCTTCGGGTTGTCGGGCGGCGGCATCCGCAGCGCCACCTTCTGCCTCGGCTTGTTTCAGGCGCTCGCTGAAGTGAAGCTCCTTCGGCGGGTCGACTTCGTCTCCACGGTGTCGGGAGGTGGCTACTTTGGCTCGTTTCTCGGGCGCTTGTTCACCCGCGAGTGGGTGAGCGGCATCGACGATGTGGAATCGGCGATTCGGGGACAAAATCTGCCGACGACGCCAGCCGAAAACCGCGGGTGGGCGAACCGGATGTTCCGATGGCTGAGAGACAACGGCCGGTACCTCGCGCCGCGCGGCTCCGGCGACCTGATCCTCCTTGGCGCCATCCTGCTGCGCAACTGGATCGCCGTGCAGGTGGTAATGATCACGAGCGTTCTCGCGGTATTCGTCACGTTGCAGCTCGTCCGGCCATGGCTCGATGCGATCCTCCAGTTGAATGGCGAAGGGTCGCGCGTCGCCGCGTTCCTGATCTGCACCCTTCCTGGCGGTGACAGTGTTCTCCTGTGGAGCCCGTGGCTCGTGTGGCTCGCTCCCGTCCTGGCGCTCGTCGTTGCCCCCACCGTGTGGGCGTACTGGTTGGTGACCCGCCGGGCCTCCGACGGCGCGATAGGCATTTCGCCGTTGGCCGGCGTGTTCGTCGCTTTGCTCGCAGGGATCGCCGGCGCGGCCGCGTACCGCGATATGCCCTGGCGATTCTGGCCCTGTGTGCTGGTGGCCGTATCCGCCCTCCTGACAATCGGCTGGTGGCTGTTGAGTCAGGTGACCGCCCCGAACTCGGAAAACCTGTCGCCGGTTGAAACGGGAAACTTCTCTCGCACCACGCTGAGCAGATGGTTGAAGAACGGGCTGCTCGCCTGTGGGGTCATTCTCGGGTGGACGCTCGTCGACACCGTCGGCGGGACGCTCTATGTCGCCCAAGGTGTCGGCGCCCTCACGCGGTGGGCGAGTGCGGTCTTTGCAGCAATGGCCGGCCTGGGCGCGTTCGGACGAACGGGTCTCGTCCTTCTCACCTCATCTCGCGGACGACAACGCCCAGGCGTACCCGCCTCGGTCCTGACATGGAGCGCCGCAGTCGTGCTCGTCTCGGTCTGGCTGGTGACGATCAATGCCCTCTCCCATGCGATCGCATCGGGATTCATCGCGGTGGACGGAACGCCAACAGGATTTGCCACAGCGCCGACGACGAAGATTCTTGGCGTCGATGGGGTGGCCGTTGCACGCAACGGAGATGGATTCGTCCTCTCGGCGGCCAATGCGACGGAGCCACCATGCGTGGCGCCGGCGATCACGCGGCGCATCGATCCGTTCGGAGTGCAGATCTTCGCGGTGTTGCTGGGGTTCACGTTCCTCTTCGGACGCACGCGAACCTTCGCGAACATGTCGTCGCTTCATGCCTTCTACTGGTCGCGGTTGACGCGCACGTTTCTGGGTGCGTCGAATCCGACGCGACTGAAGACCGGAGACACAGCAGTGAAGGAGACCGTCTCCGGTGATGACTGTGAGGGAACCGGCTACTGGAACTGGCCACGTCTGCATGCAACAGCCGCGACTTCGACGGCGGGGCCGTGGAAGCAAGGCGGTCCGCTTCACATCATCAACACGACGGTCAACGAGACGATGGACGCCCGCACGAAGGTGCAGAATCAGGATCGCAAGGGCACCGGGTTGGCGCTGGGGCCATGCGGCTTGAGCCTGGGCATCCGCCATCACCTCCTCACCGATTCCGACGGCTCTCCGGCGATCTACCCCGTCGACGGGTATCGCGTGTTCAAGAGTGCGCGCGAAAACGGCCGGACGCCCGAACCGCTCACCGTCGGCCGCTGGATGAGCATTTCCGGCGCAGCGTTTTCGGCAGCCGCGGGAGCGAATACGACAGTTCCAATCGCGATTCTCGCGGGCATGTTGAACGTCCGCCTGGGCTACTGGTGGGATTCCGGGACGCCGCCGCCGGCGAAGCCACTCCAGTTCGGCGCCAAACAATGGTCACCATGGGTGACGTTCGAGGCATTGCTGCCGGTTCAATCGGCGCTGCTTTCGGAAATGCTCGCGCGGACACGCGGCACCGCGGGGCCGCTGTGGAATCTGTCCGACGGCGGGCACTTCGAGAACATGGGGGGCTACGAGCTGATCCGACGCCGGCTGCCGCTGATCGTCGTCGTCGATGCCGAGGCCGATCCTGATTACGAGTTCCAGGGGCTGTCGGATCTCGTCCGGAAGGCGCGTCTCGATTTCAATGCCGAAATCAAGTTCCTGAACACGCCGCAGCTCGCGGGACGCATCGACGCGCACACGCCTGTGCTGCCTGACTCCGTACGGCAGTACTTCGGCGATCTCGGCTCGCTGCGACGAGGCCGCTGGACCGACGAGCCGGTGCCAGGACCGAACGGCGCCGCCAAGCAATTCGCGATCGAAGTCGATCGATCGCGTGTCTCACAGGCGCATGCCGCACTGGCGACGATCGCGTACGGCGAGAACGGGACACGCTCCTGGCTGGTCTACGTGAAAGCCACGCTCACAGGCGACGAACCGGAGGATGTGTGCCACTATCACCGCGCGCATTCGGCATTCCCGCAGGAAACGACCAACGATCAGTTCTTCGATGAAGCGCAGTGGGAGAGTTATCGCCGGCTCGGCGTGCACATCGGCCATCGCGTGCTGACGCCGGAGCTGTTCGATCACTTTCAGCGGCACGCGCCGCCACTCTGATTTCGGCCGTGTCTCACGTCGTCGACAGGCCGCGTACTCTTCTGTCGGCCTCGACGATGATGGCGGTCGTTCCGGGACGCATTTCCGTGCTGACTGAATCGACAAAGGCCGAATCCAGCGCGTCGGTCACCACGTCGCCCGTGAGTCAGTGATCCCTTTATCTTTGAGCGCCTTCAGCGCCGTGGCGGCACTAGAAAACTGCTTCACGAGCCCGGATCACGGCATGCCGTCGCCACTCCCGCATTTCGTGAGTGACGTTGTTACGCCGGTCATGACATGTTGCTGGCTAGCACCCGCGTGACCGCGATGGTCATCTGAACGCGCTGCCGACCCCAGCAAAGCGAGTTCCGCCCACGGATATTTCGTCCCGGAGCGTTTTCGCATCCTCGTCGTTCAGCGTGATGTTCATAGTCCCGTGAATGACGGCGATCTAGTTCATCCGTGCGGCTGCAACTTGATGTGACGAGCCGTGGATCGCTTCCGCGATGATGTCTTCGAGCCCGCCCTTCTCATACCGCGCAGCCCAAGTCACCACGGGAATGGCCGATGTGTCGGTGTCGACCGTCAGCATCGATAGCAGTTGGCAGACGGCCGCGTCGTCAATCTCCAAGTAGACGATGACAAGGTCTGGCTTCAACTCTTTGATGCGCGAGTAGCCGCGTGGCATCACCTCGTAGACCAGGACGTCGTAATCGTTCGTGTCGAGCAGCAGCGCGTCGAGCATCCTTCGGCGCTGTGACTCTCCGCTGATCGCGACCACGCTCCGACGTCGATCACTCATCGCCGGCGCCGAGAGGCAAGGTCGATGCCGCCGTCCTGCCAAACAAATGCGGCAACCGCGCGGAGTCACTCTTGCTCGTCACACGCCTCGACACCAAGGAGGAGAAAGACGGAATGCTGAGAACCCCAAGGTCTGTGTGGCGGGTTCTCCGCTGACATCCGATGGGGGATCCACCTCGAAAGGGCGGTGCCATGCACAGCGGAATGGGAGGGCAAGACGCCCGACGCCATCGTAGGCTGGCCATGAAGACGGCGGTGCGCGGGCTCCATCCGTGATTACCATTGCGCATGCGCATCGAGCGATTCCGCGTTCGGTCTGGCGATCGAACCGCTCTGCAGCGCCACGATCCGGACGACACGGGGCCATTCGGCGATAAAGACGAAGCGCGAGCGCACTTGCAGAAGGGCCTCGCGCGTCTCGACACACTCCAGGAACGGTTGTACGCGCAGGATCGATACGCGCTGCTTCTGATCTTTCAGGGCATGGATGCGGCCGGTAAGGACTCTGCGATCCGCCATGTCATGTCAGGCGTGAGCCCCCAGGGCACCGACGTGCATGCGTTCAAGCAGCCATCAGCGGAGGAACTCGACCACGATTACCTGTGGCGCGCGGTCAACGTCCTTCCTGGCCGCGGCCGCATCGGCATCTTCAACCGTTCCTACTACGAGGAAGTGCTCGTCGTCCGCATCCATCCACAGCTGCTCGAAGCACAGAAGCTGCCGCGTTCGCTAATCACCCCTCGGATCTGGAAAGAGCGGTTCGAAGACATCAACGCGTTCGAACGCCACCTGTGGCGCAACGGCACCATCGTTCGGAAGTTCTACTTGCACGTCTCGAAGCGCGAGCAGGAGCGCCGGCTGCTCGAACGACTCGACGATCCCGAGAAGAACTGGAAGTTCTCGACAGCCGATCTGGTCGAGCGCGCGCGGTGGACGGCGTACCGCGATGCCTATGCGGACGTCCTCGCAGCAACCAGTCACGATCACGCGCCGTGGTACGTCATCCCCGCCGATCACAAGTGGTTCACGCACGCGCTCGTCGCCGAGATCATCGTGCAGACGCTCGAAAGGCTCGACTTGTCGCTGCCCGAGCCGGACGCAGAGCGACGTCGCGATCTTGCAAGCGCGCGGCGTCAGTTACTCCGCGGGAAGTAGCCAGACTCGATTTACGCTCCTGCCGGCACGTCGGCGTCCGCCGCAAGTCCGGAGGCCGCGACCGGCTGGGCAACCGCTTCGGAGGCCTCGTCTTCAATCGGACAGTCATCGAAGAGCGGACGACAGTCGCCGGCGACCTTCACCGTGTAATGCCGTCGATCGGTGTGTGCCATGGGCCGCCACAGCGGAGGCAGCTTGTGGAGATTCGGCGTTGTGTCGGCGTTCGGCAGGAGCCCTTCGACGACCTCCGGATCGATCGGCAACCCGGCAGCTACGGCTTTCCTCAACATCCATCGAAGCGAGATGTCGTTGAGACCGCGGTTCTGGTCACCTCCACCGACGTCGCTGTGGACGCCGCGGAACCACACTTCGTGTGCTCCGTGCACACGGATGACGTTGAACGACGGGCGCACTTCGTCGAGCGCCATCGCGTGAAAGCAGTAGTGAACACGCGAAGACGGGAGATGCAGCTTGTGACCAAGATTGAACTCGGGCAGATCGCCGGCGATTGCGCCGACGCCGAACGCGCCGACCACATCGAACAGACCGACGAAGCGTAACGGCGGCGCGTCGCAGACTTTGGGCGCAAGCAGGTACGAGTCGAGTCGCCATTCCGCGCCAAGCTTTCGCGGATCCTTGATCTGCCAGTCTTCGATCAAGTTGCAGAAATCGAGGCAGGTGGCCGCGCCGCGGCTGAACCCAATCAGATCGATGGCCGTGTCGTTGTGTTCGATGACGTTGACGCAGAGCCGGTGATAGGCATTCAGAAGACGATTCAGCTCGCCGGCACCGAACGCTCCGCCGATGGCACGCGTGATCCTGTTGATGACCGGGACACGCTCGAATCTGGTGCCGATCCCCTTTTCGTACACGTCATGCGTCCCGCTGGTGGCCGTATACGCGTCGTAGAACCGGTCGACGTTCGTGTTCGAGTAGGTCTCGTCGTTGTCTTTCGCGTTGTTCCAGGTGCCGTCGAATGCATAGAGCGCCATGGTGCCTCCCTGCTGGTTGGTGATCGGTGGTTGGCCACGAACCACGAACCACCAACTAGGTGCGCAGCGGAGCGTCCAGCCGAGGCTGCGCCCGGCCGGCGCTGATAATCGCGAGCCTCACCGCGAGGAACGTCACGACGCCCCACGCCGCGAGGGCCAGGAGGCCGACGGCGATCAAGAGGAGCGGACGATCGAGCACCGAACCGAGCGCTGCGAGTCGGGACATTGGCGCCTCGAGCGCGGCGACACGTTCGAGCGGCTCCCGAAGGCCGCCGACGTTCTGAAGCTGTGGTGCGAGATCTGACACCGCCGCGAGGCGCACGTCCAGTGACGACACGCGGTCAAGGGCCGGCCGCAACGACGCCACGGCGTCGAGACTGGGCTTCATCGCCGCGACGCTGCGCATCGGTCCATCAAGCTGCGCCACCGAGGTCATCGGCATCTCGAGGGCGGCAAGACGCATCATCGGCGCGTTGAGGGCCGCCACCGACTGCATCGGACTATCGAGCGCGGCGACTCGCATCATCGGATCGCGCAGGGCGGCAACGCCCTGCAGCGTAGGCGCCAGGGCAGCGACGGACTCGAGCGGGGTGCGCAGGTTGTTGACCCCCTGCAGTGCCGGCACGAGCGCCGTCGTGCCGCGCGTCGACTCACCGATTGCGGCGGTGTTCATACGGATGGTGTCGGAGCTGCCATTGATGGCCGCGGTGTTCTGACGAATCGTCGTCGCAAACGAGCACCCCGTCATCGCCGCGGCCGCCAGAAGCGCGAACGCCTTTCTCATACTCATGTGTGCTCCTTTAATACCGTCCACCCCTGCCACCGGCCTCTGCCTCTGCGCCCCGCCCCCTGCCCCCTGCCACCTGTTGCGCGGCCGCAATCACCTCCGCCGCCTTCTCACCGATCATGTAGACCGCGCTCGCGATGAACAGCCCGGGCACACGCGGGAACACGGATGCATCAACAACGCGTACGCCCTCGACGCCGTACACCTTGAAATCTCCGCTCAGGACGCCGCCCCGGTCTCGCGGGCCGATCGGGCAGCTGCAGGAGGCGTGATGGCCCCAGGCATGGGCGCGGACGAAATCGCGGAGCGACGCTTCGGTCGGGTAATCGGCGCCCGGCATTTCTTCAACCAGGCCGAGCGTCTGCTGCAGGCCCGCGGTCATCCGACGAACGAGCGAGACGCCCTTGACGACGGCCGTCAGGTCGTCACCCGCGGCGTCGGTGCCGTCCTCGAAATAGTTGAAGTTGATGACGGGCCGCACGCGCGGATCGCGTGACGACAAAGTGACGGTGCCACCCGTGTTGTTGGTGTGGCCTTTCAGCACGACCCACGTCAGGTAATTGGGACGCTCCCGCACAACCTCTGAGTAGCCTGGTTTATAGCCGCGGAAGTCCGTCAGCAGCGCGTAGCAGAACAGATCCGGCGACGGCTGCCCGGCGGTCGAGCGGGCAATGACGCACAGCGGAACGCCGTTGGTCGTGTAGATACCGCGGCGGTTCGACTTCCACTCTTCGTACTGGCTGTCGCTCTCGGTGAAGGTCGCCCCGCGCAGCATGTCCCACGGGTGTTCCATCCGGTTGACCACCGCAACCTCGTAGCGGTCCTGCAGATTCCTGCCGACGCGATCGAGCACCACGACCGGCGGAATCATGTGGCGCCGGAGTTCGCTTTCCGGGCCGATGCCCGACAGCATCAGCAGTTGCGGCGTGTTGAAGACACCGCCGGCCAGAATGACCTCGCGCCGCGCGCGAACCTGCCGAGGCTCGCCGGGCAGCTCGCTCGGTGTCGCGTGCGCTTGATACAGACGTTCGCCTTTGAGGTACTCGACACCGACCGCGCGCTTCTGATCGTCGAAGATGACGCGCGTGGCCAGCGCGTTGAGCTCGATCGTCAGGCGATCGGGATACCGTCGGCGCACGTCGAGCAGACGTTCGCGCGCTCCGACCCGCTGGTAATTTCGAGTTGTCATCGGCGTATAGCACGCGCCGAACTCGTTCTCCGAAATCACACGCCAGTCGTTCGGATCGCCGAGGCTCTCCAGACGCGCGGGCGACGGCAAGCCGACTTCCTTGACGGCATTGCGGATCGAAGCGGCAAACAGCCGGCGGACCTTTCCGTCGCGAATCGCCTCGGCAGGGGCGGCCTTCTCGACCGGCAGCCATCCGTCGAAGCCATGGCGGCTTGGGTTCACCCCCAGTTTGTGGCGGAACCGCGCGACCCGACGATGCCGGCAGTCCTCGAGGCGTTCGAAATACGCCCGCATCTTCTCGGCCCGCCACGACGAGTCGCCCGTCAGATCGGCGAGATGATTCCAGTCGTTGTTCGACGGGTAAACGAAGATCAGCGCGTTATGCGCGGTGCAGCCGCCGAGCGTCCCCGCGCGCGGATACCAGACACCGCCTTTGTCGGTCAGGTACTTCGGATCGTTCCGCTCTTTCGCCGGATCGCCGTAATGGTGAACGAAGAAATCCCATCGCATCGCCTCGTGCTCGGTTGCAAACGGATGGAACGCGGGTACGTCGTACGGAACAGAGGGCGGATCGCCTCCCGCCTCGAGGACGATCACCGAATATCCGGCTTCGACGAGTCGCGCCGCGACGGTTCCTCCTCCCGCCCCAGAGCCGACGACCACGAAATCGGCCGACGTGGGAGCCGCCTCACCCGCCTGGACAGCGGCTCGACGCGCCGGCCCGACGGATGCGGGCGGCGCGGACCCAGACGGCGGCGCGGACCGTGTCAGGTCCGCGGTTCTCGGAATCCGCAGCGCCGGCAGGGCGAGTGCCGCCTTGAGCAGGTCGCGGCGCTTCACGCTGGCAACGTCCCGCGGCGCATCAGAAGGTCTTCAGGAGCCCAATCAACGCACGCTTGTCGTCGTCGCTGAGGCCAGGTTCCTCGGCGAAATACGACGTGCCGAAATAGTGCCCTTTGTTGACCACGAGGTCTTTGCATTTGCTGACGGCGAGCATGTCGTCCGACAGATTGCCGAGGATGGTCGGCAGGTCGTCGTGCGATTTCAATTCCTCTTTGGTTCGTCGGATCAGCGTCAGGATCTTCCGGCGGTGCTCATCGCGTTGCTCTGGCGGCAGTTCGCCTCCAAGCATGTCCATGTTCGTGATCAGTCCAATCGGCATTCCCTTCGGGAACGGGCCCACATGGATCGAATAGCTGGTCCCCGTCACGAACGGAAACAGCTTCCGCGCGGCGCCGACAAGCGGCATGAGGTAATCGGGAATGTACCCCTCGGCGACGTCCAGATAACTGTCGACGGTGATGCGGTCGATGATGCCGACGCCTGGGCCGGATTCGTTGGCAAAGAGCGCGTCCTTTGGGCGACGTTCGGGCCAGAGCATCTGTTCGATCGCGTCCTGAAACGATCGCATCCGTGATTCGACGTCCGGCTGCGGCTCGAAACGGCCGACCGTGTTGTTCTGGAGAAACGGCGCCGTCGACCAGACGCTGACGAGCGACGCCGGGCGGATGTAGCCGCGGCCGCCGGCCGGCAGCGGATAGTCGTACTCCGCGCCCGTGAATGGATGACGCACCTTGATAGAGCCCGCCGACGGCAGCTGCTTGTACGACTGGGAGGAGAAGTTATCCCAGATGTTGCCGGCGATAGCGTTGGTTGCCAGCGGACTGCAGGCGTTGATACCGAGCAGGGTGATCGGAACGCGCAGCTCGTTCGAGAGGTAGTTGTCCTCCAGGAAGTGGTCGTCAAGGACCAGCCGCCGCATCTGCGTCTTGAACGCGTCGGTCTTCGTCCAGTTCCAGTACTGATTCCACGCGGTCAGATAATCGGCCCCGTTGGCGCGCTCGAGGTCGAGGCCGGCGGGCAGCGCCGGCAGCTTGCTCGAATGGCAGCGCGCACACCGGTCCGCGAAGACTTCCTTGCCGCGCGTCACGGCCGCCTGGCCTTCCGTCAGGTACTGCGCGCTGCCGGGTGCATCGCGCAGGTAATGCGGGTTCGTACTGGCGAGGAAAAACCGCGCCATGTCGGGCGTCCGCAGTTCGGTCGCGCGCCAGTAAACGGAATTCTTGACTGCCGTTTCGATCGGAATCGGCGTAATGGCCTTACCGCCGAGGACCGCACGGAAATGCAGCAGCCACTCTTCGCTGAACAGGCCGATGTTCAGATACACGCGATTGAGCGCACCGAGCGCGCCAACCGAGTCAGAGCCGTCCTTGAGGACCCGCGGGGTCCAGACGGTTCCTGGCCAGGCGAAGAACTGCGCCAGCGGATCATCCGGCTTGACGAACTCGTTGAACTGTTTGTTGAGCCGCTCGCCGCCGAGGATCGATTCACGTCCCCACTGCCGCGCCAGCCCCATCCGCGGCGCGAGGTAGTAGACCGCATTCATCGTGCGCGGATTGTTGATGTTGTCGGTCGAGACGAGCGAGGTATCGAGGGTGCCGGGACGGGAGACATGGAGCGCCTGATAAAACAGGCTGGCCTCGTTCTCGGTCCCGCGCCAGTTGAAGACGCGGTCCCACCAGAAGTACTGCGCTCCGACGTTCGAGCTCAGGTTCTCCCACTTCGGCTCGTCAGCGTCGGCGGGCGGGCGAATGGGATTGGGGCCGACATGGCAGAAGCCGCATGACATTCCGACCCGATATGGGCGGACCAGGTCGCGATCGAAGTAATAAGTCGGGTCGTTGTAGAAGCGTTCGGCATCCCAACGCTGTCGAGCCTTCTCGTCGAAGTCCGGGTTGGGGAAGAGCCGCAGGCCGACGATCCCGGTCGGCTCACCGTAATAAGAGCCGACGGGGACGGTTGTTCCGCGCGCGCCGACCGCAACTCCAGGGTATTTGCCCGCATCGGCGAACGGATCGGGCGGGCACGCCGGATCGCGGACGTCCAGCCACAGACCGAAGCGGTTCGGATCGGGACCGCTTGATTCCTTGAAGCACGGTTCGTTGACCAAACCGAGATATTCCCAGCGATTGTGCCTGCCGTACGCGACCTTGTAGTCACTGGTCGGCGGATGCGACGAAATCGTCTTGAGCAGATCGAAGGTGCCCAGGCTGTCGACGGTCAGTCGATTCCACAGGTGATCGTTGCCACCGGTCCAGACCATCCACATGTTCCGCCCTTCGATCTCCGACTGCGAGAGCGTCGGGGGCGGATTGTTGAAGTCCATGTCGTGGAAATAATCGGGCGTCGGCAGCGCCAGCTTCTCGGGCGCCACGCCCGCGCGCATCGCTTCGTCCTTGACGGTGCCGGGACGCGGGTCGCGCGGACCGCAGCTGAGCACGTTGATAGCGATGACGAACGCGCAGAGTACAGCTGCGCCCCGAATCATTCGATACGCTCCTTCGAAAGGGAGAGAACAACCGTAGCGCAACCTCGCGATTTAGGAAAGCACTCGATGCACTCCATGCACATAATTTCGCGCGATGTGAGGAGAAAGAGTTGTCAGCTCGGACTTCACTCGCTAGCATGCGTTCATGTCTGACATCCTCTTCGAACCACTCAGGTTCAAGAACCTGACCGTCAAGAACCGCATCTTCCGATCGAATATCTCGGGGCGCTTCGACAACTACGACGGATCGGGCAATCAGGCACGCATCAACTGGGAAACGAAGTTCGCGCGCGGCGGCGTCGGCGCCATCGTGTCGTCGTTTGTCCCGGTTCAAATCCGCGGGCGCATCATGCCCAACTACGCGACGATCGATCGCGACGAGCGGATTCCGTTCTGGCGGAAGGTTGGCGAAGCGGTCCACCAGTTCGATTGCAGGTTCATCCTGCAGCTCAGTCACGGCGGCCGCCAGCGCGACGTGCCAGGGATCGAATATCCCGGCCCGGGGCTCAGTTCCACGGGCCATGCCGATCCACTCCACGGCTTCGAGTGCACGGCGATGACGCTCGACGACATCCACGAGACGGTCAACGCCTTTGCCCTGGGAGCGTGGCGCGCACGGGAAGCCGGACTCGACGGCGTCGAACTGCACGGCGCCAATGGTTACCTGATCACGCAGTTCTTGAGCTCCGCGATCAACGACCGGCGCGACGAATACGGCGGGTCGCTTCAGAACCGCGCCCGTTTCGTCCTCGACATCGTCAAGGCGATTCGTCAAAAGGTCGGCAACGACTTCCACCTGCAGATGAAGATCAGCGCCGAGGAGCACAACAATTCGCTCGCGTTCCTGAAATTCGAGGGACGCGGGAACACCGTCGAAGACTCAATCCAGGTGTGCCGGTGGCTGGTGGATGCGGGTGTCGATGCCATCCACGTGTCGACGGGCAGCTCGTTTCCGCACCCGATGAACCCGGCCGGCACCGATCTGCCGCTCGACGTCCTGTCGCAGACCTACGAGCAGCTCGTCTCGAGCGGATCGCATACGCTGCGGAACCTGTTGTTCTTCCGCGGCGCCATCACCGGCCCGCTCTTCAAGCACCAGTGGCTGGCGGCCGGCGCGCCGCCGGACCGTATCGAGGGGCTCAACCTGCCCGATGCCCGCAAGATCAAGCAGGCAGTAACCGTCCCAGTGGTCTGCACCGGCGGATTTCAGACCGCTTCGGTCATCCGGACGGCTATTACGCGCGGCGACTGCGACGCCGTCTCTATCGCGCGACCGCTCGTCGCGAACAACGATCTGGTCAAGCAGTTCGAAGCCGGCAAGGATCGCGCCGACAAGCCGTGCACCTATTGCAATAAATGCCTTGTCCATGTCGTCGAGCATCCGCTCGGCTGCTATGAAGAAAGCCGGTTCGCGAACCGAGACGAGATGATGGCGCAGGTGATGTCGGTCTTCTCGCCGCCGCCATTTTCATGAGGCTTCGTTTCTCGATCGATTCCCGCCGCGGCCGCATTGCGATCGCCATCGCAGCGGTTCTCTTTGCCGTGGCGCTCTGGCTGGCCCTCTCGATCGGATCGGACCGCCCAACGACATACGAATCCATCACCGATCATTTCAAGTACGGTTCGATCGGCAGCGAACCGGGTGTGTCGCTGCTCCGGCCGGTTGGTGGGGTCCTGCCGCCGCTGTCGGTGTTCACCGCCCTGCCCTCGATTTGCCCCGAGAAGCTCCCCGGCGGCTACGCATCGCTTGGCTTCGTCTTCGAGCCGAATCACACGCTGCCGATCGGCGTCTCGCGGCGACGACGCCTGGGGATCGAGCAGGTTGGCCTCAACTGCGCGGTGTGCCACACCGGCACCGTTCGCGACTCTCCGGCGTCGGAGCCACGGATCGTTCTGGGCATGCCAGCCCACCAGCTCGACCTGCAGCGGTTCGTCGAATTCGTGCTCGAATGCTCGCTCGACAACCGTCTGACAACGGAGGCGGTGCGTGGCCGGATGGCGCAGAACGATGTATCGGTCTCGCTGTTTGAACGGACCCTGCTGCGCTTCGGCCTCGTCGATCGGCTGAAGCTCGTGACGCTGAACTTGCGGAACCGCATCGCGCCGATCCTGGGCAACGAGGTACCGCGATGGGGTCGCGGTCGCGTGGACACCTTCAATCCCTACAAAGCGATTCAGTTCAACTGGCCCATCGACCGGCTGCCGCACGACGAGTTAATCGGGGCTTCGGACTACCCTTCGCTGTGGAATCAGAAGCCGCGCGAAGGTCTGCACCTGCACTGGGACGGCGACAACGACTCGGTGGACGAACGGAACCTGAGCGCGGCGCTCGGCGCCGGGGTGACACCGGTGACGGTCGATCACGACGGGATCAAGCGCGTGCGCGACTGGATCTGGACGCTGCCGCCTCCGAAATATCCGTACGCGATCGACGCGGCGGTGGCGGCACGCGGCGCGTCTCTGTACGGCCAGCTCTGCGTGGCGTGCCACGGCGACCATCGCTTCCGCGAGGGAGTCCGTGCACCGGAAGCCACGCGTGTGGGGCTGGTCGAAGACATCGATCGCATCCGCACCGATCGTCATCGCCTCGATTCGTACACGGATCTCTTCGCCGCCAATCAGTACGCGTTGTATCCGGAGTCGGAATACCGGTTCACGCACTTCCGCAAGACGCGCGGGTACGCCAATCATCCGCTCGACGGCATCTGGGCGCGCGCGCCGTATCTGCACAACGGCTCGGTCCCGACGCTGCTGGATTTGATGAATGCGCCAAACGAACGGCCGAAGACGTTCTATCGCGGCTACGACGTTTATGACCAGACACGCGTCGGGTTCGTGTCAAACGTGCCCGAGGAGAACGGGCGCATGTTCTTTCAGTACGACACGTCGGTTCCGGGCAACGGCAACGGTGGGCATGAATACGGAACGATGCTGCCGGCCGCCGACAAGCTGGCGATCGTCGAGTACCTGAAGACATTCTGAAATGGCAGGCCACTGGTTTTCTCGCGTCGTCTGGCTCGGCATCATCTGTAACCTGGTGCTCGCGCTTCCCACGCTCGTCGCGCCTGAGCAGACGATGATGCTGACCGGCATGCCGCCGGCGTCGCCGCTGCTGTGGCCACAGTTTGCGGCGCTGCTGCTCATTCTGCTGAGCATCTTCTACATCCCCGCGGCGCTCGACTTCGCGCGCTACCAAATCACGGCCTGGTGCACCGTCGCCTCACGGCTCGCGGGGGTCATCTTCTTCGTCGGGTTCCAGCCGCGCGAATATCACGTGCTCGGCTACTTCGATTTGATGTTCTTCATTCCGGAGGCAGTGCTGCTGACGCTGGCCTTCAGACAACTTGGTGTCCATGACCGAGCTGCTGCAGCAAACGGCCAGTTCGAGCAAATTTAGGCGGCTGGCGCCGATTGCCGGCATCGCCGCAGTCGTCCTGCTGATGGGCGGGCTGTTCACATACACGCATTTTTTCCGAACAGAGCCGGCCCCATTCTTTGCCTCGGAGGAGGATCACTTCCTGTTCGGATCGATTGGAACGGAGGAGACCGACGGCATTCCGTACTGGATCTGGCTGGTGCTGCCGCGGCTCTTCCCCGAATATCTGCCAGCACCGGGCGGCTACGCGGCACTCGGGATGCTCTCCAAAGACGGGCACGAAATGCCGGTCGGCCTCTCGAAAGTGCGAATCGGGTTCGATCGCGTCGGCATCAACTGCGCCATCTGCCATACGGGCAGCTATCGGCTGCAGTCTGGCGATCCGCCTACGATCGTTCCGACCGCGCCGGCGCACCAGATGGCGCCGCAGCTCTACGTGCGATTCCTCATCGCGTGCGCGTCAGATCCGAGGTTCACCGCCGACAACATCATGGCGGAGATTGCAAAGAACTACTCGCTGTCTCCAGGCGATCGTCTCGCCTACCGCATGATCATCCCGTTCACTCGGCGCGCCATTCTTCGGCTGAAGCAACAGAATGCCTGGATGGACGGCCGGCCGGACTGGGGCAAGGGGCGCATCGATCCGTTCAATCCAGTCAAGTTCCGTACGCTGCAGCAACCGATTGACGCCACCATCGGCAACTCCGACATGCAGCCACTGTGGAACCTCAACGCGCACGCCGGCTACGTGTATCACTGGGACGGCTTGAACACGAACCTTCAGGAGGTCGTGCTCTCCTCCGCCATCGGCGACGGCGCGACGATGAAGTGGGTGAATCGCGACTTCAGCCACTGGGGAGATACCGACCCGCACACGATGTCGAGTCTGCGTCGCATCCAGAACTACATCGGCACGGTGAAGCCGCCCGTGTATCCGCTTCCTGTCGAGGCGACGCTCGCCGCCGCAGGTGCGGCGGTGTTTCAGGGTGCGTGCGCATCGTGTCATGCACCTGGCGGCACGCGCACGGGGACGCTCATCGACGCGACGGAGGTCGGGACGGATCCGCACCGCATCGCGATGTGGACGGCGCCATCCGCCGCTGCCTACAACGCGTACGGCGAGGGCTACGCCTGGAAGTTCTCGCACTTCCGTAGCACGAAAGGCTACGCGTCGGTTCCACTCGACGGACTCTGGATGCGGGCGCCCTATCTCCATAACGGATCGGTGCCGACGCTTGCCGACCTTCTCGAGCCGGTCGAGCAGCGCCCGCGTCTGTTCTGGCGAGGCTCCGACGTGTTCGATGGAACGCGGGTGGGATTCGACTCCTTCAGCGCGGAAGCAAAACGGCTCGGGACGCCGTTCGACGTGTCACGACCCGGCAACAGCAACGCCGGCCATGCCTACGGCACGACGTTGTCTGCCGACCAGAAACGCGCGCTCCTTGAGTACTTGAAGTCGCTCTGAGCGAGTCGAACGGTCCGAACGACCCGAACGATTCGAACGATCCGAACGGTTAGAGTCCGCCCATGTTGCGGAACCTCTGCACGCGTTTGCCCTGCACCTCCGCGGTGTAGACGTTCCCTTTGCTGTCGATCGCGATGTTGTGGAGGTTCATGAACTGCCCGATTTGCAGACCCACATGGCCGGCGTCGGCGACCACGGCGCCGTCGCTGCGCCGGACGACGTGGAATTCGCCGTTCGGATCGTCCGACACGACGAAATAACTCTGCATGGCATCGGGCCACAACATGATCGATCCGACGGTTCCAGGCGGGCTGTCCTTCAGCACCTGGTATTCGCGGACGAACGTTCCGTCCTTTCGAAACACCTGAATCCGGTTGTTGCCGCGGTCGGCGACGACGAGGAGGCCGTCCTTCGTAAACCGCAAGCCGTGGACGGGATTGTTGAACTGCTGCGGCGGGGCTGCTTTCGGGTCGTACGTGATCTTGTCGTCCGTTGGCGGCTTCCCATACGCGCCCCACATCCGCTTGAACGCACCGGTCGCCGCGTCGAACACGATCACGCGGTGATTGAAATATCCATCGGCGACATACAGCTCGTTGGTCGCAGGATCGACGACCATGTCGGCCGCGCGGCCAAGCTGTGTCGTGTCCATGCTGTTGGTCATCGCGCCGGACTTGCCGATCTGCAGCACGAATTTGCCGGTGCGGGTGAACTTCAGCACCATCCCGTCGGTCATGCCATTGCCGGCGACCCACACGAAGTTGTTGTGATCGACGAAGATGCCGTGCTCATTCGCCGGCCAGTTGTAGCCGTCGCCCGGGCCGCCCCACGCCTGGACGACGTTGCCATCCTGATCGAACTCGATGACCGACGGCGCCGGTTTGCAGCACTTCACGGTCGGCGTCGTCGCGGCGCGCTTCTCGCGCGCGTCGAGCGTGCCGGGTCGTTGATTGATCCAGATGTGATCCTGCGCATCGACGAAGATGCCGCCGATCTGCCCGAGGATCCACTGGTTGGGGAGCGTCTTCGGCCACGAGGGATCGATCTGGAATTTCGGCGCGTCTGCCGTGAAGACGGGGCGCACGAGGGCGAGGCCGATGAGGCCGATGAGCGCGAAATGGCGCGAAATCCTGATCATCAATGCCTCCGATGGACGAGAGACGGGTTTGACGAGACGAGTGGGCCGGATTATACGTATGCGGGCGGATAATTTCGAAACATCGTACCGACGTCGTAGGTCCGCCTTGCAAGGAGAAGCGATGGCTAACATCACCCTGAGGGTGAACGGACGGGCGCACACCGTGAACGTCGAACCCTCGACGCCGCTGCTCTACGTTCTTCGCAACGATCTCGGCCTGCAAGGGCCGCGGTTCGGCTGTGGTCTTGGCCAGTGCGGGGCGTGCACGGTCATCATCAACGGCACCGCGACGCGCTCGTGCGTGACGCCGACGTCGAGCGTGAGAGGCGAAATCACCACGCTGGAGGGGCTGGCGAAAGACGGCACGCTGCACCCGCTGCAGAAGGCGTGGATCGACGAGCAGGTGCCACAGTGCGGCTTCTGCCAGAACGGCCAGATCATGACGGCCAAAGCGATGCTCGACAAGAACCCGCATCCGACCGACGAGCAGATTCGCGAAGGCATGTCGCGGACGCTTTGCCGCTGCATGACGTACTACCGCATTCAGGCCGCCATCAAGCGCGTCGCAGGAGGGAATGTATGAACGTCGAAAAAATCCTCCTCGAACACAGCACGTCCCCGAGCCGCCGTGAATTCCTCAAGACATCCGGCATGCTCGTCGTCGGCTTCAGCGCTGCCGCTGTCGCGGGGCCGTTTGCCGCGCAGGCGGGCGCACAGGCCGCGCGCGGTCTTTATCCCGATCCGGACTTCCGCCAGCTCGACTCGTGGATTGTCATCCATCAGGACAACACCGCGACGTTCTACGTCGGCAAGACCGACTGCGGACAGGGAACCGGTACCGCGTTCCGGCAGATGATGTCCGACGAGCTCGACATCTCGTTCAAGGACACGACCTGCGTCATGGGCACGACCGACGTGACCGTCGATCAGGGCGGCTCGGGCGGCTCCGATGCCATTCAGGTGGACGGTTGGCCGATGCGTCGCGTGGCGGCCGAGGCGCGGCGCGTGCTTCTCGAGATGGCGTCCCAGCGCTTCGGAGTTCCGGTCGCAGCGCTCGCGGTCACCGACGCGGTGATCACCGTCAAGGCGGACCCATCGAAGCGAGTCACCTACGGCGAGCTGATTGGCGGCAAGCGGTTCAACGTTGCGCTGACGGGCGCGAACATCGACGCCACCACCGGCGTCGCGAAAGTGAAGCCGGTGCAGGAACTCAAGATGGTCGGGCAGTCGCCGCAGCGCTACGACATCCCGCCGAAAGTTGACGGCTCGACGAAATGGGCGGCCGACGTGAAGGTGCCCGGCATGGTGCACGCGAGGAACGTGAAGCCACCGTTCGCGGGCGCGAAGTTGATGAGCATCGACGAGTCCTCCGTTCGAAACCTTCCCGGCTTTGTGAAGGTGGTGAGCAAGGGCAATTACGTCGCGGTCGTCTGCGAGCGTGAGGAGCAGGCGATTGCCGCGGCCAGGCAGTTGAAGTGCAACTGGCAGAAGCCGGCAACCGCGCCGTTCCCCGCATCTGCGGACTTGTTCACCTACATGCGCGGCACCGCGCCGAAATCAAGCCAGACGCCGAACACGCTCGGCAACGTCGACGCGGCGTTCACCGGCGCCGCGAAGGTCGTCGAAGCCGAATACGAAATCCCGTTCCAGGGCCACACCGCCATCAGCCCCGCGCATGCGCTCGCGGATCCGTCCAACGGGCAGATGACGATCTATTCCAACGACATGAAGTCGTACGGGATGCGCAACGGCGTGGCCACGTTCCTCGGTATCCCGCGCGAGCAGGTGCGGGTGATCTGGATGGAAGGGCCGCAGGGCTACGGCCGTACGGCCGCCGACGATGCGGGCTTTGAGGCGGCGTACATCGCGAAGGAGCTGGGCCGTCCCGTCCGCATGCAGTGGACGCGCGCCGAGGAGCAGGGGTGGGACACGAAGGGTCCGGCCTTCACGTTCAAGATTCGCGGTGCGCTCGACGCGCAAGGGAACATGACGGCGCTCGATTACGCCGCGCGGTCGTGCGATTACAACCACCTTGGATACAACGAGCCCGACACAGTGCTCATCGCGCAGCTGATGGGACAGCGTCGCGCCATGCCGGCCAACGGCAGCTCCGCGTTCCCGAACGACATGTATGCCATTCCGAACCGGCGCACGTTGCTCGAAGTGGTCGGCCTGCCACTGATCTGGGAAACGCCGATCCGCACGGGCAACCTCCGCGATCCGAACGGGCCGCAGTCGACGTTTGCGGCCGAATCGTTCATCGACGAGATGGCCGCGGCGGCGAAGGCTGATCCGATCGAGTTCCGCATGCGGATGCTCACGGCCAGCAACGCCGACGACAACGGCTTCAGGCGGGCCCGATCGATCGCCGTGCTCAAGGCCGCGGCCGAGAAGTTCGGCTGGCAGCCGCGGCCTGCGCCGAACGGCGCGCGCCGCAACGGCGACGTGCTCACCGGCCGTGGTGTCGCGTACACATATCGCAACCAGACAGTGGTCGCCGAGATCGCGGAAGTCGAAGTCAATCGGAAGACGGGACGCGTCTGGGTGAAGCGGCTCGTATGCGCGCATGACTGCGGTCTGATCATCAACCCCGAGGGGCTGCGCCGCACGATTGAAGGCGGCATGCTGCACTCGATCAGCCGCGCGCTCTACGAAGAGGTCGCCTTCGATACCGAGAAGGTACTCAGCGTCGACTGGGCGTCGCATCCGTCGCTCACGCACCTCGACACGCCGGCGCAAATCGACATCGTCATGGTCAACGGCGATCCGAATCCGAACCGGCCGGATCTGCCGCATTACGGCGCCGGCGAAACGTCGTGCAAGCCGATGATTGCGGCGGTGGCGAACGCGATTTTCGATGCGACCGGTGTGCGCCTCCGGCGCGTGCCGTTCAGGAAGGAGCGGGTGCTCGCCGCACTGAACGCCGCCAACGTGTGATCTACGGGTTCCTCGATACACCAATCGGACGCCTGCTGATCGCTCGCGACACGGCAGGCGTCCGGCTGATTCATTTCCGGCCGCACAAACCGGGCGCCGGCTGGGAGCGCCACGACCGCGCCTTCGACGACGTTGCGACACAGCTGGCGGAGTATTTCGACGGCAAGCGCCGTGTGTTCCAGCTGCCGCTTGCGCCAGAAGGCACGCCATTCCAGTTGCGTGTCTGGAATGCGCTGCTCGACATTCCGTATGGCGAAACGATTTCCTATGGCGAGCTCGCGTCGCGCATCGGCGATCGATCCGCGTCGCGCGCGGTCGGCCTGGCCAACGGCAGCAACCCTCTGCCGATCGTGATTCCCTGTCATCGCGTGATCGGATCGAATGGAAAGCTGACCGGCTACGGCGGCGGCCTGCCGATCAAGGAGCGTCTGCTTGCCCTCGAGGGCGCCCTTCCGTCCAGAACTCTTTTCCATCGTTTCTGACGATCACCACCCACACGTGCCACGGAGATACGTAGCGCACGGAGACAAACCATTACAGGCTCCGTGCCGCCGTGGTTCGTGGAATGCTACCGACGGAACAACCGGAAGATCGACAGCCATACCAGACGTCTTCAGTAGATGACCGAACCGGTGTCGGTCAGCGTGACCCGCGCTTCATGCCATTACGTGTTACGCACCCACTCGAATGAGTTGGCCGGGCGATATGCCGATCAAGACAGCCAACAAGTCGGGAACCAGCGGCTGCAGATCCGAATAGCGATTTCCCTTCGCGACGAGTACGACCACCGCGATGTCGAGTCGGTTGATTTCCTGCTGAAACGACAGATTACGATCAGCGGTCAGAAACACATCGAACTCGGGCTCTGCCAACGCGAGGAGTTCGCCGTTCTTCTTGCTCGCCCATCCCATCTCGGGCACGGTTTGGGTCTGATGTCCGACCAAGTCGCGTTTCAGGCGCTTGGGCAGACACTCATCCAGCAGGATTCTCACGAGCGAGCAATGCCTGCTTGGCCTGTTCCAAGGCCGCAACCGCTTGTTCTCGCGTTACGGTCGGGAAGTCCTCAAGGAAGTCCCCCAGGGAATCGCCGGCTTCGAGATAGTCGAGGAGCGTCTGAAACGGAACGCGCGTCCCGACAAACACGTGGGTGCCGCCCATGATTTCAGGGTCGCTGTGAACCACCGACACGTCGTCCTTCATCCGAAGCTCCAGATTCAGGATACCTCGCCTCGTGGCGTGCCTAACGCCTGGGCAACATTGACAATCTCCGCTCGGACTGATTCGTCGAGGTTTGTCGTCATGTCCGTCTAACGCCAAGTCTCTCACCCGCTCGGCCCAGAGCGAAACGCGTACGAGCTTCAGGAAAGTTCGAGGTCGACGCCCGCGAAGCGCGAGTAGGCGCGCGCGGCGTCGGTGATGGCCGCGACTTGCTGTTTGTCGGGTGCCGCTAAGGAGGGGCGCTCAGGACCGGGCGAAAAACCTATCAGAAACGGTGTCCGTATCTGACTGACGGGACGAGTGCGGCGCCGACAAATTGAACTGTGCGAAAAACAAGTGTTTCAAGAACGCTCGTGCGTTTGCTCCGACGGTTAACAACGAGCGCTGAGCCCGCGTGGCTCTTGATCGCCGATGCATCGACGGCTCCAGTGCTTTTGTTGGCACGTCAACCAACGGGACCTACGATTCCACGGAGACGGTTCTAACGTTTCGCCCTCCAGTTCAGCACGACCGTGATCGGTGAAGCGACCTCTTCCGCAACCGTGTTCATCAGGAAGCGCTGGCCATCGTCAGAGACCATATATTGCGACATGAAAATGCTTAGCGCTCCCCCGACATGAGTCAGAAAAATCGGCACAGGAGCGCCGGCGTCGATCTTGTCCGGCCCACTTGATCGGAGCGGGACTGCCATGAGCCGATCATCCAGCGCGATGTAGAAAAGTTCTCTGCCATCGTGGCGCCATCGTACTTGCGCACCGCCGTTCGTGGAGACCTGCAGTGGGGCGCCAGACCCGGGGAAGGGACGCACGTAGATCTCGGCGCGACCAGATTCATCCGATCTGTATGCGATCCATTTTCCGTCGGGCGAGAACTGTCCCTCGTCTTCGTTGAAGCGACTCTGGGCGACCGGAAATGGTTTTCTCTCATGCTCCATCGGTAATGCCCAAATGTCAGAGTCTGGCTTGGGTTCGTACGTCGAATACAGCACGAAACGCCCGTCACGTGACCAATCCGTTGGAAGCTTGGTCTGCGGTGTCTGAAGCACGATTTCCTCGGGACCAACGCCAGTCACAGACCTTTGGCGCAAGTTGCCTCCTGCCTGGAAAATCAGGCGGCTGCCATCGGGGGACCAAATGGGGACATACTCATTCACCGGGTCGGACGTGAACCGGCTGAGGACGCCTCGCCGAATATCGAGCAGCCAGATATCTGAGTTTGCATCGACTGACCGGTGGACGGCCACTCGGCCGCCATCTGGTGACATCGACGGTGACAAGAGGTAGCCGGCGGGATCGCCCACGTTCGATAGCAGCCTGCCCGCTCGATCAAACCACGAGAACTGTCTCACGCCGCCTGCTGATCCTGTTCGATACACCACAGGCCCCGCGGCAGAAGCTGACAGTGGCGCGAGACCCAACGGTTCAATCACCGAGATCCCGCTGGCAACTGAAACGGGATCGCTAACCACCGTGAGCGTGGGCGCATCGAGCGCTTGAGCCATCAGCGTGCCCTGTCGGACAAAAAGCAAGTGGCCGGAGGACGCATACACAGCCGCCGAATTGGCGTCGAGCAGACGACGCGGGGCCGATCCATCGAGCTCGCCGAGGTAGATGCCGCGGGAACTGTCGGACGCGCCAGGACCGGAGTAAATGAAATGGCGGCCGTCCGGAAGAAACTGCGGGAAACGGCCACCGTGGTCAGGGTTGACTACCGCCGTTCCACCCCCGATGGCCGGCACCCGCAACAGCGGCAGCCAAGGCCCTCCCCGACTTTGAAAAAGAATCACCCCGTCACGATTCCAGGAAGCCCCGCGCGCGGCGTCGGCGCTCGCCACTGCCTGCACGGTTCCCGTTTGGATGTCGATCCGCTTGAGCTGACCGGTCGCAAAGAACCCGACAGAGCCGCTGTCCGGCGACCAGAACGGCAACGTTGCACCGTCGGTACCCGGTAATGGCCGAGCGGATGTCGAGTCGAGCGCTCGGATCCACAATCGAGGTCGGCCTTCAGCCGTCGCCACAAAGGCAACAGACAGCCCGTCGGGCGAGATGGCCAGCGACGCCGGATCCGTGGTGGGCGGTGTCGTGATCTCAAGGCGCACTTCGCCCACTGAACTTCCTGACGATGTTCGGGCGTCACGCGACAAACCAAGTCTGAGATTCCACCCAACCATCCCGCCGATCGCGACGGCAGCGGCAACGATGAATACTGCCGGCCGCCAAGCGGGATGCGAACGAGGCTGCCGTTCCAGTGACTCCGTCCTTGAGGGGACGACCAGCGCCTCCTCCAGTTCGATTCCGGCGTCGGCGATATCATGCAGGCGCCGCTTTGGCTGTTTCTCGAGACACCGTCGCAGCAGACGACGAATACCGGCCGGAGTGGTTTCGGGCAGCGCGCTCCAGTCGGGCTCACGTTCAAGGATCGCCACGATCGTGTCGGAGAGCGTGGCACCTTCGAAACCGCGCTTCGCCGTCAACATCTCGTACAGCACGCAGCCGAACGCCCAGATGTCGGTGCGCTTGTCGGCCGCCTGGCCGCGTGCCTGCTCCGGACTCATGTAGGCCGCTGTGCCGAGGATGATCCCATTGCGCGTACCGCCGACCGTTACCGTGGGCGACTGCGTGAGGTCGGGTGTCGATCCATCGCCGGTGGCTGCCTTCGCGAGTCCGAAGTCGAGCACCTTTACGATGCCGTCCGGAGTGATCTTGATGTTCGCGGGTTTGAGATCGCGGTGGACGATCCCTTTTTCGTGCGCGGCATCAAGTCCGTCTGCGATCTGATGCGCGAGCCCGAGTGCTTCTGTGATCGGCAGCCCTTTCGAGCCCACGCTTGCGATGCGCGCGGCGAGCGTCTCGCCGTTGACGAGCTCGAGGATCAGCGCGCGAACCGGCGCACCCGCATCTATCGGCGCCTCTTCAATGCCGTGAATCGTGGCAATGTGTGGATGGTTGAGTGATGCGAGGACGCGTGCTTCGCGCTCGAACCGTGCGAGCCGATCCGCATCGGCGGTGAAGACCCGCGGCAGAATTTTGATCGCGACCTCGCGTCCAAGCCGCGTGTCGCGTGCACGGTAAACCTCACCCATGCCGCCGGCGCCGATGGGAGCGAGGATGTGATACGCGCCGAGCCGGCGTCCCGTCAGCACTGATCCTCCAGCGTCAGTTACGAGTTCGGCCGCGGCAACCACCGCGCCGCCCGTCAACACGCCAGCTGCCGATTGCGCCAGCAGCGACTCGACCTCGCGCCGCAGTGCCTCATCACCCGCGCAGGCTTCCGCCAGAAACGCGGCGCGCGCATCAACCGGCCGCGCCAGCGCCGCGTGATAGAGCCGATCGACCGCTTCCCACTGATCGGGGCTCAGCGCCATGATCTGAAGACTGGCGCATTGTAAGCCCAGCCTCGCGTCGGCCACGATTTTCCCGTTCTTTTCCGGGTCAACTTCCTCAATGCCAGTTTTCAGCGCCCTTTCCCGCCTCCGGTGGCGAGGAGGGAAGGGACATGGTGAAAACAGGACGAAACGTGGCGGTGGCACTGGCGGCGATCGGCGCATTGATCGGCTCGCCGCGCACGAGCGCCGCGGCAGATGCAGAGGACCTGACGAACACCATGCGGACTTCCTCACACGTGCGGTCTGTCAGCGCTGCGATCGAGTCACTCATCGCGCAGGCAATGGAAGGGTCGGCGACCTTCCGGCGTCTCGTCGAGGACATCGACGCGAGCGACAGCTATGTGTATGTCAACGAGGGGCACTGCGGCCACGGCGTGCGCGCCTGCTTCGTCACTGTGTCCTCCTCCGGGGCGCGGCGGTTCATGTGGGTGAAGGTCGACACGCATTACTACACCACCGATGCGGACTTGATGGGGTCTATCGGCCACGAACTCCGGCACACGCTCGAAGCGATTTCCGAACCCTCGGTCAGGACCGATACGGCGAGGTTCTTCCTCTACGAGCGCATTGGTTCTCACGCAACCAGCGCGCCCGAGACGCAGGCGGCAACCGACGCGGGCGCCACGGTTCGCCGGGAAGTCCTGAAGTTCAACCGCGAGCCGAAGTCCGACTAGCCGCGCAGAGCGACCTTCGCAGGTTGTCCCGCGGCTCTTCGAACGCGACGGGGGCGACCTGGTTTTCCAGCGTCTCCCGGAGCAATTCGTTTTCACGCGTCGGTATGGGCATCGGAGCGCTAACTATTGCGCTAACCATCGGTGGCGGATTCCGGCGGATTTGGGCGGAGCGGGGCAGCAAGAACGTTTAGGAAATCTGCAAATCGCAGTCTGATTCAGAGTGCTCGGGAGGTCTGCAAAACCTTGATCCCCGGTTCAAACCCGGGGACCTTCAATCTTGTGTGAGATCCCAGGACACGCGCTGGAAGCGGGTCGTCAGCCAATTCAATGGATGCACCCCCAATAGCAGTCGTCGAATCGATCGATTGCCGCCGCCCTCAACCTGTCGTCACAAGACGGCGCGATAAACAGACCGTTCGAGCCCACCTTGGTGAGCGCTCCGTTGTACACCGGGTCCTGGTCCGGCACCGGACCTGCGGAAAAGAATTGATATCGCAAGCTCGCCCACATTTCGAAACCGAGCTCAATTTCGGTGTCCGGTTCGTAGCCCGATTTGTCACCAGCTCTGACTACTTTTTTCAGGAGGCCGAGACTGTCTGGGAGCATTAATCCGGCGGTATGCGCTGCTAGGTCGGCGAGCTGCAACCCTTTGATCTCCCTTGAGTCCTGCTCCGGGTGTACTGAACAGTACCGATCGATCCCGATCGCGACTACGCTCTGCGACATTGAGGCATTAGATGCAAACATGCCCTCGTCCAGAAACAGCTGAAGATCTGGTTCGCTCCGAAGACCGTTTGCGTTGCTGAATTGATCGACGGCCTGAAGGGCGTAGTGTCCCAGATTCGAGCGCTCACTCCGTGGGACGACCAACACGCCGATGCGATATCCATGAAGTAGGTATCGCGGGTCCTCGCGCAGCTTCACCTGCTCCGGATGTTGCGACATCCGCACGGAACTTTTGAACTCATCGACCCCAGGTCTAAGTCCAGCCTTCTCGATCGCCTCGGACACGGCCACTTCGGCATCCGGGCCGAAGACCACGGCGCCGAGGACGAAGTCACCTCGGTCTTGAACGCTATCGTCAACGTAGAAATGCGGCATGTCAGTTTGGGCTAACGATTCCCGTTAACCGGCGGCCACTGCAGATGCCGGATCTGGTGCCGGATTCGTTTCGTTTTGCTGCATCGTGGCGCAGCCGCGTTCCGATCACGACAGCGCTAACTTACTTGGTTTCAGCGCCTTGCATGCTCGCGCTTTTTGGTGCAGTTCGCTTCGACGGATTTTGAGTCCCGCGCACAAGGCGACCTCTCAAGCGGCGGCATCAACCGGTTGCGGAAACGTCTCGCCACACTAGCCACTTCGCTCGACAAGACGTTGCTCACAGCTGCTCGGCCAGGAGCAAACGCCTACTAGCTCCAGGAAAGATCGAGTTCGGCACCGACAAAGTCGGTGTAGGTGCGCGCCGCGTCGGTAACTGCCGCGACGTCCCGTTTTTTGAGCGGCGCCAAGGGCGTCAGTGCGATACCGACTTTGTCTCCGGTCTGGACTCGTTTCCACCCGCCGACAACCTGCCCATTGACGACGACCGGCGCGCTGAAGGGATCGCGCGAAGCAGCCCGCGTCCAGCGAGAGGTGTCGAGGGCGGCCCGGCGATCCTTGTACGCGATCAAGTATTCGTCGAAGAGCGGCAGCAGGTACGCGGTTCGAGGTGCGGTCGGCGTGCGCCCTGACGATGAAAACCAGTACGTCCGGCCGTCAATGGTCTCGCGCGCAAGTTCGCTCTCGACCGTCGCGAGGCCGGCGCGCGCGTCGGCAACTGACAGGCCGGACCACCACGCGAAGTCGTGGATTTGTGCCGGGCCGTGGCTCGTGAAGTAGCGCCGTGCGAGTTCGGCAATCGCCTCGTCTCGAGGACGCGGCCTGGATATCGGAACCCGCTCGTCGAGAAGCGCATACGTGAACTGCTTGCCTCGACGCGCCCCGCTGCAGATGACGGCATCGAGCTCCGCCTGCATGACGATGTGGGCCAGACGCTGCACGCCGTCGGCGTGGACGCCGGCTCGCTGCAGGACGGCTTTTAGTTCCTGGCGCGTGAGTTCTTGGCCGCCGCGAAGAGCGCGGTGCATTGCGCGCTGGCTTCGGCGGAAGACGGCCGCGTCGAGTTCGAGCCGGCGGTTATACGGGGCCATCGCGGCGCTGACGCGGGGCGCGGTGAGTGCGAGCATCCAGCGGATATCCGCGGGCGCCACGAAATGCCACGTCGGGCGCATGACATGGGTGCGAAGAATTCTTCCTTCGCTGAAGGCGGCTTCAATCTGAGCGTCCGCGGCTCGCTGCATCCGCAGGCCCAACGCCCATTTTGCATGGCCGTACTCCTGGGCCTGCACGGCACCCAGCCAGCTGACCACCTCTTCCGGCTTCGCGAAGCGGCCGCCTGACAGGCGTTGATTCCGCAGACGTGTGCGTGTGATGTCGAGCGCCACCTACAGCGCGCGCCCGGTGGGCTAGCGGTCGTCGGCCTGGCCTCGAGGGCGCCCTCCCGGCCAGAACTCTTTTCCATCGTCTCTGACCGCTTTCATCCAGAGCGCGCCGGGACGGCCATCCTTCATCGGATGGCCGGTAATCTTCAGTTTCGTGCCGAACTTCAGATCCGCCGGACGCACGCCGTTGCGCAGCAGCGTGGTCGGCCCCTCCGCTTCAAACCCCCAGGTCGTGACCGACCCGTCTTTGTTCGGGACATCCACCAGCAGCCATGAATGCGGATTGGTGTACTGGAACTCCTTGACGGTGCCCTCGACCGTGATTTCCTTCTGGTCGTCGAACATCACCGCGGAGTGATGCGCCGCGACAGGCAACGACGCGGCAACGACCAACGTCAGGGCAACGCAGGCAGCGATTCGACCGATCATTTCGCAGGCTCCTTCGGCTTGTCGTCGAACGTGAAGTCCTTGTAGTTGGTGCTTCCGTCCGGGGTCTTGAGGACGTCGTTATTCGGGTTTTCGTTGCAGTTCCAGTAGCGGACACGAAGGCTCTTGTCCTCGTTCGGCTGCCTCGCATACAGCCGCTGGACGTACCACGGCTCGGTGTAGAGCGCGGGATCGAAAATCCAGACGTCAGCCTTGACGGTCGTCGGATTGACGGTCTGCCAGATCTCTACCGTCTCCATCTTCTCGCTCTGTGTCGGTTGGTTGCGCCCCATCGAGCGTTCCATCAGCTGATTCGTGTGAATCACGAGCTTCGGCCCGTCCCAGAAACCGATCGAATCACCGTAATAGAGTGGATACCGCTCATCGACCGGCGGATGATCGCGCCCGTCGGTGTAGATGCGCCGCACGTTGTTCACCGTCTCCGAGGTGAGCCACGTCTCTTCCGGTCGGACGATGAACTCGCGCAGGAAGGGGATGACGAGCCAGCGCGGATAGCCGGGCGGTCCGCACTGACTGAGGTTCTCGTCGTACTCAATTCCTTTCGTCTGATTGTCAGAGCCCTGCTTGAGCGCCGCCTGCGCTGCCGCGGTCAATTTCGGCGCGGTGCCACCTGGTCCAGCCGAGAAGAAGTTGCCGCCGCCCGAGGCCATCCACAGCCCCGACCAGTCGGGCAGTTGTGCGAAGGCCGGCATCTGGCGGCCGCCGCCTGGCGCGGCGGCTTTCAGCGCGGCGTAGAACTCGGATGCCGTACGGTACTTCGTGCCCATCGCAAGCATCCGGCGGAACTCGTCGGGTGTCTGCGTGGAACGATTTCCCTGCGCGAAGGCCACGGTCATGGTTGCAACGGTGAGCAACCCGAACAGCGCCGCACGAATGAACCTCATTGCCATAAATCGTTGCGAATTATAAGCTACCGGCGGCCTAGGCCGACCTGACGGTCGGCCTCTACGACCGTGAACGTCGCGGCGGACCTTTTGGCCCGTCGAGGAGAGTGAGATGGCGAAAAACGGATCCGTTGACCGTCGGGATTTCCTGAAGAGCGCAGCGGTCACTGGCGCGGCCCTGGTTGGAGGGGCTGCAGGCGTCGGCGCACAAGGAACGCCGCAGGCGCCAGCTGCCGTCGCCCCCGCGAGCGCGCCTGTCGCGCCGCGTGAAAACGATCCGTCCCCCGAAGTCGACATCGTCACGACCGATCGACCGGGCGGCGACTTCATGGTCGACGTGCTCAAAGCGCTCAACCTGGAGTACGTCGCCGCCAATCCTGGTTCGAGCTTCCGCGGCATCCACGAGTCGATCATCAACTACGGGAACAACAGCGCTCCCGAGTTCATCACGTGCTGCCACGAAGAATCGTCGGTTGCGATGGCGCACGCCTATTCGAAGATCGAAGGCAAACCGATGGCGGTGCTGGTGCACGGCACTGTCGGCCTCCAGCATGCGTCGATGGCGATCTACAACGCCTACTGCGATCGCGTGCCGCTCATCGTGCTGGCCGGCAACACCCTCGACGCGACAATGCGACGGCCCGGCGTGGAGTGGGCGCACAGCGTCCAGGACGCGGCCGCGATGGTGCGCGACTACATCAAATGGGACGACCTGCCGTGGTCGCTGCCGCACTTCGCTGAGTCGACCGTGCGCGCTTACAAGATCGCGATGACGCCGCCGATGATGCCGGTGATGATCGTGCTCGATGGCGGCCTGCAGGAGGATCCGATCTCCGAGGAAGTGAAGCCGCGGCTGCGCATTCCGAAGCTGACGCTGACCGCGCCGCCGCAGGGTGACGCGGGCGCGGTGGCCGAAACGGCCAGACTGCTGGTCAACGCACAGAACCCGGTGATCGTCGCGGATCGGCTGGCGCGCACGCCGGCAGGCATGGCGCATCTCGTCGAGCTCGCCGAGCTGCTGCAGGCGCCGGTGATCGATCAGGGCGGCCGCATGAACTTCCCGTCGCAGCACCCGCTGAACATGTCGAACGGCGGACGCGCGCTCCTTGCCAATGCCGACGTCGTCCTCGGGCTGGAGTTGACTGACTTCTGGGGCACCGTTGATTCGTTCCGCGACTCGCTGGTGCGCACCTCCAGACCACTGACGAAGCCGGGTACGAAACTGGTCAGCATCACCGCCGGCGATCTCTACATGAAAGGCAACTATCAGGACTTCCAGCGCTATCCCGAAGTCGATATTGCGATGGCTGCGGATTCGGAAGCGACGCTGCCGTCGCTCATCGAAGCCGTCAAGCGCGCGATGACTGCCGACCGCAAGACGGCATTGGAAGCGCGCGGCAAGCGGATCGCCGAACAGCGCGGCAACGCGCTCGATCGGACACGCGCCGATGCGACCTACGCGTGGGATGCGAGCCCGGTCAGCACCGCACGGCTGACGGCGGAGCTCTACAACGTGATCAGAAACGAAGACTGGTCGCTTGTCTCCGCGAGCGGCAACACGAGCAACTGGGAGCGGCGTCTCTGGAAGTTCGACAAGCACTACCAGTGGGCCGGCGGCTCCGGCGGCGCGGGCGTCGGCTATGGTGCTCCCGCGGCAGTCGGCGGCGCGCTCGCGAACAAGAAACACGGGCGTATCTCCGTCGCGATTCAGGGCGACGGCGACTTCATGTATGCGCCGGGTGTCTGGTGGACCGCCGCGCATCACAAGATCCCGCTGTTGGCCGTGATGCACAACAACCGGGCGTATCACCAGGAAGTGATGCACGTTCAGCGCATGGGCAACCGGCACAACCGGGGCGTCACCCGCGCGCACATCGGAACGACGCTCGAGGATCCGTTCATCAACTACGCGCAGATCGTCAAGGGGATGGGCGTCTACGCCGAAGGGCCGATCAGCAATCCGAACGAGGTCGGTCCCGCGCTGAAGCGTGCGCTCGATGTCGTCAAGAAGGGCGAGCCGGCCCTCGTCGACGTCGTCACGCAGCCACGGTAGGTCGATGATGAAGACACAGCTTCTTTTCACCTTTGCGTTAGGGTGGGCCCTGGCCATTGTGTTTGCCTGGGGAATGGCGGTGGCAAGCGCGGCACAGCAGCAGGCGGCACCCGCACCGCAGCAGAACGCGAATGCGCCGGCAGGAAACGCGGCCAACGGTCGCAAGCTGTTTGTCAGCTTCGGTTGCTATCAGTGCCACGGCTACGAGGCGCAGGGAGGGGCCGCCGGGCCCAGGCTCGCGCCGCGGCCGATCGCCTACGCGCAGTTCATGAAGTACGTGCGGCATCCCACCGCCGAGATGCCGCCGTTCACGGAAAAGATCGTCAAGGATTCCGAGCTGACGGATATCCACGCGTTCCTGCGCGCGCAGCCCGCGCCGCCGGACGTCGACAAGATTCCGCTATTGAAGCAGTAAGTGTAGAGGCGGACCTTAGGGTCCGCCTCTACCAGCAACTCCCGGAAACCATTTGAAGCCGAGCGCGCGAGCGTTCAGGGCATCATGGTTCCCCTCGTAGCACGCGTTCTCCCAGTTCTCCTCGCTGCGTCCGCGGCGGAGTGGCAGTCGCATCTTCCACGGCCGCGTGTAGACGGTCGGGTCTTCAATCGTGACTTCGTAGTCGATGGTATTCGCGGCGACGAGCGTGAAGCGCTCGACGACGCGCACGTTGTCGCTGAAAAAGTTGCCGACCTGATCGAGCCAGTTCTTTCCGGTGACGCCGGTGACGTCGACCACGAGCGTGTTTCCCTCCCAGTGCCCGCGCGAGTTGCCCATCCACTGCTTGACCGTGGGAGCGACGTGCGGCGTGGTGCTCAGCGGAATGACGCGAAAGTAGTGCGCGAAGTTGAATGCCATGACGACGGAGCCCGGTACCTGAATGAATTCGAATCCGCCTCTGGTCGTCGCACGCGGCACGCTGTACAGGCAGAACGTCTGCGGGTCGGTGTAGAGGCGCGTCTTTTCACCGGGCCATCCGCGCGCAAGTCCCGCGCGAATCTCGTTGCGCAGCGCGAGTGCCCACGGCTGGTAGGGCACCCGCCCGCCAGGCGGGTCAGAGATATAGGTCTCTTCCGGTGGACTACTGATATCGATGTAGTCGTGCTCTTCGATGTCGTCGCCGCCGTTCGGCCCCGTCCACCAGCCCTGCAGATCCGGCGTGCCGTCGGCGAGCCGGGGTGGAGTGAACGCCGGGAGGGTCGCGAGCTCCCTGAGCCAGGTCGGCGAACCGGGCTGCTTCTTCGCGTCGCGAGCATAGAGACCCTGTGCTGACGCTGGCGTCGCCAGCATCGCAAGAAGTGCCGCCGCGCCACACGCGGTCTTCACGCGGCGAAGGATATCAGGGATTCAGCTCACGGACCGGACGCACCTCGACGCTTCCTTCACGCGCAGGCGGAATCTTCGACGCAATCTGAATCGCCTCGTTGAGGTCGTGCGCGTCCACGAGGTAGAAGCCCGCCAGCTGTTCCTTCGTTTCCGCGAACGGACCGTCTGTCACCAGCACCTTGCCAGCGCGCACGCGGACCGTCGTCGCCGTGTCGATTGGCTGCAGCGCTTCAGCGGCAACGAGGACGCCGCGTTCGCGCAGGCGCTGTCCGCTCATGGCGCACTCGCTGTCTGGGACGGCGTGCAGTTTGTCGGGCTCGAGATACACAAGGCAGAGATATTTCATGGTTCCAGTCACACCAGATAGTCGATCGGGGCGCCGCTATTTCGACACTTCCGCAAGCCGCCGCTCGATGAGTCTCCGTTCGGGCCCCTGACGTGTCAGCTTCAGGGCCCGCTCGAACGCCACCCGTGCGTCGGCGGTGCGGCCGAGCCGCCGGCACAATTCTCCTCGTACGGCATGCGCGAGTCGGTAGTCGCGCAACTCGCCGCGGTCCAGCACGCCATCGACGATGGTCAGCCCCGCAGCGGGTCCGTCTCGCATCGCGATCGCGACGGCTCGATTCAGCTCGACGACCGGCGATGGCGTTGTGCGCATCAGCAGGTCGTACAAGCCGACGATCTCGTTCCAGTCAGTCGCCGCCGCGGCCGGCGCCTCAGCGTGAATGGCGGAGATAGCGGCCTGGATCGCGTAGGGGCCTGGCGGTCCTGACGAAAACGCCTGCTCCACCAGACGAACGCCTTCGGCGATCTGATCGCGGTTCCACAGTGAACGGTCCTGATCTTCGAGCAGGACGACGTCACCGTCGGGCGAGGTACGCGCCGCGCGACGCGAATCGTGGAGCACCATCAGCGCCAACAACCCCTGCGCCTCGGGCTCGGGCAACAGTTCGACGAGAAGACGGCCGAGGCGAATGGCTTCCGCGGACAAATCGTGGCGCGTCACCTGCTCACCGGATGAAGCCGAGTAGCCTTCGTTGAACACGAGATAGATGACGCGCAGCACCGCCTCGAGGCGCTCCGGCAGCTCCGCCCGCGACGGCACCTCGTAGGGAATACGCGCGTCGCGGATCTTGCCCTTGGCACGCACGATCCGCTGCGCTAGCGTTGGCGCCGGCGTCAGAAACGCGCGCGCGATTTCCTCAGTCGTCAGGCCGCAGACTTCGCGCAGCGTCAGCGCGACCTGCGCATCGGGCGCGAGCGCCGGATGGCAGCACGTAAACACCAGGCGGAGTCGATCGTCCTCGACGCTTTCGTCATCCGCCCACGCGGCCGTATCGATGAACACCGGCTCCGCCTTCTCGCCCATGTCGTCGAGCGCATCGAAGCGGGTCCGTCGGCGTGCCGCGTCAATCGCCTTGAAGCGACCTGCCGATACGAGCCACGCGCGGGGGTTGGACGGCACGCCATCGCGCGGCCACTGCTCGAGGGCCGCTCGAAACGCATCGTGCAGCGCTTCCTCGGCGGCGTCGAAGTCGCCGAGCAGCCGAATCAGCGTCGCGAGCACGCGCCGCGACTCGGACTGGTAGGTCGCCTCGATGGCTTGCTGAACCGTTTCGGCTGCGGGCACCGCAGCCGATCAAATCACAAACCACCAACACGAACCACTAACCGGCAGCCGGCGCCGCCTCGCAGTTCACCATCCACGGAATCCCGAACCGATCCCGCGTCATGCCGAAGCCCGGCGACCAGAAGGTCTTCTGAAAGGGCATCTCGACTTTCTCACTTCCTCCCGAAATGCTTCTTTTCCTGCTCGACCACGTCGGCCGGCGCGTTCGGGAAGTCTTCGATCTCGAAGAACTGCCGCAGCTCAACTTCGGGCTCGCGTCCAGCGTTGGGCAGTTGCTTGAAAGGGATCTTCTTCGCCCACTCGATCGCTTCGGCCTTCGATTTCACGTTGATGATCCAATAGCCCGCGATGAGCTCCTTGGTTTCGGCGAACGGACCGTCGGTCACGACGACCTTTCCCCCCTTGAAGCCCACGCGCGCGCCCTTCGAGCTCGGTTGCAGCCCGGCGCCATCGACCATGATCCCGGCATCGATGAGCTCCTGGTTGTATTTCCCCATGGTCGCAAGGTCCTCCGCCGACGGCATTTCGCCCGCCTCGGTCCGCTTGTCAGCCTTCACAATCATCATGAATCTCACGTCGTTATCTCCCTTCACCGGCTAGTCGAACGGGGCCCGTCGTTTTCGACAGGCTGGATCTGCCGGATACCCACCATCCGTAGAGACGGACCTGTAGAGGCGGACCTTCAGGTCCGCCTAACCCTGTCGAAATCCACACCTCCCGTTCGACCAGGGAATAGAAGGAGATATCACGATGAGAACCAACAAAGTGCTGTGGGGCATTCAGGGACTGCTGGCGGCGTTGTTCGCGTTTGCGGGTGGTATGAAGCTCGTCCTTCCGATCGAGGCGATGCAGCAGGGGCCGGTCGCGCTCCCCGGGCCGTTTCTCCGATTCATTGGTGTTGCCGAGGTGTGCGGCGCCGTCGGCCTGATTCTTCCCTGGGCACTGCGGATTCAACCGCGCCTGACACCGCTGGCCGCATCGGGTCTGATGGTCATCATGACCGGCGCGACGCTCATTACGGCACTCGGAGGTCAGGTTGGCGGCGCGCTGTTTCCATTCGTCGTCGGCGTGCTGCTGAGCGTCGTCGCGTATCAACGCACCCGGTGTACTGTGTGATCGTTGCCGATCGACGCCGCGCTTGCCGAGCGCCTTTACCTGAAGGCACGCGCCGAGCGCTGGCGGGTGCCGCTCGAGCGGTTTGCTGAAGCGCTC